>Ga0255294_1000004_pt1 | contig 33129 bp, 31 predicted proteins | sample MistaT_31_FD_183691 | JGI IMG/M metagenome (GOLD analysis project Ga0255294, IMG submission 183691) | Metatranscriptome of freshwater microbial communities from Mississippi River, Louisiana, United States - Miss_Yuk_RepA_8h (Metagenome... | ecosystem: Environmental > Aquatic > Freshwater > River...
CCTAAGGACTGAGGAGAAGTGATGGTAGCCATAGATTGAGTTCAAAATAAATCCCGTACGGGAAATTATGACTCAGACTCAGTGATCACGCAAGGAAATATCCCGAACGGTAACTTTCATGGGAATATCTATGCGTAAAAGCATATGGTTACCGATCGGGAATATTTTGAATTGCGCTTGGCTTTTATGGCGAACAGCGCGTTCATGGAGGCCTGACAACACCTGCGGAAGGCACCAAAAACAAAACCGCCCGAAGGCGGTTTGGCTGGCAAAACAATTGGGATCTGACCCCAATTAATTTTTTTGCTGGAGATATACCCAGTCGACGATGTCGTCGCTGGGGGTGTAGTTGGTGACGAGTTGCTGCATGAGGACGCGGATGGTGCTCACATCGTTGACGCTTAAGGCCATTTCCAAGGCTGCAAGTTTGGCCTGCAGCTCGGGCCAGGGCAGGAAGTCCTCGCGTGCCTTCATGATTCTGGGGTGCAGCGTGGGGCTGGGGTTGTCGCCAATCAACAGCTCTTCGTAGAGCTTTTCGCCTGGGCGAAGCCCGGTGATTTCGATCTCGATATCACCCTCTGGGTTTTGCTCGTCTTTGACAGTCAGGCCAGAGAGCTCAACCATCCTTCGCGCCAAGTCCACAATCTTGACAGGTTGCCCCATGTCCAACACGAACACATCGCCACCCTTGGCCATGGCCCCGGCCTGGATCACCAGTTGTGACGCTTCCGGAATGGTCATGAAATAACGGGTGATCTCGGGGTGGGTCAGGGTGATCGGCCCGCCATCGCGAATTTGCTGACGGAACTTGGGCACCACCGAGCCTGAAGAGCCCAGCACATTGCCAAAGCGCACCATGCTGAAGTTGGTTCCGGTGCTGGTTGCCGCCAAGGCCTGCAAGACCATTTCGGCCAATCGCTTGCTGGCCCCCATGATGTTGGTGGGTCGAACAGCCTTGTCGGTGCTGATCAAGACAAAATCGCTCACGCCATTCGCAATCGCAGCTTGTGCGGTTCGCAGCGTGCCCATTACGTTGTTAGTAATGCCCGCCGCCGGGTTGTGCTCAACCAAGGGCACATGCTTGTACGCCGCCGCGTGATACACCGTGTTGGGGTGCCAAGTGGCCATGATCTCGTGCATGCGATCCACGTCGTGAACCGAGGCCAACAAAGGCACCAGGCTTGTAGTTTGTTCGCCCAGCTTTTCTTCCAGCTCTTGGTGAATGGCATAAAGCGCAAACTCGCTTTGCTCGATCAACAGCAATTTGCTGGGCTCAAGAGCCAGAATCTGGCGACACAACTCGCTGCCAATGGAGCCGCCCGCACCCGTCACCATCACAACCTTGCCCACAATGTTCTTGGTTAGAAGAATGTGGTTGGGCGTTACCGGTTCACGGCCTAAAAGGTCGTCAATGTCCAAGGCCCGCAAATCGGACACACTGACTTTACCTTGGGCCAAATCTGTCACGCTGGGCAGCGTTCGCACAGACACATGCGCACTGCGAATGTGCTCCAAAATTTCGTTACGGCGCTTGCGACTGATGCTGGGAATAGCTAGTAAAACATCGCTAATTCCCAGCGTTGTCACTACTCCTAATAGATCAGATGGGTTGTAAATAGGCTGACCGTTTAGCACATGACCGTGCAAACGATCATCGTCGTCGAGAAAACCGACCACCTGCATCTCGTGGCTGTGAGTCATAGCCACGGCCAGCTGGCGGCCTGCAGTGCCCGCGCCGTAAATCAGTACTTTGGGGCGCGAAGCGTGCTTGAGGATGTTCTTGTACTGGTCCCCAAGCCAAACACGCACCAACAACCTGGAGCCGCCAATGAACATCAGCAGCAAAATGGGTTGAATGATGCCAACTGTTCGAGGGACCCAAGGAACCCCAACGACAGTGAAAACAATCACGTAAAGCAGGCCATACACGCCCACAGCACGAGCCACCGCCAACAAAGCAGGCCAACCGCTGTACCTGAAAATCGCTCGGTAAAGTCCGGTGACAACGAAGATGGGTAAGGCCAAACACACAGAGACGCTCGCAGCCCAAATCGTTCCTTTTGCCCATTCGCTACTACCTGTAAAACTAACCAGCTCTCCCAACCGAAGGTAATAAGCAAGCCAAACCGTCAAAACGCATAACGACAGATCCATGGCCAATGCAACCACCCGTTTGGCTGGTCGAGGTATAGCCAAAATTGGCACAGACAATTTAAACAGTGAATTTCTCAATGCGAGACCCCGTCCCTGGTTAAGACCTTAGAGCCTGTCTTCCACAAAATCTTCAGATCAAGCAACAATGACCGTCGTTGCAAATATTCCAGATCCAGCTGTACCTTCTGAGGAATCGGCAACTCATCTCTTCCGTTGACTTGCGCCCAACCGGTCAAGCCCGGCACGAGTTCGTGAACACCATTTTCTGTGCGCAACGCAATCAAATCTTCTTGATTAAAAAGTGCCGGGCGTGGCCCCACAAAGCTCATATCGCCTTTCAGGATGCTCCACAACTGGGGTAGCTCGTCCAGACTGGATTTGCGAATAAATGATCCAATGGGCGTCAGCCACTGATCAGGGTCCGGCAGCAAGTGTGTCGCCACCGCTGGGGTATCGATGCGCATGCTGCGGAACTTTGGCATTCTGAAAATGCGGTTGTGGCGACCCACACGGTCACTCCAGTAAAGAGCTGGGCCAGGCGAAGTCAGCCTGACAGCCAGCGCCACAAACACTATTGGCAGCGCAAGAAACACAGCCGCTACCAATGCGACAAACAAGTCAAATAAGCGCTTCATGGGCGAAAATCTTCAACGGCGCAACGTAGCCCCTCGTCCACCAAAACCGGTGGAGTCCAGTCCAACAGCTGCCGGGTCTTGGTGATGTCCAATTGCAATGAGCCACATAGACGTTGATAGATACCCGGCTTATTCAATAATGTTGCCCCCAACTTCAAGAGTGCGGGTGGCATGTAAAGCAGGCGTGCTGGCTGCCCCATGGCGTCGCCCATGCGCTTAAGGAGGTCTGCTGTTGAAATGTCTTCACCGTCACTGACCAGAAATGTCTGGTTGGCTGCTGCAGGGTACTTCAAACACGTCACGACCAAGTCCACCAAGTTGTCTAGAGCCACAAGGCTACGACGGTTTTCGGTCACTGCTGCCAGTGGCAGCGGTAACCCACGTGCTAGCCAGCGCATCATGGATTCGAAGTTGGCTTTGACCCCTGGCCCATACACCAGTGGCGGCCTAACGATCACCACCTCCATCCCTGTTTGCGCAGCGATTATTTGTAGCCCCTGCTCGGCTTCTAGCTTAGACACACCATACGGATCTACCGGCATTGGAATGTCATCAGCGGTAAAAGGGCGTCCAGGTTGAGTCGCCTCCCCATTGACCTTGATAGAGCTGATAAATACGAATCGTCGCACTCCCGCCTGTGCCGCTTGACGAGCCAGGTTAAGAGTGCCATCTACGTTCACGATGCGGTATGCATCTAATGGATCGCTCGCATCATCGTGCATGACATGCACACGGGCCGCACAATGGACCACCACATCAATACCCAGCAGTGCTGTTTCCCATTTTGTGGGGGGCAATAGATCACCAACCAAGGCTTGGCGAACACCTTCAGGCAAAAATGCGACCTCGCGACGAACTGCTGCAACAACCCCATTGAAAGTGCCGTCAGCTGCCAAGCGCCTTACCAATGCACCGCCCACAAACCCCGTGGCCCCGGTAACCAAAATCATTTGTTTATCTTTCAAACCTTGGCATGGCGAGTAGCGACTGCCTCGGCCAAAAAACCATCAAGGCGATCAATCAATTGAGAACGTCCAAACTCTTGTTGGGCGTACTTGCGTCCATTAACGCCTAACTGCTTTCTTTCATTCAGCGGCATGGCCGCCAGTGTCAATACCGCTTTGGCTAAGCCAAGGCTATTGCCTGCTTCGCAGGTCAAGCCAGCCCGTGCATCATTGATAACCGATGCCCCTTCCCCGTCAAGCATCCCCAACAAAGGTATGCCTGACATGAGATATGACTGCACCTTCCCTGGGATGGTCATGCTAAAAACTGGATCGCTCTTCAACGACACCAAGAGCGCATCAGCATGCGCATAAAACGAAGGCATTCGATCAACAGGAAATCGCCCTGGCAGAAAGATCTGTTTACCCAGTCCACGCCTGATCACTTCGGATTTCAGCCAATCGAACTTGCGACCATCGCCTACGATGATCCACCGAATGCCAACACTATCCTTCAGGCTCTCAGCAGCATCTAAAACCGCCGACATATCTTGTGCCTCACCAATATTCCCGGCAAACACCACTGTGAACCTATCAATCCGCCTGTCCACCTCGGGCGCTGGCTGGGAGCTACCAGCCATGAACACATCCTCCGCCCAACTGGGGAAATAGCGTATCTTGGCTTTGTCATCGCAGTACTTGGCAATGCTCCCCAAAAATCCGCGCGACTGCCCTAATATCAACGTACAACGGTTGTAAATGAAGCGCACCATATGCCCGACCCCTGCAAGAATCCGGGGTGAACGTACCACGCCAATGGCGGCCAAAGTCTCGGGCCACAAATCCAAGGCCCAGAACACCACGGGTACTTTTTTGATTCTTCCTAACAGAACCGCCGGCAATCCAACAGTCACAGGAGAGGGCTCAAAAACAAAAATGACGTCAGCGGGACGTCCACGCAAACACCAAGTGCCTACACTGCACGCGCTCAGGGCAAAACTCAGGTAGTTCAATATAAGGCGTACGCCGCCATTGCCGCGAGAAAACATGGGGACCCGAACCACATCTGCCCCCTCATATTTGGCGAACGCAGCAGGTTGTGCACGATAAGCGTCGAACACTTTTCCTGCAGGGTAGTTAGGCATACCGGTGAGTACCGTGACCTCATGGCCACGATGCATCCACTCTTTCACCAAGTCATTGATGCGAAAGTTTTCCGGCCAGAAGTACTGGCTAACAACAAGAATCCGCAACCCAACCTCAGTATTTTTTCCACACTACGCGGTTCACGTAGTCTGTGTAGCTATGCATGATGCGAACGACTTTTTCGCTCACATTGGGCATGCTGTAGTCAGCCACCAAGCGTAGGCTGCGTTCATCGCCACGCGCCTGGCCCTTCAAAATTGCCAAACCCTGGCGCACGCGCTCCAGCTCCAGCCCAACCATCATGACTGCTGCCTCCTCCATGCCTTCCGGACGTTCATGAGCCTCGCGCAAATTGAGCGCGGGAAAGTTCAGGATTGAAGACTCTTCATTGATCGTGCCACTGTCCGACAACACTGCCTTGGCCTGCATCTGCAGATTGACATAATCATGAAAACCCAGCGGTTTCATCAAACGCACCAACGGATGAAATGCCGCCCCAGTACTGTCTACACGCTTTTGGGTGCGCGGATGCGTGCTAACGATCACAGGCAAGCCATGATCCTCGGCAACTGCGTTGAGCACCTCAACAAGTTTGGTAAAACTCCGATCGGATTCAATGTTTTCTTCGCGATGCGCACTCACCACAAAATACTTGCCAGCGTCCAAGCCCAAGCGCTGCAAAGCGTCTGATGCCTTGATTTGTGGCATGTAATGGTGCAACACCTCAAACATCGGGCTACCTGTTTTGATGACCTGATCGGGAGGCAAACCCTCACGCAAAAGATAGTCGCGGGCAATCGTGCTATAAGTCAGATTAATGTCTGCCGTGTGGTCCACGATGCGGCGGTTTGTTTCCTCTGGCACGCGCTGATCAAAGCAACGGTTACCCGCTTCCATATGAAAAATGGGTACTTTGCGGCGTTTCGCTGGTATGACAGATAAACAACTGTTGGTGTCGCCCAGTACAAGCATAGCTTCGGGCTTTACCTGAGCCAGAACCCCATCCACCGCCGTAATCAAGTTGCCAATGGTGTGAGCCGCGCTAGTACTGCCCCCTGCGCTGTTCAAGAAAAAGTCTGGTTTACGCACGCCCAAGTCCTCAAAAAACACCTGGTTGAGTTCGTAGTCATAGTTCTGCCCGGTGTGCACCAACACATGCTCACAATGCGCATCCAGGCGGGCCAATACGCGCGACAAGCGAATAATCTCTGGCCGCGTACCCACGACCGACATGACTTTGAGTTTTTTCATCGTTTAAACCTTACTCACCACAGTGTCGGGCCTTTGGCGATCAAAATTTTCATTAGCCCAAAGCATCACCACCATCTCGTCATTGCCGACATTGGTAATTTCATGCGACCAGCCTGGAATAGTATCTACCACTTGTGGCTTGTCTCCGCTGGTGCACAACTCCACCAATTCGCCAGACAGCAAATGCCTGAAACGAAACAGCGCTTGCCCCTTCATGACCAAAAACTTTTCAGTCTTGGTGTGGTGATAGTGGCCTCCACGGGTAATGCCTGGATGCGCCGTAAAGTAGCTGAACTGACCGCAATCAGGTGTTTTAAGCATCTCCACAAACACCCCACGCGGATCGGCATGTTTCGCAACCTCGTAAGAAAACTTGTCTGCCGGCAGAAAACTCACATACGTGGCATAGAGCGCCCTCACCAAGCCAACACCCACCTTATCCATCAGCAGCGTATCTCTGCTCTCCCGAAAAGAAGTGATCAAACGTGCCAGATCACCCACCGTTGTCGCGTACTGCGGCTGCATAACCGAAAACCCATCTTTTCCGGTCACAGGGTCCGCACCATCCATGATCTGGACAAAGCGCTCAATGACATCGTCAATGTAGACAAGCGTTAACGCGGCCTTCGGATCATTGAGCACGATAGGCAAATTACGCCCAATATTGTGGCAAAACGTAGCCACCACAGAGTTGTAGTTGGGCTGACTCCATTTCCCAAAAACATTAGGAAGTCGAAAAAGGTGCACTGGCACCAAAGGGTCTACACCCGTTGCCAGCAAGATGCTTTCCGCATCCCGCTTGCTACGGCCGTAGGCATTGTTTTGTGCAGCCTGCGTCGAGGACGTGTACAAAATCGGAATCGGTTTACCTGAGGCGTGAGCAACGTTAGTTACAGCCCTGCACAACTCACGTGTCAGACCAGCATTACCTATTTCGAACTCCTGCGGGTCCATCGGTCGGTTAACACCGGCCAGGTGAAAGACAAAATCGACACCCTCCAATAAAGCGGGCAATTGATCAGGCCGGTCATTGCGGGTAAAGCAAACCACCTGTACATCACGGCGCTCCCGCAGATACACCCGCAGATTCTGACCAATAAAGCCGTTTGCCCCCGTGATCAAGACCTTTGTCAATTTCAATCCTCCGCAATCGCCACTTCACCACGGGCAATGCGCTGCATGAAATCAAGCTTGAGCAGCAATGCCTTCATGCCCGTCACATCCAGGCGCGTCGTGTTGTGCGAGTTGTAGTCCTCACCATGAGTACTCTGGGTAATGCGGCGCTCGCCCTCTTCTACAAATTTGGCATAGTTCAAATCACGACCATCAGGCGGCACACGGAAGTAGTCGCCAAGGTCTTCAGCGCAAGCCATCTCCTCACGCCCCAAGAGCGCCTCATAAAGCTTTTCTCCATGACGTGTGCCGATCTCATGAATCGGATGCTCGGGCTTACCCATGAGCTCCAGAATAGATTGCGCCAACACTCTCACCGTAGCCGCAGGCGCTTTTTGCACAAAGATGTCACCGTTGTTGCCGTGTTCAAAAGCGTAAAGCACCAGATCTACCGCGTCATCAAGCGTCATCATGAAACGCGTCATACTTGGATCTGTAATGGTAATGGGCTGACCCTCGTGGACTTGGTTCACAAACAGCGGAATGACCGAGCCACGTGAAGCCATTACGTTGCCATACCTCGTGCCACAAATGACAGTGCCTGTACCTTCAAGGTTGCGGCTAGTCGCCACCATGACCTTTTCCATCATGGCTTTGCTAATGCCCATGGCGTTAATGGGGTAAACCGCTTTATCGGTACTCAAGCACACCACTCGCTTGACACCCGCCGCAATGGCTGCTTCCAGCACGTTCTCCGTGCCCAGCACATTGGTCTTCACCGCCTGCATGGGATGGAATTCGCAGGATGGGACCTGCTTCAAGGCCGCCGCATGGAATACGAAATCAACCCCTCGCATGGCAGCCGCCACGCTGCGGCTATCACGCACATCACCGATGTAGAACTTGAGCTTAGGATGCCCATAACGCTTGCGCATGTCATCCTGTTTTTTCTCGTCGCGACTGAAGATCCTGATCTCCGTCAGGTTGGACAGAAGAAAGCGCCGCAGCACGGCGTTCCCGAAAGAACCCGTACCACCTGTAATTAATAGTGTCTTGTTGTTGAACATAGGAGCTACCCTCTTCCGCCACCTGGCATGGTGTGCTCTGCAGCTATTTCTGCAATAAATCCAAACGTTTCACAGGCGCAACGTGCCCATGAGTAGCTTCGACCTTTTCGCCATGCGGACGTCGCAAGCTTCGCGCGCAGGTCGTCGTTATGAAAAAGACGGCGTAACGCCTCGGCAATCGAGTCCGGGATATCCGGATCAAAATAAATTCCAGCCTCTTGAAGAATCTCAGGCATCGGACCACGATTCGAGGAAGCAATAGGCAAACCAGCGGCCATTGCCTCAATCAGGATATTGGGTAGATTCTCACAGCTCGATGCAAAGACAAATGCATCCGACTCCCTGTAATGGGCGTCAAGATGGTCAAACGGAACACCACCAGACCAGCAAAGGAACTCCTTGCTGGGGTCCAGACGGAGCAACAACTGCCCGAATTCGCGCCCGTAGCACCCCCATTCAGCGCCAATGAAACGAACTGCCATAGGCAGCCCCTCTGCGCGCAGTTGATGTACTGCAAGCGCAACCTCCACCTGATGTTTATAGGGCATCAGAATGGAAACGTAAAGCAAACGGAATGGTCGAATTATTGAATATTGGCTTATCTCTCTCTGCGGGCGAGGCGGCTGAACGAATCTGTCTTCGATGCCATGAGGAATCAGCGCCACTGGTCTTTTGATACCTCCAAGAAATGTTGAGACCGAATCCATTGCATATTTGGTCAGGAAGATCACGCCGCTGGCCCGGCGAAGCGATCTGCTTTGGAATTTTCGCAGCAACCAAATCTTTAAACGCATGAGACTCCAGCGCCCGAAACGCCGCGCTTCGGCGGGCTCGAAAGGCAGCATGTTTTGCGACATCGTGACCGTGGGCACAGAACAACACATAGGGAGCGTTCCGCCGGGTGCGAAAAGCACATCGCAACCTGCTCGCTTCAGCTCCCGATCTAATTGGAACTGCTGACCAAGCATTCGTCGAGGCGTCGACGCCTCAATCCATGAAGGACGCCGCATCTCCAGCCACGGACGAACCGGCAACACAGCTGCAGTAGCCTCTGGGGCCCAGACCGTAATTCTGCTGATCCCCGCCGCCGCAGGATCAGCTGCATGCAGCAACTGGGACAAATGCGTAACGCCGCCGCCTTGCCGAATATTGCTTGCATCAATAGCAATGTGCAGCCCCGAAGAATTCGACATATTAGGCTTTACCTACTTCACTTTGATTCAAGGCCACTAGACGCCACTTGATTGACACTTCGCGAAATTAACTTGGAACGGTCGACACGACGACCAGCCTCGTGGTATTTTGACGGGGATTTACTTTTGGAAATATTATTTATAAATGTCATGAGTTGATTTTTATTTCAGCGCATTCAGCAACACTTGGGCGGCATTTTTCGACTCAGCCAAAGATGCTAGCAACACATTACGTCCCTCAATCCCCTCCACGACAATTCGCCTCGGGTTATTGGCGTACTCAACTACTGCGCTACGGATTGAGTTGGCGTCAACTGTGCACAGGGCTCCCGTTTTGGCTCGCCCCTCCCATTGCCCCATTTCCATAAATGCCCCCGTGTAGCGCGTACTGACCACTGGCAGACCTGAGACCATCGCCTCAGCCACTACCACTGCCCAGCCATCATGGCGCGAGGGCACCAACAAAAGATCATGCTGAGATATCAACTTAGGCAGTTCATCAGGTTCAACGAAACCATTTTCACTTATGTGAGAGTACTGTTTAGCGTAGTCGGAAACCAGCGACTTAAGTTCGCCCGAACCTACCAGAGAGAGCGTCGCTTGGTCTGGTGCTATATCGGCAAACGCCTCCAACATCTCCGGGACACCCTTACGGACAATATATTGCCCAATATAAAGACATTTGATTGGCTTGCTAGGTAATCCAATACGCTGGGTATATCTTGACTCATTAATTGAATATGGAAGATTTAATGTACTGCGCGAAAAAGGACCATAAGCGGACATTGCCTCTTTTCCAATACAAAAGACCTGCTTGGCAAACGGCAACGTCAGCGCCCACACAACACGTCTAATCACTGCCCGCATCCCATTGACGGGCAAAGGCTTCTCCAGCCAATAATGGAATGAGACTCCATGACGGAGGCAATACCATCTAAGTCGGAAGGACAAGGGGAGGCGATACCCCCCCACGAGCACATGCTCAGGTTTGAATTTCTCAAGCAATGCGCAAAGTTCGTCCCAGCGGTTGATACCTTGGTTGCTGCCCAGCACGCGAAGCCATGGCTTTTCCGCCAGACGCCAGTCCCGATTGGATTCTCGCCCCCAAAGAAAGACAGCAAGCACATCGGCGGATTTTGCCAAGGCTCCGAAAAAATCCAGTTGATACGGAGTGGGTATATTAGACAGAAATAACACCCTGGTCATTATTGAATATCCAATCGGGTTCTGAAATATTTAACTGTCTCGCGCAAACCTTCGTTCAATTCCACACTGGGCTGCCAATCGGTAAGGCTCTTGGCAAACGAAATGTCAGGCTGACGCTGCCTCGGGTCGTCCTGGGGCAAAGGACGAAAGGCAATCTTCGACTTGCCTCCAACGATCTTCAGGACCTCTTCAGCCAATTGCAGCATGGAAAATTCACATGGATTTCCCGCATTCACTGGGCCCGTGGTTCCCTTTTCGGTCGCCATAAAGCGCACAAAGAATTCGATCAGGTCGTCTACGTAGCAAAAGCTCCGCGTCTGACTGCCGTCACCATAGATTGTGATGTCCTCGCCCTTAAGCGCCTGCACGATAAAGTTGCTCACCACTCGCCCATCGTTCGGATGCATGCGCGGACCATAAGTGTTGAAGATGCGCACCACCTTGATATCCAGATTGCACTGTCGGAAATAATCGAAAAATAGGGTTTCGGCGCAGCGCTTTCCTTCGTCATAACACGCACGAGGGCCAATTGGATTAACCCGCCCCCAATACGCTTCGGTTTGAGGATGTACTTCCGGATCTCCATACACCTCGGAAGTACTTGCTTGCAGAATGCGTGCATTTAGGCGTTTGGCAAGGCCTAGCATGTTGATCGCGCCGTGGACGCTGGTCTTGGTGGTCTGAACCGGATCGTGTTGATAATGCACCGGACTCGCAGGGCAGGCCAAGTTGTAGATATGGTCTACCTCCACGTAAAGTGGACAGGTCACATCATGACGCATCACTTCGAAGGCAGGGTTTTTCAAAAGATGAGAAATATTCTCCCTGCGACCAGTGAAGTAATTGTCGACGCATAACACCTCATGGCCATCGCTCAACAAGCGCTCGCACAAATGAGACCCGAGGAAGCCTGCTCCCCCAGTCACAAGAATTCGTTTTATTTCCGTCATACTTTATTCAAATACTTTCTAACATTTCGAAAAAACTCGCCCACTCGCATCTTGCGTAGCTGGTGTATCGGCCACGGATCCCACCCCAGTCGTTGGCCGAGGAAACTCCCCTCTGAAAGAGATGTTGGCGAGTAGTAGCAGAACTTGCGCCCATAAGTCAGGAAGTAGTGCCCATATGGAAGGCTGCGCTCCCGCTGTGGGGCAACCAAAGGTCTTCGCGAATCAAGCAGCGCTTCAATTTCTCTTTTGTTAGCGGGCTCAAGGACCGCCCCTGAACCGCGATAGGCACAAGGACCCAGCAAGATACTTGGTTTACCCCAGTATGCAGCTTCCATACCGATGGTGGATCCATATGAGGCGACGAGCTCTGCAGAGTCGATGAGGGCGTATGAGTCCACAGTCTCGTGTGGCGCGATTACCAGAACCCCAGTCTGCCCGAGTTGTGCCCAGCGCTGCCGCTCCGCAGCAGACTTCTTTACCAAGTGGGGATGGACCCTTATCACCAGCTCCAGATCTGTGTACGCGCTGTGAGCGACGATCAAATCCTGAACCGCACTCAGTTGATCCGGCCAAGGGCCGGGTTCATAAGCATCCGCCACCGCGGCGTACTCGTCATCGCTGGATGAAAAGTAGACCAGTCTGCGCTTACCAACCGTGCGATCTGGAACCAGTCCTTTTTCCTGGTCTGCCGTGAATGAATACCAGCCGATGCCGTCTCCACCGCGCCTACGCCGGAAAAACTGATGACCCAGCAGCACACGCTGCTGCGGATCAGCGGCATCCCAAGATTGCTGAATGCGCCGACGAATGTAGCCAAAGTTATGGATCGCGTCCGAAAATATTTCGTAGTGGCTGTAGGTGTAGCCGCGCTCGTGGCGTAATACGACAATTCCCGCCTGTTCTGCGGCGGCAACAATGGGCTTGGATGTAGCAAATCTGCCATTGAAGGTGATAACCACATCAGGCCTGCATGCGCGAATGACCTTTGCCGCACGCAAGTAAACCAAAAGCGCTGCAGCCAAACACGCGCGAACACGTTCAAGATCCTCATGCGGTTCATAGCGACTGTTACCGGTGTAAGAAATGAGCGAAGAGGCGGCCCCCGCGCCTAAAGCAGCCCCATGATAGGAATACTGTTTCAGCGCTTCCAAGTCACCCGAAAAGCGCTGCGACCATTCCTCAATTACGCTTTGCCAAGCCGGATCGTCTACTGAACGCCCCTCGACACTGACACCCTCTTGGGCCAGCAGACGCTCAAACCGATGCTCACGTCGCTCTAAAGAACACCCCACCAAGCGAGCGATGGCCGGAAGACTCCAGTCCGACCAAGGCAGATCCTCGCCAAGCCAGGCAAAGCTAACCTCGTGCCCATCGCTTAGTGCCTGAAGTGCTACCTCTCCGGCAGTCTCAAGGTGGGGTTTCAGAGACACGCTTTCAGCGATCAGATAACGCACCGTCGCCCCTCTCGTAATCTCATCTCGCCCTCCTCAAGCCAAAGTTGATTAGCTTGCCTAGAATGACCTTCTCAAAAAACTTCCCCAAGCCGTAGCCTAGATTTTCCCATGCTGTCTTGCCCAGCCGCTGGTCTGCAAACCTAAAGCCAGTTGCTCGGTTGCCTGTAAAACCGTGCAGCGAATGCCCACCAAGACTCCAGAACAAAGCCACCTTGTAGGCCCCCTCTACCGGCAACACGGGAAGATCACGCTTGCGCACAAGTTCCACGACCTCTTCATGTGTAGTTGGCATATAGACCGATCCAAGCCGCTCATAGACGCAACGTCCGACCAATATGGATGGCTTGCCCCAGTACGCCGCCTCCACCCCCATGGTTGATCCAAAGCTGAGAGTAATGGCACACGCGTCGAGCAGGCTGTATGAACTGACTGGAGAGTCACCAGCAATCACGTGCACATTGGCGTGCTTTGATTGCAACTCATGAAGCCTAGCAGCAAAGCTCCAGCCTACATCCTTTAGATTGGGATGAATTCGCAGCCATAGCACTACTTCTGGATCGTCATGCAGCGACTCACACAAGCGCGTGATAGCTTCGGTCTGGTTGCGGTAGAGAGTCTTGTCGTACTCGCCGCCCAACGCAGCAAATTCATCCTCCGAGCTATTGAAAATGGCCACATTGTGTTTACTTGCATCCCAACAGAAGGGTAGCATGCCCGCCTTCTGGTCAAGCACATAAGCCTTGGAATCATTGATCACGCCGCCCGAGCGCTTGTACGTGTAATAGTCCGCTGCGCATTTCCGCACATCACCGCCGAAGGTCTTCCAACGCGTCTCGATACTGCGGTTCAGAACATCGAGGTCTTGGGGCAACTGATCTTCGAAGGTGTAAACGCAACCGGCGTGCTGGCCTGAGAACTCCATGACCTCAACTGGAATCTTCATTTGCTGCGCAAGCCTCAGTAGCGGGCGGTATTGGTTCTGGCGACCGTTATACAGGACGACGCGATGCGCTGTGCGTTGCGACAGCGTCATGCGCGCCCAGCCCACCAAATTTTCTGAAGTCGTTAATAGTTTCCTGAGCGAGTATCGTGCCAGTCGCCCCTCAAGATCCTGGTCTCGCGAAACACCGATGTAGCTGGAGTAGGCCGCCTGCCCAACGTCAACGCCCTCGAAGCTGTAATCCTTCAAGGTCCAGCGGTTTTCAAGCACTTCCAGACGCAACGCTACGCCAATAGGCAATTCGACCTGAACAGCTGTTTCGACATGCTCGTAACTACCGCGCAAGGCACTCAGACCACGACGGGTTTGAGATTTACAAACTACACAAATTGATCGCAGGCCATAGATATTTAGTGAGCAGGCGTAGCCTTTCCCGCCTGCGCAAGTGGCTATAACGGTAGACTCGCCGGCGTCAATGGCCAACTGAGCCTTGGAGAGCATGATTTCCAGCTCCGGTGTTTGAAGGGCAGTCGGGATGTAGACAATGACGCTCATACAGTTGGCCTGTTCTTTCGGAATTCGTCAGTAACCTCGAGCACGTGACCGCGCTCCACCCGATAGATACGGTCAAAACGATGAGCTATGTCAACACGGTGGGTGATGAGTACAACTGTCAAGTCATCAGAGCTCGATAGCAGATCGTCCAGAATTGCCTCTTCTGTCTTGACATCAATGGCGCTAGTGGCCTCATCAAGAAACAGAACAGTTTTCCCCAGATAGAAAGCTCGCGCAATCGCAATACGCTGCCGCTGCCCACCAGATAAACGAAGACCGCGATCACCCAGCGGAGTATTCAAGCCCTGAGGCAGAGTTTCAACAACTTCCCAAAGCCTAGTCCTCTGCAAAGCCTCCCTTACTAGAGCTTCATCGATCTGCGCATCATCCTGCCCGAGCGCCACATTCCGACGCACTGTGTCGTCTATAAGGAAGGTGGACTGAGGTAGATACACTGAGTAGGGCGCGGCACTGTGCCCCAGCAAACGCCCCGATGAGTCAGTCACCTCGATACTTCCGCTGTTGGGCTGCAGGATGCCAAGAAGCAAGTCAACGAGCGTGGATTTGCCAGCGCCGGACGCCCCCAACAACACTAGCTTGTCGCCGCGTTTTATTGTGAAGTTCACATCATCGAACACTGGAGACGGTGCAGATAAGTAGGAGAAACCAATATTCCTTGCAGAAATGCAGGAGAAATCCCTCTCGGGATGATCGGAAATTTCCCTCCTCGATTTGGGGACCTCCTGCTTCAGGTCCTTGAAAAGAGAGTGCACTACCTGCCGATAGAAGCCCAGCTGCGTTAAGGTTGTAGTAGTCAGGCTAAAAAGCGTGACGAGCCGCATTGCGCCCGCCCCGAATATCGCAAGCACGGGGACCAAATCGACAGTACGGCCACCGGTACCCGATGCCATAAGAGGAACAAGAACTGCAAAGACTACAACAGCAAACTCTAGAAAGTAGCGCGAGGAGTTCGAAATGGTATTACTACTGGCTTGCGCCGAACATAGCGCGTCTCCATTTCGCGCTATACGATCACTAAAGAATTCCTCTGCCCCCAATACGCGTATCTCTTTGATGCCATCCATCGCTTGGCGTACATCAGTAATTACCAGGGAGGAAACAGCCCTGAACCGTTCAGCGTAGGCACGATTCTTTTTCCGGAGAATGCGGTCATATAGCAGGGTAACGCCGGCAATTAGTGCCAACAATACAAGAAATGCACGTGGATCGACCCAAAAAAGAAAACCGAGGATTAAGCAGGCGACCAACGACTCTGCACTGACACGAAGAAGAGACATCAAGACTAAGCGCGCATACTGCGGCGCCCAGACATTGATAGCATTGATGTAATCGGAGGAGTTTCTGGCGGCCCAAGCTTGATATGGCATGGCTTGGTATCGCCGTAGTAATTCCACGCGGAGGTTAGCCTCTATCCGCCCTGCCATGCTAAAGATGCGCTTATTTGCCCAGATGCCAAGTCCCGCTTTCATGGCAAAGACCAGAAGCAAGGCAATCCCGACGAACCCCATACCGACGCCCCGAAGACTGGCGCTCAGGACCGGAGAGGTAGGCGCGGCCCCGAACGCGAGCGCCACGTACTGCCCTATCAAGCCAAGTCCGACGAGATCCAGCAGACCGACAAGTAGAAACAGTGCAAATATTAGGCGCAGTCGATGTACGTCGGCACCCGCGAGGTACCAAATTTCCAGGAAATACGCTTTGAGTCTATGCAGCATGTGAATATTCTTGTGTTTAGGAGTCGGGCGCCCCAAGAGGGCTGCTCCTCCGGCTTGTCCGACAACGGCATCAGTTCTCGGAACGAAACTCTTTTTGCAGCGATATCTGCCAGAAAGCCGGATTTGAGAGAACACGAACAAAGTTGTTTGAAGCCAAGCCATTGCCAAATGACGAATCTGGCACCTGCTTCTTCGCCCAATAAGACTTGATAAAGTTTCGAAGCTTGTCCACTTCACCGGCCATACAACTCAGTACCGAGGCCGCTTGGGCACGATTATTCTGTCTGGTTCCGACGTCAATACTTACCAACCCGAGAAAAGGTGCCTCTCTTACACCTGCGCTGCTGTTGCCCACCATGAGTGAGGCGTTCTTCATCAACTCCGAGAAGTAGTTGAAACGCATAGACGGAATAACCCGAAATCGGTCAGCCGGTAGCTTCTCAATGACCGAAAATATCTTGTCGGTTCCAGGGTCGTTATTGGGAGCAATCACCACAAAACACTTCCCGCTCGCCTCCAGCGCACCAAATACCGCTTCTGCCTGTTCCTTTATCGTGTCGACCTCCGAAGTGACAGGATGAAAAACAGCGATCCCATAGTCAGTAAAAGGGATGTCATAATAAGCCTTAACCTCATCAATTGATACGCCAGAGGGCCGCATATGCGTATCCAATTCGGGAGAACCGATGTTGAACGTGCGGTCCGGCGTTTCGCCGAGTCCAAGTACGCGTTGCCGAGCCGCTTCGGAACTAACAAAATGTGTTGCACAGAGTTTAGTGTTGCAATGCCTGATACTTTCGTCGATCGTCCCAGACACTTCCCCGCCTTCAATATGTGCCGACGGTATATAACTCATAGCACAGACGATGGAAGCGCCTAACGCCTCCACCCTGTCGCCATGGATCACAACCAGATCAGGTCGATGCTCGTGCAAGAAATCCGAAAAGCCCAGAATGGTCTTTGATAGAATGAAATCCAGCGCGTCGCCTTCTCGCTGGTTAACGTATTCAAAAAAATCCGCATTAATGAATCGCTTTACTTCCAATCGAGTCTCGCCGTACCGCTTCATCATATGCATCCCGGTGATGAAAAACGTGATTTGAAAACCAGCCTTCTGGGCAGCACGCGCTAGTGGCTCTAGCTTGCCATAGTCCGCCCGTGTGCCAGTAACGAACAACAGACGCTTTCCCAATGCGCCGTGATCCTTTTTCTTCTGGGGAGCGATCATTCCGGACGCTCCATACCCACCAGATCGCTCCAGCGCAACTGCTGGTTTCGCTGAACTGGTTGCGCCAACTTAGCACCGATTAAATAATAGAAATGCTCAACACCAACCTCTCCTGAACCAGGGCGACGAGCCCAGATATCGGCCTCAGTAATCACATGCCCCGCTGGTAGATCCTTGTCAGCCACCACAGATCCGCGTGCAAATCGGTAGACACCCTCTTCAGGCGCCGTCCGCCTCTTAGGATTGTTTAGCGCAACGTGGATCTCCCGTGAGCGGTCGATAAGGAATTTCAGTTCGGCGGGATCCATCGAGCAGGAAATGTCTGGCCCCTTACGATAGCGCGTATCGGTGAAATGGCGCTCAAGTATGGAAGCCCCCAACGCCACCGACGAAAGTGCCATTTCCGGCCCAATGCTGTGGTCGGAGAAACCGATTACAGCGCGTGGAAACGCCCGCTGCAACTCTCCAATGCCCTGTAAGCTTACGATCTCTGGCGGGGATGGGTACAGATTGGTGCACTCCAGAAGCGCGTAGTCAATTCCCGCCTCGTCCAAAATCTGCACAGACGGTCGCAGAGACTCGATGGTTTGCATCCCGGTGCTCATAATGACAGGCTTGCCAAATTTGGCGATGTGTCGAATCAGCGGCAAGTGATTACACTCCCCCGAGCCAATCTTGAACGCCGGTACACCAATCTCATTCAAGAAATCGGCAGCCGCTCTCGAAAACGGGGTTGATATATAAATCATCCCTAGCGATTCAGCGTAAGCCTTTAATGCGACCTCATCGTCCTTGGAGAGAGCACATTCATCTATCACATGCCAGATTGATTTGTTGGCGTTGGGCGGAAAAATTGTTTTCGCCTCATCAGTCATCTCGTCCTCAACGAAATGCGTTTGATGTTTCACCATTTCGCACCCTGCTTGGTGCGCCGCAAAAACCATTTTCTTGGCCACCTCCAAGTCACCGCCATGGTTGATCCCAATTTCTGCAACCACGAGAGGCGAATGCGCCGCTGAAATTTTCCTATTTGCAATCTTCATACTTACCTTACCTTTTCACTCATTTCTAAAGCTGCCTCGCAGCGCTCGAAGTCCTCTAGCGTATCGACATCTAGACTTTCTTCGGGTGTCATACACAGCGCGCCAATGCTGGCTACCGGGAAACCTTCTCGATCAGCAAATGATTCAGCGTCGAACACATAAATCGCACCATTCGGTCGCACCAGACCTGGCAACTGTTGCCGGTTAGCAAAGCAATATTTAGGATCAGAAATGGGACGAAAAAAAGTCCCATCGAAAACCCCCCATTTGAGTACCGAGCTATTCGCCTCTGTGACTGACATCACCAAGTCAAAATGCCCTTGCGCATACATCGATAACCCCATCTGTATATGTTTCGCACGACGCAGCGGAGATGTCGGCTGTAATAACACTATGGTTCCAGATAAGTTTAGGGTCTTACAGGCGTGCAAGATTACCGACTCCATCGAAGTGGCGTCGAGCGCAAGATCCCGTGGCCTGACAAGAACTTCTACGCCCCTCTTTTGCGCTCCTGAAATAATCTGCGCTATATCGGTCGTGATCACCACCTTATCAGCCCCGGCCGCGATAGCTTCATCGACAGCGTACATATAGAGCAGTTTCCCTCGAAGAGAAAGGATGTTCTTATTAGGCAAGCCTTTCGAGTTCGCCCTTGCTGGGATGATTGCAGTCCAACTCATATAATTCAAGTGGGCTTGAATGCTCGATTTGCCTCTGCAGCGATTGCCGCTAGAAGCATAAATAAAAATACATACATGCCAACGCCACCAACAGATTCAATCAAAAGACGAAGAAACAAAAGAATAAAAAAAGCATAAGCCAACCCCAACCCAACTCTATTTCGACTATCTTCTACCCTAATTTTCTTCTTTAGGGCGCAAAAAAATAGAGAAAACGAACCGAAAAATAACAGCACCCCAGGCGCGCCAAAAATTACTGCAATATTCATAAACTCACTATGAAAATCACGTTCCAAATTTTTGCTAATGTGCATGCCATATAGCTGCAGAGCTCTATCAAGCGGCCCTGCCCCAAATCCGATCCCCATTGGATTATCATAGACCACGATGCCCCCCCAGAAGAGCCATGAAAGTCGATAAAAAATTGACTGATCTACCATGCATTTAGCTCCATTACCTTCGCAAAATTCATTTAAAAATAAACCATTATCTTTCCAAGATTGATATTCTTGAAAGTTCAATGAAGCAACTATACTTTCGTAACCCAGAAGCAATCTCGGGGAATAAACAATTAAGGCCAACACCACGGCAAATGCAATCATAGCCAGAAATATATAATTTGCGGCACGCGTCCACCTGAAGCGCATCCCAAATTCGAGATAGAAGGCAATTATAGTTATACTTACACTAATTAGAGCAACCCTGTTATCTATTAAACCTAACATTAATAGCAATAATGCAAAAATATACTTCCAACTTGTATTTTTATTCATGCTAAAAAATACAAAGGAGCTGGTAATGACGAGCGATATAACAGCTGAGTAATACTTGACGCCGATTGAAAGCGAAGACCTTGAAGATACCAATAAATGCTGAATATTTAGTGCATCAAAATTGATCAGGTGATTGGCGATCTGCAGAACTCCGATAAGAATGTGAAGCATCCAAGGAAGAAAAAACACAAAAATAAATGTTGGCCTAAGATCATGCTTGTTATAAAAGATGCTGTAGCCAGCAAGGAAGGCTCCAGCATAAACAATGAGGTAGGTCTTCCACCCCCCATAGCCGAACATTGGCAACCAAAAAAAAGTCAAACAAATTGCGGAAATCAAATATCCGAATCTTACGATAGTAGCCTCATCGCGTCTAATCATCGCAGAGATTAAAAGGGAAGCAACCAGAAACGAAATACCAATTTTTTCATGACTAGGAGCTAAGAAAAAAAATACAGACACCCCCAGCATAGTCAATGCAGCCATCTTAAAATTTATTAGCGGGTTTAATTCCTTTATACGCATTTTATATTTAATCCACAGATCAACCAATAATGAAGATCAACGCCTAATGTTAAATTTATCAAGGGTAAAGTTCTAGTGACTACCGGTCAAGCCATATTGATTCCTACCGGAACCGAGGAAGGGCAGCATTTTAAAGTCGCTTCGGCTAGACACTGGGTGTTGTATTGGCGCATTTCCAAATTTTGATAGATAAATGCATCCAAAATTGTATTAAGCGCTGCGCCGAGGGGTTGTGCAAAATTTCCAAGCACTAGCACACATTTCTTCCAAACCTCTATACGCCCGCCAGTGCAATATTTCCTGTGCTTTGGCTGGGTTGGCCCAGCATTCTGCTACATCGCCAGGACGGCGTGGGGCCATTTGGAGTGGAACTGAACTGCCACACGCTTCTTCAAAGGCTTGAACCATCTGGAGCACGCTTGTTCCAAGTCCCGTGCCTAAGTTAAATACATCGCATGCCTCTGCACTGTGGCCGGCCAGATGGAGGAGGGCTGCTAGGTGGCCTTCCGCCAAATCCATCACGTGGAGGTAGTCGCGAACCCCGGTGCCGTCGGCCGTGGAGTAGTCGCTTCCCCACACGTTGAGATGCGACAGTTGACCTGTGGCCACGCGGGCCATATAGGGCATTAGATTGTTGGGCGTGCCACTGGGGTCTTCCCCGATGAGGCCGCTGGCGTGTGCGCCCACAGGGTTAAAGTAGCGCAAGATGACGATGCGCCAAGTGGGGTCGCTGTCGGCCAGGTCACGTAGCATTTGTTCTATGTGCAGCTTGGTTCGGCCGTAGGGGTTGGTGCCTCTAGTGGGGTGGCCTTCATCAAGAGGCAGGTATTTGGGTTGTCCATACACTGTGGCACTGCTGGAAAACACCAGTTGGCGCACGCCCTCGGCCTTCATGGCCTTCAAAAGGCTGATAGCACCGCCCACGTTGACGTCGAAATAGGCCAGCGGTTGTTGCACCGACTCGCCCACGGCCTTTAGCCCCGCTAAGTGCACCACCGCCTGGATACTGTGAGCGCGCAACAATTGCTGCATTCGTAGAGTATCACGCACATCGGCCACTTCGAGTAGCAATGACTGGCCCACGATATCAGCCACCCGCTCGGCCACCTCAGGTTGGCTATTACATAGGTTGTCTAGTAGCACCACATGATGCCCGGCCTTTGCCAGAACCACGGCTGTGTGGCTGCCAATATAGCCGATGCCGCCAGTTAGGAGGATGTTCATATGTCGACTGTTTCAGGCCATGGCTAATATTGAGCGAAACACCAGCGGGTGACCGCTTCTTTAAGAGAGCTTGCAGCGACAGTCAGGCAAAGAAACGGCTTGGCAAAGCCTGCACGAGACATCTGCGAAAGACGAGTGCCAGAACCACCATCGAGGATTGCGCGTCGAACAATTTCATTCATTCCCAAACAAATCTCGAGAGTAAATTTTTCCAGCGACATCATTTAATTCAGGTGATCGCCGATTGGCAATGATCACATCCGCCTCTTGCTTGAAAGCAGCCAAATCATTCACCACGCGCGAATGAAAATGCCTCGAATCCTTTAACGTAGGCTCGTAAACGATGACCTCGATACCTTTGGCCTTGATCCGTTTCATGATGCCCTGGATGGCGGAGGCGCGAAAGTTGTCACTGCCCTGCTTCATCACCAGACGATAAATTCCAACCACGGGGGCTTTGTCAGACTGATCAAATTGACATATCCGGACCACTTCAGCCGCGATGAAGTCCTTTCGAGTGGTGTTGGCCTCGACGATGGCGTGGATGAGGTTTTGCGGCACGTCGCGGTAGTTGGCCAGCAGTTGCTTGGTGTCCTTGGGCAGGCAGTAGCCGCCGTAACCGAAGCTGGGGTTGTTGTAGTGGGCACCGATGCGGGGGTCGAGGCAGACGCCGTCGATGATCTGGCGCGTATCCAGGCCGTGGGTAGCGGCGTAGGTATCGAGTTCGTTGAAGTAGGCCACGCGCATGGCGAGGTAGGTGTTGGCGAAGAGCTTGATCGCCTCGGCCTCGGTGCTGTCGGTGAACAGCACCGGAATGTCTTGCTTAATCGCACCCTCTTGAAGCAGCCGGGCGAATAGCTCAGCCCGCGCCGAGCGCTCACCGACGATGATGCGCGATGGGTGGAGGTTGTCATACAGGGCGCGGCCTTCGCGCAGAAACTCGGGTGAGAAGACGAGGTTGTCGCAGCCAAGCTCGGCCTTTAGCTTGGCTGTATAGCCCACCGGCACGGTGGACTTGATGACCATCACCGCCTGCGGGTTGACGGCCAGCACGTCCCGCACCACGGCCTCGACGGATCGCGTATTGAAGGTATTGGCCTCGGGGTCGTAGTCAGTGGGGGCGGCGATGATGATGAAATCAGCACCTTCATAGGCCTCACGCTTGTCCAGCGTGGCGTGCAAATTCAGCGGCTTCTGCCTTAGGTAGTCCTCTATCTCGGTATCGACGATGGGGGACTCCTTGCGATTGAGCATATCCACTTTTTCAGGAACGATATCTAGGCAGACAACCTCGTTATGCTGAGCTAACAAGACACCATTCGAGAGTCCAACATATCCAGTTCCGGCTATGGTAATTTTCACGTATGAACAAGAATAAAGATTTATGCAGGCTACCGCAGTGAATCCAACTTAAATTGGCTCACATGCAAACCTTTTGATTTTAAAAGTAAATAAGGTTTTGGAGCTGGGGGTAGCGGAATTTTTCTACGAATGAGCAACGAACAGCAAAACGAAAGTCCTCGGTCAGGAATGGCCTATCGAGACTTGAGCGCCCGCTAAATCCGCATATCGATCGCTTCGCTTATGTTGCGTCTGCATACAACACTAAAATTCAGAACCTTCAGACCTTGCGTTCAGATGCTCAAACTTCATTCCCATGTAAGCGACAAGCTTGCAAAGCTGTCTTTGGTTGGCGTCATTCTGACCTTTCCGATGCGCCTGGGCCTGGCCAACACCTTTATGGCCTTGACCGTGTTGTTTTGGCTGTTGGCGCGTGACTATAAAGGCCGCTGGAAGGCAATTCGACACCACCCTTTGACGTGGCCGGCTATTGGCATGTTCGTGCTGGTCGTTCTGGGCACGAGCTACACGCTGGCACCAGCCAGTTTGGCTTTGCACCACGTTGGCAAATATTCCAAGTTCTTGTTCATACCCTTGGTTTTAAGTTTGCTTACTGAAGAGGTATGGAGAAAGCGTTGCCTGTACGCCTTTTGTACAGCCATGCTGATCACCCTGGTCAGCACATATGCAGGCATTTGGTGGGGAGTACCATGGTCTGTGACACGGGGAAAACTGGGTTGGGGTGTAGACCATACTGTATTCAAGGACTACATTGCCCAAGGTTTGCTGATGTCCACCTTTGTGTTGCTGGCTGTTGCGCAGGCCATCAAAGAGACAGTTTTGCTCCGCAAAGGTTTTTGGACAGTCGCTGCGGTTTTAGCCATCGTAAGTATTCTGTTCCTCTCGAATGGTCGCTCGGGCTATGCAGCTCTGCTTGCAGGCTTGGGGGGCTTTTTATGGACCGTTAACAGACACCCGTTTCGAAAATTGTTGGCTTTGATGGTGCTTGTGGCTGCTGTGCCCTTGGCTTATATGTCATCGCTCACAATACAGGCACGTGTGGACGAAGGGTTTACTGAAATCACTGATGCTTTGGCACGCCCACTGAATCAAGATGCAGCAGAAGTAACCTCTTTGGGGGCGCGTATTGACATGTGGCGGCTGTCCATTCAGAGCATGGCAAAAAACCCCGTGTTTGGCAGTGGAACGGGCTCTTACCCGTTGTTGGCCAAAGAGGCCTTCCATTCGCAAGGTGTCCTGGATGTGCAGGGGGTACACCCGCACAATCAGTTCTTGTTTTTTGGGGTGGAGTTAGGGATGGTGGGGCTGCTGGCTTATGTTTTTTACCTATACCGTGCTGGCACAGCAGGTAGAGCCATGCCTGCGGTGGAAAGGGCGGTCTTGATCGGGTTTCTTTGCATCATGGTCTCAGACAGCCTCTTCAACAGCGCGCTTTGGCTCTCCACCGAAAACCACCTGTTTACGTTCATGTTGGCGTTATTGGTCGCTGAATATCGACCGAAAAATTTAAGCTAGGGTTATGACCAAGGCAAGCCAGTTGCTGCATTCAGCAACGTGGGGCTATGTTGATGAAGGAGGCGGCCGGATACGACTTTTTCGTATTGAACAAGGTAATCCAGCGCCATGCGCTTTGCGCTGAACAACTCCTGGGCTCGTTCGTGGTTGAGCTTGCGGCTTGGTATGTGGTTTTGGATACCGTAGGCCAGTTCTTGAGTGCTGGTGGCAAGAACACCATTCTCCGGCGTGACCAGCTCGGGCAAAGCACCATAAGGTGTGGCAAAAACAGGGGCCCCGAAGTACAAACTTTCAATAACAGCCAAACCAAATGGTTCGTGCCAACGGACTGGGAAAACAAGCCCGCTGGAGTTGCGAAGCAGTTGCATTTTCTGCTCGCCACCTACCATGCCGTAAAAGTGAACACGTGGCGAAAGCGTGAACCTGAAACCGCGCTTGATGTTGAGGCGATCACCACCCAAAACCTTGAGGGGGAAATGGGTCTTCAAGGCCACATCAATCGCACCTTTGACGTTCTTGACGCTCCAGGCTGCCTTGCCTAGAAAGTGCATGTACGCACGTGGGTCTTGAAGATTGACCTGACCGTACTCGGACCAATCGAGTCCGTTGAGTACATAGCTTTGGCTACCGTGGCGCTCGGCATGGTTTTTGGAGACGAACACGGTATTCAAGGGCAAGACCTCACCCACTTGAGAGTTGCCATGCTGGGTCATGAGCCAGGGCTTGGTGATGCGGTCAGGGTAATCTGGCTTGAACTGAAAGTGGACTAAATCTACTGCTTCTGGAATCTGACTTTCAATGCTTCGCGTGGGGTCGATAGCAATAACTTCAGCAAACGGGCAACTGGAACCAGCGGGCACCAGGTAGCTGACTTTATGGCCTAACTGGGTCAGTGCTTTACCCAGATCCCAAATGACGCGCTCAGTGCCGCCGTAGGCAAATACCGGTATGGGGGCTTTGTTGACCAGCAGGAGTGCATGCGGGCTTACCGGGTAACGCTGGCGTTTAGGTGCTCGCGGTCGTAGTGCAGCATGGCGTAGCGAAAAAAGCATTCCAGCGCGATGAAAAAGCAGAACAAAAAGCCCTCTGCCCCGCACAGAAAGCCGCGCCTGAAAATGTACAGCTGAATGAAGTTGACCAGCGCTGACGCAAAACCACGCAGCACGCCGCCGCGCTTGCCTTTTTCTGCGCGTTTGCGGGCGCCCAGCTGGGCGTATTGCGCAAGCTTTTGCAGGCTGCCATAAATCGTTTCGCGCGAGTAGTGCAGCAGACGGGCTTTGAATTTGATGACCGGGGTGGCTGGGTTGCGCACAATGGCTTTTTCGTGGACGACGCCGTCAAACCGCTCCAGGTTGGCAGTGGGGAACATGCGTTGCACACCGCCGGTGGATTTCATGAGCGTGAGGGCTTTGCCATAGGCCACCTGGTTCCACAGTACTTCCCAGGTGGCTTTCTGACCGCTGGCCACGGCGGCTTGCATTTCGGCCTGCAGCTCGGGGGTGATGACTTCGTCGGCATCCAGGAAAAAGATGTAGTCGCTCTTGACGTATTGCAGCAGGCGGTTGCGTTGCTCGGCAAAGCCTTGCCAGTCGGCATGGGTGTGGACTTGGGCGCCCAGGCGCTGGGCGATGGCGACGGTGTCGTCTTTGCTGCCGCTGTCGACGACGACGATCTGGTCCGCAAAGTGGGCGCTTTGGATGCATTGTTCGATGCGGCGCGCCTCGTTCATGGTGAGGATGCCGATGCACAAGGTAGGTTTGCTCATGGGGTGTTCCAGTTGCGCACGCCTTGCAAGCGCCCCCACATGCGTGCAAGCAGGCGCGGGTTGTAGGCCAGCAGGCGCAGGGGCAGCGCCAGCGCGGTTTGCCACAGCAGTTTGCGTTGCTGCTCTTTGGCAGCGGCGGTGCTTTGGTATTTGCGGGCGTAAATGAGTTTGGATTGGGCGTGGTGGTAGCCGCGAATGTATTCGCTGCGCAGGGGGCTGCGCCCGCGTACGCTGCCGCGTGAGCGGTGAGTGGCGGTGGCGGCGGGGTCGATGACCATGGCCTGGCGCTGGTTGAACAGGCGGGTGCAGAGGTCGTCGTCTTCGTAGTACAGGAAGAATTGTTCGTCAAAAAACTGGCCGCCAAAAGCGCTCATGCGCAGCAGCATGGCGGCGCCGCACACAAAGCCGACGCAGGCTGGGCCTTCTGTGACCGCCGGGCCACGGCTGTTCCACAGCAGGTGGGGCCAGCGGTAGTTGACTTCGGGCTCGCCGTTGGGCTGCAGCAGTTGGGGCGCGACCATGGCGGCCTGGGGCCACTGGGCGGCGGTGTGCAACAGTTGCTGTACGGCTTGGGAGGTAATTTCGCAGTCGGGGTTAAGGAGCAGGGCAAAGGGGGTGCGCACCTGCGCCAGCGCTCGGTTGTTGGCGGCGCCAAAACCCAGGTTGTGCGGCAGGGCCAGTACTTGGGCTTGGGGCAGGTGCGCGGGGGTTTGCTGGGCGCAACCGTCGTCGCTGCCGTTGTCCACGACGATGACGTGTTCAAACCCGGCCAGCGCGGCGCCCAGCGCGGCCAGGCAGTGGGCGCTGTTGTAGGTGACGATGACCACGGTCACGTCTTGCAGGGTGGGGGCCATTGGCGCTGGGGGTGGGGTCATTCAGTGTGGAGGTTTTATCTCGGGGTCATTGTACGGAAGGCTGCCTGAAAGTGTTTCATCTCTGTGGGGTGCATGCCCACCTCTGCAGAGGCTGCAGCTTCTTTCCAGTGGCTGAGGGCCGTTTGCACTTGGCTCACGATGGCTTGGGCTTGGCTGGGGGATAACTCAAAGCGTGCAGCTTGGGCCAGGAGTTGCGCAATGGAGGTGATGGGGCCACTGTCTTCGCTGAGCCAGGTTTTGGATTCGGGGGCTTTGTCCGGGAAGGGGTTGAGGTCAAACGCCGGGGCCAGCCGCCATTGTTGTTGGCCAGCGTAGAGGAAGCCGATGTTGTGGAGGTGGTCGTCCACGTTGGTAATGAGGTGATTAAAAACCAGACGGCGCCAAAGCTGGCGGGCGTCTTCAACAAAGTTGGCGCATTGGCTGCGCATGACGTCGATGATTTCGGTGTAGGCGTGTTCGTCGTCGCGGTTGGCTTGCAGCAAGGTGGCGCCCGAGATGTACGGAATGCGTTGTTGGTCTGCCGTGCGGTCAAAGCGCCGGATCATGGCAACGGGCTGGCCCTGGACCATGACGATGCGGGCGAGAGCACTTTCTATGCCAGCCAATTGGGCGAGTTGGAGGGCAAGGACTTCGCCTCGAGTAACGGCACGTTCGTCGCCCACGCTGGGGAATTTACCCAGGGCCAGGGCGCCGTCTGCATCAAGAATGGTGCACTTGGGACGCATGCCACCCAGTGAGGTGCCTTTGCCCTGAAGGTAGGCCAGGTCTTGCGCGGTTTCCTGGCTGAGTTCGAAAACTGGGGGGCGGCAAGCCATTCATCGCTATAGGCAAATTGTGAGAACTCTCGCGGCCCGTCTTTGACGAACACGAGCTTGCCTACTGGTTTTTCGGCCTTGCCTAAAAACACCTGCAAGGGAGTGCGAATTGCGGCCATCAGAACGCTCCAGCGTTAGGGTTGGCGCGGGGTTTGCGTACGCGTTGCGGGAGTTTTTCGTCCATCAGCGTCAGGCCAATGGTGTCTTGCGAGGTATCGAGCAGCTGGTCAAGTTTGTCGAGCTCGCCAAACACTTGCAAAGCTCTGGCGATATGAACGAGAGCAGTGCCGGGATGGCCCGTTTCCATGCGGCGCACGGTGTTGACGGAGGTACCTATGCGATCGGCCAGGTCTTGTTGCAACAGATGGCGTCGCTTGCGGGCAAGAGAAATAGCCTGCCCCAGCCTGGTCAGGCTACGCTCAACAGGCAAAGGGACAGGGGATGTTGTTTTCATATAAAACGCATTTTATAGCGTCTTATAGATTTTAATCAACCATATTTATTCGCCTAAAATTTAATTGGGATCTGACCCCGATTAATTTAGTGGGCGCCGCCGAAGTGTTCGCCGTCTTTGAGTTTGTAGACGGTGCCGCAGTAGGGGCATTTGGCCTGGCCGGTTTTGGCGACGTCCAGGTACACCTTGGGGTGGCTGTTCCAGAGTTTCATGTCGGCGTGGGCGCTGGGGCAGTACACGCCGCCGTTGGCGTTGAGGTCTTTGGCCAGCAGTTCGATGGTGGTGTTGCTCATGGGGTACTTTCCTGCGCTTAAACCAGCGTGAGCCAGTGGGCATATTTGGGGTTGCGGCCGTTGACGATGTCAAAGAAGGCGGTTTGCACTTTTTCTGTGATGGGGCCGCGGCTGCCGGCGCCGATCTGGATGCGGTCGAGTTCGCGGATGGGCGTGACTTCGGCGGCGGTGCCGGTGAAGAAGGCTTCGTCGGCGATGTAGACCTCGTCGCGGGTGATGCGTTTTTGCACGATCTCCAGGCCCAGGTCTTTGGCGATGTGGAACACGGTGTTGCGGGTGATGCCGTTGAGGGCGCCAGCCGACAGGTCTGGCGTGTAAATGACGCCATTTTTGATGACGAAGATATTTTCGCCTGCGCCTTCGGAGACAAAGCCTGCGCTGTCGAGCAGCAGGGCTTCGTCGTAGCCGTCGTCGGTGGCTTCCATATTGGCCAGAATGGAGTTGGTGTAGTTGCTGACGGCTTTGGCCTGCGTCATGGTGATGTTGACGTGGTGGCGGGTGTAGCTGCTGGTTTTGACACGAATGCCGCGCTTCATGCCTTCTTCGCCGAGGTAGGCGCCCCAGGCCCAGGCGGCAACCATGAGGTGGATCGTGTTGCCTTTGGGGCTGACGCCGAGCTTTTTGTCGCCAATCCAGGTCAGGGGGCGCAGGTAGCCGGACTCCAGCTTGTTGTCGCGCACGACGGCGCATTGCGCTTCGTTGACTTGCTCTTGCGTGAAGGGGATGGCCATGCGCAAGATTTTGGCGCTGTTGAACAGGCGCTCGGTGTGCTCTTGCAGGCGGAAGATGGCGGTGCCTTTGTCGGTTTTGTAGGCGCGCACGCCTTCGAAGGCGCCGCAGCCGTAGTGCAGCGTGTGGCTGAGCACGTGGATTTTGGCGTCGCGCCAGTCCACCATCTGGCCGTCCATCCAGATTTTGCCGTCGCGGTCGGACATGGAGGGGATCACTGCTGTCATGAGTTTCTTCCTTCGTTTGGGGTGCGCTTTAAGCCGTTGATTTTACGCTGGCAAAGTGGTCAGCGGCAGCGTAGGCTGGTGCCATGAGGTTGACCTCGGGGGCGCTCAGGCCCAGGCGCCTGGCCAGCTCGTGGCGCTGGCTGACGATGTGGCAAATATTGGCCACAATATCTTGCGCTTGCTGGGGTTGCAGGCCGTAGTAAGGGGCGGTGGCCAGCACCCGATGCAAATCGGGCTCGGGGCTGTTGTCGTCAATGTTGAGAACGTGCTCGGCCTTGTCGATGTTGGGGTTGATGTCAAAAGCGGGGGCCAGTCGCCAACCTTGGGCTTGGAGAATGAAGCCGTGGTTGCGCAGATGGTCGTCGCGGTTGCCGGTGGCCACATTGAAGACGACTCGTTTGAACAGCTCCAGAAGGTCTTGGCGGGCATGTTTGGGGTCGGCCCGGTTCTGGATGAATTGCGCCAGCTCCAGATAGCTGCTGCCCTCGCTTTGTTCCTTGCCGAGCAGGGTCATGGCCGAGGCGTAAAAGCGCCGTCGGTTGGCCTGGCGGTCAAACCTTTGAACGCAAAACGTTCTGTAGGTGCCGCCAAGCGTAAGCAGCTGTGCTTCGGGCACGTCCAGCCCTGCTTGTTGAGCCATTTGATGTGTCAGGTATTCCCAGGCGCCGATGTCGCGGTCATCGTCTCGTGCGGGAAATTTGCCCATCCAAAGACTGCCATCCTGCGCTGTGAAATTAGCCTTGGGGCGGGCTCCGCCCAGCGATGCGCCTGGCGCGACCAGCACGCTGAGCCAACGTCGCAGGGCATCGAGGTTGTCAATGCGTTTGTTGCTGAGCTCCAGTGCGACGGCTTCGAGTTCGCGCAAACTCGTTACTGGCGGCGCTGGGCGTTGGTCGTTGGCCAGGAACTCGGTAGCACCTGCCACTTTGAAGCGCAATGCGCCTTGGCGCGTGGCGTCTTGCACGCCCAACAGGTAGTCCCAAGCGTAGAGGGTGCGCGCTTTGCGTCCTTGGTCTGAGGCCTCCAGAGCCTCGCGCCGTTTCATGAGGGTCTGGCCCCAGCGGTCTGGTGATGAATCCAGAAAGATGCCGAAATTGCCGAGCTCCGGGCGAGGAAAGAACACGTGCTCGTCCAAAGAGAGGTCGGGGTCTATGGCAAAGGCCTGGGGTTGCCGCAACCATTCGCCGTGGTAGCGAAAGCGGATTTGCCCACGGTCGTGAAACAGCTGGCCCACCAAGCAGGGGGGACAGAGGTCGCCATCGAGCCAGACCTCTAACGGACTTGGCTGTGCGCTCATTTGGCAGTGCCCGCTGTGAGGGCCAGATCTTGCAGCTTGCGGCCGACTTTGTCGTCAGCAGCCAGCAAATCGAAGTCTTTGCTGAGTCCGAGCGCAGAGATGACGCGAAAGTAGGTGCCGAGCGTCACTTCGGGCTGACCTGCTTCGACTTTGTGCAGTGTGGTGCGGGAGATGCCGACCCGCTGCGCGATGGCGGTGGCCGGTAGTTTGCGGCGCAGACGCGCAAGTTTGATCCGCTCGCCCAGGGCGGCGAGCTGGCCTTGCTCTTGCGGAAAGATGATGGGCGACTTGCTTGGCATGTTCATCATTATGGACATTGATTGATATTTTGTCCATAACAGTGAACAATTACGCTTCGAGCAACTCGAAACTGGTGGTGATGTCCGCGGTTTTGCCGAGCATGATGCTGGCGGAGCAGTATTTCTCGTGGCTCATGGCGATGGCGCGTTCGACCGCACTGGCCGGGATGCCTTTGCCGGTGACGGTGAAGTGCATGTGGATTTTGGTGAAGACTTTGGGCTCGGTCTCGGCGCGTTCGCTGCTGAGTTTGACGCTGCAGCCGCGCACGTCGTGGCGGCCGCGTTTGAGGATGAGCACCACGTCGTAAGCGGTGCAGCCGCCGGTGCCGGCAAGCACGGTTTCCATGGGGCGGGGGGCGAGGTTTTTGCCGCCGTTTTCGGGTTTGGCGGCGTCAGGCGCGCCGTCCATGGCCAGGACGTGGCCGCTGCCGGTTTCGGCAATAAAGCCCATGCCTGATTGGGTGCCGGCGGCGCCGGTCCAGCTGACGGTGCATTCCATGATGAGGTTCCTTGTTTTGAATCGTGTACGAGGGTGTCGCGGCGAATTGTATTTACAGTTTTTTTACATGCACGCCCTTGCAACCGAGGGTAAACCCGTTACAATCTGCACATGTGTGCTTTTTTGCATGCACCGTTTGTCTCCTCCACCCTCCGAAAAGGTGGATTCTGCCCCGACCCGCAAGGCTCGGGGCATTTTTTTGCCCGTTTATGATCAGGGCATGACCGCGAAACACCTCAAACCTGCCGATTACCTGAAAAAAATTCTGAACGCCCGCGTGTATGACGTGGCGCAGGAGTCGCCGCTGGAGTTGGCCAAGAACCTGAGCCAACGCTTGCACAACAAGGTGTTGCTCAAGCGCGAGGATCAGCAGCCGGTGCGCAGCTTCAAGCTGCGCGGGGCCTACAACAAGATGGCACACCTGACGCCCGAGCAATTAAAGAAGGGCGTGATTTGCGCTTCGGCGGGCAACCACGCGCAAGGCGTGGCGCTCGGGGCGACCAAGCTGGGCACGCGTGCCGTGATTGTGATGCCGACAACCACACCGCAAGTGAAGATTGAGGCCGTCAAGGCGCTGGGCGGCGAGGTGGTGTTGCATGGCGACAGTTACTCTGACGCCTACAACCACTCGGTCACGCTGCAGAAAAAGCAGGGCCTGACGTTTGTGCACCCCTTTGACGACCCGGAAGTGATTGCCGGACAGGGCACGATTGCGATGGAAATGCTGCGCCAGCACCAAGGGCCGCTGGATGCGGTGTTTGTGGCGATTGGTGGTGGCGGCTTGATTGCGGGTGTGGCCAACTACATCAAGGCGGTTCGCCCGGAGGTGAAGGTCATTGGCGTGCAGATGAACGACTCTGACGCGATGATCCAGTCCGTCTCGGCCAGGAAGCGCGTGACGCTGCCGGATGTGGGCCTGTTCTCGGATGGCACAGCGGTGAAGCTGGTGGGCGAGGAAACCTTCCGCGTGTCGCGCGGCCTGGTGGACGAGTACATGACGGTGGATACCGACTCGGTGTGTGCGGCCATCAAGGATATTTTTGTGGACACGCGCTCGATTGTGGAGCCGGCGGGCGCGCTGGCGGTGGCGGCCATCAAGCAATATGCGGCCACGCACAAGACCAAGGGGCAAACCTACGCGGCGATTTTGTGCGGCGCGAACATGAACTTTGACCGCCTGCG
>Ga0255294_1000029_pt1 | contig 17977 bp, 19 predicted proteins | sample MistaT_31_FD_183691 | JGI IMG/M metagenome (GOLD analysis project Ga0255294, IMG submission 183691) | Metatranscriptome of freshwater microbial communities from Mississippi River, Louisiana, United States - Miss_Yuk_RepA_8h (Metagenome... | ecosystem: Environmental > Aquatic > Freshwater > River...
AGAACTTTGAAGACTGAAGTGGCGAAAGGTTTCATGAGAACGGCATTCGGTCATGAGTTAGTCGGTCCTAAGCGCAAGGGTAACTCCAAGGATACAGAGGATGCTCGTTTTCCATCCAATAAGAGGGGGGGGGTTTCAGAATATGGCCCCCCTCTTTTTTCGGATGGTTTTTCTGGTGCATCCGGCGCGAAAGGGAACCGGGTCGATATCCCCGGACCGCGAGACGGCCGCGCGGACGTCCACCTCTCTCCCCTCCGGGGGGGGGTCGGCGGGCGGTCCGCGATCGCGGCGACGCGCGGAGAGGACCCCGCGACGGCGACGGATGCCCCCGAGAGAGTCGTCTCTTCTCGTTAACGGACCTCAGAAGAATGCCCGCCTCCGATGCGGGCGCCCGCCGCCGGAATCCGTCCGGCGGGAGATGGCGGCGGGGGTCCGGTACAGCGATCGGGTCTTCCGATCGTCGGGCGTGCATCCGACGCCCCTTGAAAAGCGGGGCGAAGGAGGGGGCGGCGATCCCGTCCCCCGCATCCGACGTGGCCGTCCGCGGCCGTACTGATAACCGCATCAGGTCGCCGAGGTGAACAGCCTCTAGTCGATAGAAGAACGTAGGTAAGGGACGTCGGCAAAACGGATCCGTAACTTCGGGAAAAGGGTTGGCTCTCGAGGTCGGGCACGGGGGTCTCCATCAAATATTCTATGGTTATGGATGGGATGGTTTTTCGGTTGGCCGTGCAGGTCCTCGTGATGGATGGAGGGAGGATGGATGTCCACCAGGATGTCGATTCTTTTTTTTTTCCGTCTGTTGGATCGATGGCGAGCCAGGACTTCCTATCAAACGTTGCGCGCCCTTGATCCCAAAGAAGGCAAAGGAAGAAGAATCATGAAACGCACTTATCAGCCCTCCAAAACCCGCCGCGCCCGCACCCATGGCTTTCTGGTCCGCATGAAGACCCGTGGTGGCCGCGCCGTCATCAACGCACGTCGCGCCAAGGGCCGCAAGCGTCTGGCTGTCTAAGGTCGATGGCTGCGCAGTCCTGTGCAGCCATGATCAGGGTCAGGCCTGCCCGTGCAGCGTTTAAAGACACGCCCACAATTTCAAGCCACCCTGGCCGGCGGTACGGTTTCGCGCACAGCGCACTTTGCCCTGCACCGTCTGGTCTGGGCAGCGCAGCCGCAGGTCGCCAGCGCACCAGCTCCCACATCAGGGTCTGCACCGGAGACGGCGCAGACCCTTTTTGGCTTTCCGCAACTGTGGATGGGTGCCATGGTTCCCAAACGCTGGGCACGCCGCGCCGTCACCCGTAACGCCATCAAACGACAGATTTACAACGTGAGCACCTTGTTTGAACAACGCTTGCCGCCAGCCGCCCATGTGGTGCGTCTGCGTGCGGGCTTTGACCGCAAACAATTTGTCAGCGCCAGCTCGGACGCCCTCAAGCAGGCCGTTCGCAACGAGCTGATGGAGCTGTTTAGCCGTGCCTGCCCCAAGGAGGCCGCATGATGCGCCGCCTTTTGATGGCGCTGGTGCGCGGCTACCGTTTGCTGCTGAGCCCCAGTTTGGGTTCTGCTTGTCGCTTTGAGCCCACGTGTTCGCTGTATGCTCTGCAGGCGCTTGAAAAGCATGGCGCCGGCATGGGCAGTTACCTGACAGCGCGTCGGCTGGTTCGTTGCCACCCATGGTGCGCAGGCGGTCCTGACCCGGTCCCCGAAAAAGTGTCCGGCCTTTTCACTGGTTTGTTTTCCCACACCTCGTCAAAGTAAGTAGTCGCATGAACGATATCCGTCGATCCATCCTGTGGGTGATTTTTGGCTTCTCCATGGTCCTGCTCTGGGACAAATGGCAAATACACAATGGCCAGCCCGCCACCTTCTTTGCGCAACCGGCGTCTGCAGCAGCAGCCAAGGCCGATGGCTCCTTGCCAACAGCCAGCGCTGCCCAGGGCAGCGCCCAGCTGCCAGGCGCTGCTGGCGCATCTGCTGCCAAACGTGAGCTGATTGAGGTGAGCACCGATTTGTTCAACGTACGCTTTGACACCGAAGGCGGCTCGATTGTGCAGACCTCGTTCACCAAGCTGCTCAACAACGACAAGAAGCCTCTGGTCCTGCTCGACGACAGCGCAGAGCGCCGCTACATGGCTCAAACCGGCCTGATTGGCGGAGACTTCCCCAACCACAAGAGCCCCATGCGCTTTAGCGGTGAGCGCCAGATGGCCGAAGGCCAGGACAGCCTGTCCGTGCGGTTCGAGTCTGATGCAGTAGGCGGCGTCAAGCTGGTCAAGACCTACACCTTCAAGCGCGGCAGCTACGCCATTGGCGTCAAGAACGAAGTCATCAATGCAGGCTCGGCTGCAGTGCAGCCGCAGCTGTACATGCAGCTCGTGCGCGATGGCAACAAGCCCGAAGGCGAGTCACAGTTCTACTCCACGTTCACCGGTCCGGCCGTCTACACCGAAGCCGCCAAGTACCAGAAAGTGGACTTTGAAGACATCGCCAAAGGCAATGCCGAAATCAACAAACAATCGGACAACGGCTATGTGGCCATGGTTCAGCACTACTTTGCTTCGGCCTGGTTGCTGGACCAGGGCGTGCAGCGCGAAAACTTTGTGCGCAAAGTGGGCGACAACCTTTTTGCCGTGGGCATGATCACGCCCCTGGGTGAAGTCGCCGCCGGCCAGAGCAAAGCCATTGAAAACCGTTTGTTCATCGGCCCTCAGCAGGAAAAAATGCTGGAAGCCCTGACCCCCGGCCTGGACTTGCTCAAGGACTACGGCTGGCTGGCCATGCTGGCCAAACCGCTGTATTGGTTGCTGGACAAGCTGCATAGCTTCATCCTGAACTGGGGCTGGTCCATCATGGCGCTGGTGCTGACCATCAAGCTGGCGTTTTACTGGCTCAATGCCAAGGCTTACGCCAGCATGGCCAAGATGAAGGCCATCAATCCCAAGGTGGCTGAAATGCGCGAACGCCTGAAAGGCGACCCGCAAAAAATGCAGCAGGAAATGCTGCGCATCTATCGCGAGGAAAAAGTTAACCCCATGGGTGGCTGCTTCCCGATGCTGATCCAGATTCCGGTGTTCATTGCGCTGTACTGGGTGCTGCTGTCCAGCGTGGAAATGCGTCATGCACCGTGGGTGGGCTGGATCACCGACCTGTCGGCACCAGACCCCTACTACATCCTGCCCATTGTCATGACCTTGACCACCGTGCTGCAAACGGCGCTCAACCCGATTCCGCCCGACCCGATGCAAGCCAAGATGATGTGGATCATGCCGCTGGCCTTCAGCGTGATGTTCTTCTTCTTCCCGGCCGGTCTGGTGCTGTACTGGATCACCAACAACGTGTTGACCATTGCACAGCAGTGGATGATCAACACCCGCCTGGGTGTGCCACCCGAGTTCAACTTGCCCAAGTTCAAGTAAGCCCGACACTTTGACTCCACAGGCCGCTCAAGCGGCCTGTTTCACATCCAACATCATGCTCGCCCGACATCAGGACCCCATCGTTGCTGTTGCCACCGCCCCGGGGCGCGGTGCGGTGGGCATTGTGCGCGTGTCAGGCAAGCAGTTGCAGCCCTTGGTCAAAGCGCTGTTTGCGCGCGAGCTCAAAGCCCGCGAAGCCACCTATCTTGCGTTCCCTGACGCAGACGGCAGCCCCATCGACCACGGCCTGGCGCTGTACTTTGCGGCCCCGCACTCTTTCACGGGCGAAGATGTGCTGGAGCTGCAGGCCCACGGCGGGCCCGTGGTGCTGCAGTTGCTGGTGGCGCGGTGTCTTGAGCTGGCCAAAACCTGCCTGCCGGGTTTGCGCGTCGCAGAGCCCGGCGAATTTTCAGAACGTGCTTTTCTGAACGACAAGATCGATCTCGCGCAGGCCGAAGCGATTGCCGACCTGATCGACGCCAGCACCGAAGCTGCAGCACGCAGCGCCAGCCGGTCGTTGGCGGGCGAGTTTTCGCGCGAGGTGCATACGCTGCGCGACGCGCTCATTCATCTACGCATGCTGGTCGAAGCCACACTGGATTTTCCGGAAGAGGAAATCGACTTTTTGCAAAAAGCGGATGCACAAGGCCAGTTGTCACGCCTGCGCCAGCAACTGCAACAAGTGATGCAACGCGCACGCCAAGGCGCCTTGCTGCGCGAGGGCATCAAGGTGGTCATCGCCGGCCAGCCCAACGCTGGCAAAAGTTCTTTGCTCAATGCGCTCGCTGGCGCCGAGCTGGCCATCGTCACGCCAATTGCAGGCACCACGCGCGATGTGGTGCAGCAAACCATCCAGATCGAGGGCGTGCCTTTGCACATCATCGACACCGCTGGCCTGCGCGAGGGCGAGGACGTGGACCAAGTCGAACAAATCGGCATCGAGCGGGCGTGGGGACAGATTGAGCAAGCCGACGCAGTGCTGTTCCTGCACGACCTCACGCGTGTGGCCTTGCCAGACTACAAGCAGTCCGACGCCGACATTGCACACACCCTGCAGCAACGTCTGCCTGCAGGCGTGCCCGTGATTGACCTGTGGAACAAGGCCGATGCCGCCAGCATCCCTGCCCAGGCTGACGGCCTGGTGCTCTCGGCCAAAACGCGGGAGGGCCTGGAAGCCCTGCGCCAGCGCCTGCTGCACGAAGCTGGCTGGCAACAAGCGCCCGAAGGGCTGTTCATCGCCCGTGAGCGACATGTGCAAGCCTTGCAGCGCGTCAATGAGCATCTGGCGCTGGCCGATGAGCACCTGCAAGCTCAGGCACAGAGCCTGGATCTGCTGGCTGAAGAACTGCGTCAGGCCCAGAACGCTTTGGGCGAGATCACCGGCGAGTTCAGCGCCGACGATCTGCTGGGCGTGATCTTCTCCAAATTCTGCATCGGCAAATAATCGGCCAATAGCATGCCTACAATGAAGCATGGCAAGCCTTGATCCGCCCATGACCAACCCAACCACACCCTTGACCACGCCAGAGGCCATGCGGGGTGGGGTGGTCGCGATTGTGGACGACGAGGAGCAAATCAGCCGCGCGCTGTGTTTACTGCTGGAACTTCAACACATTGAGTCGGTCGCTTTTGTCTCGGCCGAAGCCATGCTCGAAGCCGTAGAGCTGCGAGATGGCCAGCTTTGGCTACAAGGCCAACACGCCAAATTGCCGGTTCAATTCGCCGTACTGGACCTGAACCTGCCAGGCATCAGCGGCGTTGCCCTGGCCCACCGCTTGCGTGAAATGGCCCCCGCTCTGCGCATGGTGATCATGACAGCTGCCATGGCTGAGGAGCGCGCCTATCACGGCCCCCACCCTGAGGGCGTTGGCTGCCTCATCAAACCCTTTCGCCTTGCCGAGCTCGAAAAGGTAATGTTCCAAAGCATTTGAGCTGCGCGACTCACAGGGTCACGTCGTACTCGATCGTGATGGGAGCGTGGTCAGAGAACTTTTCGTCCTTGTAGATGGCTTCTGTCCGGGCTCGCTCTGCAAGAGCGGGCGTGGCCAGGTGGTAGTCCAGACGCCAGCCCACATTTTTGGCATAAGCCTGGCCACGGTTGCTCCACCAGGTGTAGCAAGCGTCTGTGGTGTCGGGCTGCAGCTTGCGGTAGACATCGACGACGCCACCCTCTGTGGTCAAGCGCGTCATCCAGGCGCGCTCTTCGGGCAGGAAACCGCTGTTTTTGAGGTTGCCTTTCCAGTTCTTCAGGTCGGCTTCCTTGTGGGCGATGTTCACATCGCTGCAAATGATGAAGTCGCGCTCTTTTTTCAGCGCCATCAGGTGCGGGTACATCTTTTCCAGAAAACGGTACTTCGCCTCCTGCCGCTCAGGACCGGACGAGCCGCTGGGAAAATACACGCTGATGATGGACAGCTTGCGCGACGGCGTGTCAAAGCGCGCCTCCACATAACGGCCCTCGGCATCGAACTCGCCGCCGTCAAAGCCCGCCACCACATCGCTGGGTTCGCGCCGGGTGTACACGCCCACGCCCGAGTAACCCTTTTTCTCGGCAAACTGGAAGTGCCCCTTCATGCCGGCGAGCACTTCGAATTTGCCCGCCACATCTGCAGCCTGGGCCTTGACCTCTTGCACGCAAATACAATCCGGAGCATGTTGCTCCAGCCAGGCCTCGACCCCTTTGGTCGTGGCCGAGCGAATACCGTTGAGGTTCAGGCTGGTGAGTTTGAACAAGGAATTTCCCCATGAGTCATGCCGCAGGCACTGTCGATACAAAAGCCCTGGCACAAGAATTTGTGCAATTTGCCGTGGACGCTGGCGTGCTGCGCTTTGGTCAATTCAAGACCAAAGCCGGCCGCATGAGCCCCTACTTCTTCAACGCAGGCCTGTTTGACGATGGCGCCAAGCTCAGCCGCTTGGCCCAATTTTATGCACAGGCCCTGATCGCCAGCGGCATCGAATTCGACATGATCTTTGGCCCCGCCTACAAGGGCATTCCGCTGGGCGCCGCCGTCGCGGTGGAGCTGGCCCGCCTGGGCAAGAACGTGCCCTTTGCCTACAACCGCAAGGAAGCCAAGGACCACGGCGAAGGCGGCTCGCTGGTCGGCGCACCGCTCAAGGGCCGCGTGCTGATCGTTGACGATGTGATGAGCGCCGGCACCGCCGCTCGCGAATCGATTGCCCTGATTCAAGCTGCTGGCGCCACCGCACATGCGGTCACCATTGCGCTGGACCGCCAGGAAATGGCCACCGAAAAGCATGCCGATGGCTCCACCAAAGACGTTCCCCACAGCGCCGTGCAATATGTGCAAAACACCTTGGGCCTGCAGGTGTGCGCCATCGCCAAACTCGAAGACCTGCTGGCCTACCTGGGTGCACAAGCCGGCAACGAACTGGGCCAACACCTGAGCGCCGTGCAGGCTTACCGCGACCGCTACGGTGTCTGAGCCATGCTGAAATACCTCACCATCCCGGTCACCGCCTTCCAGCAAAACTGCTCGCTGGTCTGGGACGACCAGAGCCTGCAGGCTGCGGTCATTGACCCCGGTGGCGACCTGAACCTGATTCTTGATGCAGTGGCCAAACTGGGCCTCAAGCTGGAACAAGTCTGGATCACCCACGGTCACCTGGACCACTGCAGCGGCGCTGCCGAGTTATCGGAACAACTGGGCCTGCCCATCATCGGTCCGCACAAAGGCGACTTGTTCTGGATTGAAGGCCTGCCCGAAGCCGCCATGAACTATGGCTTTCCTCCCGCGCGGCCGTTTACGCCCACGCGCTGGCTGCAAGACGGCGACACCGTCACGCTCGGTGCGCACACGCTCAATGTGCGCCACTGTCCCGGCCACACACCGGGCCATGTGGTGTTTCATTCACCAGAAATTTCCCGCGCCTTTGTGGGCGACGTGCTGTTTGCCGGCAGCATTGGCCGCACCGATTTTCCGCAAGGCGACTTTGACACCCTGATCGACAGCATTCGCACACGCCTGTGGCCCATGGGCAACGACACCGTGTTCATTCCCGGCCACGGCCCGGAAAGCACCTTTGGACGCGAGCGTCGCAGCAACCCCTACGTGCGCGACCTCTGATCAGCCTTGCTGGCGCGCCCGCTCGTACAAGGTCTGCACCTTGGGCAGGTTCGACTGCAGCTCTTCAATGCGGTTGGAGCCACTGGGATGGGTCGATAAAAACTGCGGCCCGCCATTACCGTTGGCCGCCAGCATTTTTTGCCACAGCTGCACGCTGGCCTCGGGCTTGTAACCACCGCGCGCAGCAATTTCCAGGCCGACCAGGTCAGCCTCGCTCTCATCATCACGGCTGTATTTGAGCGTCAACAGTTGCGTGCCCAAGTCGGCCGCCACGTTGCCCAACTGCCCCAACCCCAACAGCTGCGAAGCCAGCGACAAACCGATATTGGTCACCTGGCTTTTGGCCAGCCGCTCGCGGGCATGCTCGCGCAGGGCATGAGCCATTTCGTGGCCCATGATCATGGCAATCTCGTCATCCGTGAGCTTGAGCTGGTCAATGATGCCGGTGTAGAACGCAATCTTGCCGCCCGGCATGCACCAGGCATTGAGCTGCTTGCTGCCAATCAGGTTGACCTCCCACTTCCAGTCGCGGGCACGCGGGTTCCACTGTGCGGTGAACGGAATCAGGCGCGATGCGATTTGGCGAATGCGCACCAGCTGCGGGTACGTGTCCGGCGCCAAAGCGCGCTGCGCACGAGCCTCACTCAGGGTCTGGCTGTATTGCTGGCGGGCCGAGTTCTCCAGCGTCTCGGCAGGCACCAGGTTGCGCACCTGCGAGGACGAGCCCACATTCACCTGCGCCAGCGCAGCGTCCGCCCCAACGGCACTGGTGGCCAACAAAAAACCACGCCGTGCATCCCACACGCGCGAAGGTGTGGAAGAAGAAGTTTTGAGATCACAAAGCCAACACATGATGCGCGAATAATAAACTTAAAGTTGTCACCCTGTGACGATACCGATAATGCAGGCATGAACACCCCATCCCCCACCCCCCAACGCTCCTGGCTGGCCGCCTTTGCGCTGTATCTGCAGCCCGCCAGTTTGCGCATGTTGCTGTTGGGCTTCTCGGCTGGACTGCCCCTGCTGCTGGTGCTGGGCACACTGAGTTTCCGCCTGCGCGAAGCAGGCATTGACCGCAGCACCATTGGCTACCTCAGCTGGGTGGGGCTGGCCTACGGCTTCAAGTGGGTTTGGGCCCCGCTGGTAGACCGCCTGCCCCTGCCGGGCCTGACGCGCCGTCTGGGCCGTCGCCGCAGCTGGTTGCTGCTGTCGCAAGTGGGCATTGCTGCAGGCCTGCTGGGCATGGCCAGCTACGACCCCACCCAGGCCCTGGCGCCGCTGGTGTGGTGCGCTGTGGCCGTCGCGTTTGGCTCGGCCACACAAGACATTGCGCTGGACGCTTACCGCATCGAGTCTGCACAAGCCGACGAACAAGCCGTGCTGGCCGCCAGCTACCAGACGGGTTACCGCCTGGCCATGATCTGGTCGGGCGCTGGCGTGCTGTGGCTGGCCGCATATGCCCAGGGCGCAGACACCGGCTACGCGCAAAGCGCCTGGCAATGGGCCTACACCATCATGGCGGCCAGCATGCTGCCGGGCCTGCTGACGGTGCTGACCTCGCCAGAGCCTGCGCCCGCCCCTCTCAAGCCCGCACGCACTATTGGTGAATGGCTCCACGGCGCCCTGATTGAACCTTTCGCCGACTTCTGGCACCGCTACCGCTGGCAAGCGGTACTGGTGCTGTCCCTCATTGCGGTGTACCGTATCAGCGACGTGGTCATGGGCATCATGGCCAACCCGTTTTATGTGGACATGGGCTTCACCAAGGACGAGGTGGCCGCCGTCACCAAAGTGTTCGGCGTGATCATGACGCTGGTCGGCGCCTTTGTGGGCGGCGTGTTGTCGGCTCGCCTGGGCGTGATGCGCATTTTGTTTTTGGGCGCCTTGCTCAGCGCCGCCAGCAACCTGCTGTATGCCTGGCTCAGCCATGTGGGGCACGACCTCAACGCCCTCATCTGGGTGATCTCGGCCGACAACCTGTCCAGCGGCATGGCCTCTGCTGCCTTCATTGCCTACCTGTCCTCACTGACCAACATCCGCTACTCGGCCACGCAGTACGCGCTGCTGTCGTCCATGATGCTGCTCCTGCCCAAATTCATTGCCGGCTTCAGTGGCGACTACGTCAACACCTACGGCTACGCCGACTTCTTTACGGCCACGGCCTGGCTAGGCGTGCCGGTGTTACTGCTGGTGGCACTGGCGGCGCGCGTGCACGCGAAAGCTTAAAGAAAATCCTGCAAATTCAAAATCAGATCTTGAATATGCAGGACTGATGTAAACTCAAGTGCATGATTCCACGTCATATTCAACCGTTGTTTGTGCGGCAGGCTTCGCAATATCCGGTCGTTACCGTGATCGGGCCACGTCAAAGCGGGAAAACCACTTTGGCCAAAGCCTCTTTCCCCGACAAGCCTTATGTGTCGCTGGAAGACCCGGATGTGCGGCGCTTTGCGCTGGAAGACCCCCGAGGCTTTCTTGCCGGCTACAGCTCAGGCGCCATCCTTGATGAAATACAGCGTGCCCCAGAGCTGCCCTCCTATTTGCAAAGTCTGGTCGACCGCAACGACACGCCAGGTCAATTCATATTGACGGGCAGTCAACAATTTGAGCTGATGACGCAGGTCACCCAATCGCTGGCAGGCCGCACCGCCTTGTTGCGACTGCTGCCATTGACATTGGCCGAAGTTTCAAGCGCCGAACGCACACACAAAAGCCTCGCTTCGACCCTGCTTCATGGCTTTTACCCACGTATCCACGACAAGGACCTGGATCCATCCCAAGCCATGGGCGATTACTTTTCGACGTACGTCGAACGAGACCTTCGCCAACTGGCTGCCGTTCAGGATCTGCGCCAATTTGAGCGCTTCGTGCGCTTGTGTGCCGGTCGCACAGGTCAACTGCTGAACTTGAGTAGCCTGGCCAATGACGCCGGCATCTCACAACCCACCGCCCGCGCCTGGATCGATCTTTTGCAAACGAGCTTCATTGTTCACTTGCTGCCCCCCTGGCACACCAACGCAGGCAAACGCCTGATCAAGGCGCCCAAGCTTTATTTCCATGACACCGCACTCGCTTGTTGGTTGCTGGGCTTGCGCACACCTGAACAGGTTCAGCGCGATCCTTTGTGGGGCGCACTGTTCGAAAATTTTGTAGTCATCGAAGCCCTCAAGGACCGGCTCAACGCAGGCGAGAGTGCCGAGTTGTATTTTTATCGCGACTCCGAAGGCAACGAAGTAGACCTGTTCATCCCCGTCGGTCGACAATTCCATGCTGTGGAAATCAAGGCCGGCGCCACCGTCAATCCAGACTACTTCAAAGGACTCAACCGCTTTGACAGCCACTTCCCTGGCGTTTTGCACGGCGGCTGCGTGGTCTATGGCGGCGAACAAGGCCAGAATCGAACGCACTGGCCCGTTCACCCCTGGCAACAGTTGCGCCACAAACCCCAGTAAGCCACCATCTCGTAAGCACGGTTTACCCAACTTTACGCAGCAGACAACCCCACTTAGAGGCACCCGAGCATCATGGCACGCATGCAATCCATCCTCATGATCGAAGACGATGCCCGCCTGGCCAGCATGGTCTCGGACTACCTGCAGGCCAACGGCTACACCGTCACCCACGCGCCCGAAGCGCAAAGCGGCCTGAACCAGCTCACCAACAACACGGTGGACCTGGTCATCCTGGATCTGATGCTGCCCGACATGGACGGCCTGCAGGTCTGCCAACGCATCCGCGCCCTGCCGGGTGCCACGGGCCAGACGCCCGTCCTCATGCTGACCGCCAAAGGCGACCCGATGGACCGCATCATTGGTCTGGAAATGGGCGCTGATGATTACCTGCCCAAACCTTTTGAGCCCCGCGAGTTGCTGGCACGCATTCGCGCTGTGTTGCGCCGCAAAGTCATGGATGCCGAAAGCGCGCACCACATCATGCAGTTTGGCAGCCTTGAAATTGACCGCGACGCGCGTCGCGTCAGCGTCCGCGGCCAGGAATGCGAACTCACCTCTTACCAGTTTGACCTGCTGGTGGCCCTGGCCGAGCGGGCCGGACGTGTGCTCAGCCGCGACCAGATCATGGAAGCCGTGCGCGGCCGCGAGCTCGAAGCTTTTGACCGCTCCATTGACGTGCACATGGGCCGCATTCGCGCCGCCATCGAAGACGACGCCAAAAACCCCCAACGCATTCTGACCGTGCGAGGCGTCGGCTACGTGTTTGCACGCCAACAAGACTGAGCCTGCATGAAAACACCCTCCCGGCATTTGTACCTGCGCGTGTGGCTGGCCGCTGTGCTGGCTCTGGCGCTGGTGATGGTCCTGGCGGGCATCGCCTGGCACATCCAGCAACGCGACCGGGACCGCGAACGCAGCAGCGGCCCCATCATGTCGCGCATGCTGATCGTGCGCAACACCGATGGCGACGTGCTCGCCGTTGCGCCCCAATTGCCGCGCCGCGGGCAAGGCTACGAATTCCAGGTGGTCATGCCCAACGGGCAAGAGTTTTATCTGCAGGTGCCGCGCACCACCCCCGGTGGCCCGCCGCCATCGCGCGCCCTGCCGCCCTGGTGGGCACGTTCGCCCTATGGTTTTTTGTGGACCCTGCTGCTGGTCGGCATGGTCGTAGCTTTGGCTTTGTACCCGGTCATTCGCCGCCTGACCGTGCAGCTCGAACGTTTGCAAAACGGCGTGCAGCGCTGGGGCGAGGGCGACCTGAACGTGCGCTTTCCGGTGCAAGGGCAGGACGAAGTGGCCGACCTCTCGCGTCGCTTCAACGAAGCCGCAGATCGCATCCAGAACCTGATGAGTTCGCAAAAGTCCTTGCTGGCCAATGCCTCGCACGAGTTGCGCTCGCCGCTGGCGCGCATCCGCATGGCGATGGAACTCATGGAGTCGCCGCAGCTGCACGATGACGTGCGCCAACGCACCCGTGCCGAAGTGCTGCGCAACATGGCCGAGCTGGACCAGCTCATTGACGAAATTTTGCTGGCCAGCCGCCTGGACGCCAAAGAGGCCGACATGGGCACCATCGAGCCGGTGGAGCTGGTGGGCCTGTGCGCCGAAGAGTGCGCCCGCGTGGGCGCCAGCCTGGATGTGCCCGAGGGCCAGTTCCACTTTGAGGTGCAAGGCGTGAGCAAACTGTTGCGTCGCCTGGTGCGCAACCTGCTGGAAAACGCCAAACGCTATGGCGCCACAGCTGCACGCGGCGAGGAGTCCGACATTGAATTGTCGCTTCGCACCGAAAACGGCCGCACCGTGCTGCGCGTCAGCGACCGTGGCCCCGGCGTGCCTGCCGAGCTGCGCGAACGCATCTTCGAGCCCTTCTACCGCCTGCCCGGCGCCAGCGAGCGCGTGGGTGGCGTGGGCCTGGGCCTGTCGCTGGTGAAATCGATTGCCGAGCGCCACGGGGGCAGCATTCGCTGCGAAGACCGCGAAGGCGGTGGTGCCCGTTTTGTCGTGACGCTGTAAACCGCCAGCTTTCAGGCACACTTGGCGTCATGGCCAAAGACAAGACGACTTACAGCTGCACCGAATGCGGTGCCAGCAGCCCGCGCTGGATGGGCAAATGCCCCGGCTGCGGTGCCTGGAACACCCTGATTGAATCCGTTGCCGACACTGGCGTCGCGGGCAAAAACCGCTTTGGCAGCGCGCTGGCGCAAGGCCTGGCACCCGCCTCCGAAGTCACACCGCTGTCGCAAATCGAAGCGGTCGATGTGCAACGCCATCCCACCGGCCAGGAAGAGCTCGACCGCGTGCTCGGCGGCGGCATGGTTGAAGGCGGCGTGGTGCTCATTGGTGGTGACCCCGGCATTGGCAAATCGACCCTGCTGTTGCAAGCGGTTGATGCGCTGCAACGCGCCGGCATGGACACGCTCTACGTCACCGGCGAAGAAAGCGGCGCACAGGTCGCGCTGCGCTCGCACCGCCTGGGATTGCTCGATTCACAGGTACCGGTGCTCGCCGAAATCCAGCTCGAAAAGATCCTGGGCACGCTGCATGCTCGCCAACCCAAAGTCGCCATCATTGACTCGATTCAAACCGTTTATTCGGACCAACTGACCAGCGCACCCGGCTCGGTGGCGCAAGTGCGCGAATGCGCCGCGCACTTGACCCGCGCCGCCAAGGCCAGCGGCACCGCCATCGTGCTGGTCGGCCACGTCACCAAGGAAGGTGCGTTGGCCGGCCCGCGCGTGCTCGAACACATGGTTGACACCGTGCTCTACTTTGAAGGCGACACGCATTCAAGTTTTCGTCTGATCCGCGCCATCAAAAACCGCTTTGGCGCCGTCAACGAAATTGGCGTGTTCGCCATGACCGAAAAAGGCCTCAAAGGCGTCACCAACCCCAGCGCCATCTTCCTGAGCCAGCACAGCGAGCCAGTCCCCGGCAGCTGCGTCATGGTCACGCTCGAAGGCACGCGCCCCATGCTGGTGGAAATCCAGGCCCTGGTCGACAACGGCGGCCCCAGCCCTCGGCGCTTGAGCGTGGGCCTGGAGCGCGACCGCCTGGCCATGCTGCTGGCCGTGCTGCACCGCCACGCGGGCGTCGCCTGCATGGACCAGGACGTGTTTGTCAATGCAGTGGGCGGTGTGCGCATCAGCGAACCCGCAGCCGACCTGGCCGTCATGCTGTCCATCACCTCCAGCCTGCGCGGCAAAGCACTCCCCAAAGGCTTCATTGCGTTTGGTGAAGTCGGCCTGGCCGGCGAGGTCCGCCCCGCGCCCCGTGGTCAAGAGCGATTGAAAGAGGCCGCCAAACTCGGCTTCTCAGTGGCCATCGTGCCCAAAGCCAATCTGCCCAAAAAGACAGATCCCGCCCTCAAAGGCCTACAGGTGCACGGCGTCGAGCGCATCGAAGAAGCCATGCAGATCGTGCGCGGTCTGGATTAAGCACGCCCACACCCCGCCCGATAAAATCGCTCCATGCAACTCAACGCCTCCCACACCCTGCACATGGCGCGCGAAGCGCTGGACATTGAAGCCAGCGCCCTGCTGGCCATGAAAGCCCGGCTGGACGACCGCTTTGTGCAAGCGGCCGCGCTCATCCTGGGCGCCAGCGGGCGGGTGGTCGTCACAGGCATGGGCAAAAGCGGCCATGTGGGCACCAAGATTGCCGCCACCCTGGCCTCTACCGGTACGCCGGCCATGTTCATGCACCCCGGCGAAGCCAGCCATGGCGACCTGGGCATGATCCAGGCTGGCGACGTGGTGCTGGGCCTGTCCAACAGCGGCGAGAGCGACGAGCTGGTCGCCATCCTGCCGGTCATCAAACGCCTGGGCGTGCCGCTCATTGCCATGACCGGTGGCCTGCAGTCCAGCCTGGCGCGCCATGCGAATGTGGTGCTCGACACCGGTGTCGCCAAAGAAGCCTGCCCGCTCAACCTGGCCCCCACCGCCAGCACCACCGCGCAAATGGCCATGGGCGACGCGCTGGCCGTGGCCCTGCTGGACGCACGCGGCTTCAAACCCGAAGACTTTGCGCGCTCACACCCCGGCGGCTCGCTGGGCCGGCGCTTGCTTACCCACGTGAGCGACATCATGCGCAAAGGCAGTGAGGTGCCCCGCGTTGCGCCCGAAGCCAGCTTTACCGAACTCATGCAAGAGATGAGTCGCAAAGGCCTGGGCGCCACCTCGGTGGTCAACGCACAAGGCCAGGTGCTGGGCATCTTTACCGACGGCGACTTGCGCCGCCTCATTGAAAAAGGCCAGGACCTGCGCCAGCTCAAAGCCAGCGACGTCATGCACGCCAACCCGCGCACCTTGCGCGACGACGCCCTGGCCGCCGAAGCTGCCGACCTGATGGAAGCACACCGCATCACCAGTGTGCTGGTGGTCAACGCACAAGGCGAACTGGTCGGCGCCATCAACACCAACGACCTGATGCGTGCGAAGGTCATCTAAGCCATGAGCACCCTGCGCACCCTCGAACCTGCCGTGCACTTTGCGCCCGAGCTGCTGCTCAAGGCCCAAGGCATCCGCATTGTGTTTTTTGACGTCGATGGCGTCATGACCGATGGCGGCCTGTACTTCTCCGAGCACGGCGAATCGCTCAAGCGCTTCAGCGTGCTCGACGGCCAAGGCCTCAAGCTGCTGCAACAAGCAGGCATCATCCCCGCCGTCATCACAGGGCGCGACTCCGCACCGCTGCGCCTGCGGCTCAAAGCGCTGGGCATCGAACACGTGCGCTTTGGCACCGAAGACAAACACCCCGCTGCCGCCGCCATGTTGCAGGAGCTGGGCCTGGACTGGTCGCAAGCCGCCGCCATGGGTGACGACTGGCCCGACCTGCCCGTCCTGCAACGCGTGGCCTTTGCCTGCGCTCCCGCGCAAGCCCACGCGCAGGCCAAGGCCCTGGCCGACCACATCACCACCGCACGCGGTGGTGAAGGCGCCGTGCGCGAGCTGTGCGACCTGTTGCTCGTGGCCAGCGGCCGCTATGTGCAGCTGCTCGACAACGTCGGCACCGACCGCGCCCACAAAGGCGCCTCTGCATGAAGCTGCCTGCGCCCCTGGCCCGCACGCTGGACCGCCTGAGCCTGTACACCCCCGTGATCGTCATGGGCGTGCTGGCGCTGGCCAGCTGGTGGCTGGTGCGCAGCCTGCCCGACCTGAACGGCCCGCAGTTGCCCAAAGTGGTCCGCTCCGACCCTGACTACAGCCTGCGCAACTTCTCAATCCAGGCCTTTCGAGCGGACGGCACGCTGTACCGCGAAGTGCTCGGCACACAAGGCCACCACTACCCCAACACCGACGAGCTCCACATCGAACAAGTGCAATTTCGCGGACGGGCTGACAACGGCGCACGCATGAACGCGCAAGCCCAGCTCGGCATGGCCAGCAGCGATGGCGAACGCGTCACCCTGCAAGGCAACGCCGTGGCCGTGCGCGAAGCGCTGGGCACTTCGCAGGCCATGACCCTCAAAGGCCAGCAACTGGTGGCCTGGCCCAAAAAAGAGGAACTCAAGTCCTCGCAACCCGTGCGCATCGAACGCGCCAAAGACGTGTTCACCGGCAACACCCTCGACTTCAACGCCAAAACAGGCGAGTACCAATTGCAAGGTGAGGTGCGGGCGCAATTGGCCCCACGCAAACCCTGATTTGCATCGCCCTTGCCGACGCACGGCCCTGCTACGATAGGGCAATGAATTCCCTTGAGCTGACCCTGCTGTACCTGCTGGCCGCCGTGCTGGGCGTGGTCGCGTGTCGCTCGCTCAAACTGCCGCCCATGCTTGGCTATCTGGCCGTGGGCGTCGTCATTGGTCCCAACGCTCTGTCCCTGGCGCAAAACACCACCGGTATCCAGCACCTGGCCGAGTTTGGCGTGGTCTTTTTGATGTTCGTCATCGGGCTGGAATTCAATCTGCAAAAGCTGCGCGCCATGCGCAAACACGTGTTCGGGCTGGGGCTCATGCAAGTGGTTTTAACCATTGCGGTGGTCACCATCGGCTCTGCATTCCTGGCCGCCATGGCTCCCACCTGGTGGTTGCTGGACTGGAAAACCTCGCTGGCCCTGTCGGGTGCCATGGCCATGAGCAGCACCGCCATCGTCATCAAACTCATGGCCGACCGGCTGGAGCTGGAAACCGAACACGGCAAACGCGTGGTTGGCGTATTGCTGTTCCAGGACTTGGCCGTGGTGCCCCTGCTGGTGCTCATCCCCGCACTGGGCGCACCGCCCGAAGAACTGGCCTGGGAACTGGGCAAAGCCGGCATCAAGGCCACGCTGTTGATCACCCTGCTGCTCACCGGCGGCCAGCGCATCATGCGCTGGTGGCTCACCCTGGTGGCCCGCCGCAAAAGCGAAGAACTGTTTGTGCTCAACCTGCTGCTAGTTACCCTGGGCCTGGCCTGGCTGACCGAACTGGCCGGCCTGAGCCTGGCGCTAGGCGCCTTCATTGCCGGCATGCTCATTTCCGAGACCGAATACAAACACCAGGTGGAAACCGACATCCGCCCCTTCCACGACGTACTGCTGGGCCTGTTCTTCATCACCATCGGCATGATGCTCGACTGGCGGCTTGTGCTCGAACGCTGGCCCCTGGTGCTGCTGCTGGTCACACTGCCGGTGCTGTTCAAGCTGGGGTTGATCACAGCCATCGCCCGCCTCAGCGGTGCCAGCACCGGCCTGGCTCTGCGCACCGGCCTGTACCTGGCGCAAGCGGGCGAATTCGGTTTTGTGCTGCTGACCCTGAGCAACAGCAACGAACTCGTGCCCCCCACACTCATGAACCCCGTGCTCGCCAGCATGGTGCTGTCCATGTTGGCCACGCCCTTCATCATCATGCGGGCCAACGACATCGTCATGAAACTGGTCGCCAGCGAATGGCTGCAGGAATCGCTGCAAATGACCACCATTGCGCGCAAGTCCATCAACACCAGCGCCCACGTCATCATCTGCGGCTACGGCCGCTGCGGCCAGAACCTGGCGCGCATGCTGGAGCAGGAAAACATCCCCTACATGGCGCTTGACCTGG
>Ga0255294_1000050_pt1 | contig 15192 bp, 13 predicted proteins | sample MistaT_31_FD_183691 | JGI IMG/M metagenome (GOLD analysis project Ga0255294, IMG submission 183691) | Metatranscriptome of freshwater microbial communities from Mississippi River, Louisiana, United States - Miss_Yuk_RepA_8h (Metagenome... | ecosystem: Environmental > Aquatic > Freshwater > River...
AGAGCGTTGCCTGCAGCGTGGCGAGCAGCGCTGCGCTTGCCTGATTGTCATCGCGCAGAAAGGCCGCCACCCCCGGCATGGCGCCAACAAGCATTCTGAGATTGGCGACGAGATTGTCGAGAATCGTTCGCGCGAACGGATCGTTCACACAGGGCGCCACCACCTGTTCAAGGATCCGGCAGGTGCCGTCCAGCTGCTCGCCCATATCGGGTCTCATGACGCGCGCTCCATCATCTGGAACATGGGGCGGTAGAGCCAGGAGGGTGTCTGGAAAACGCGGTCGTAGCGACCCGCCACGAATTCAGCGATGGCGGTGAGCTGAATCACCGCGAGCTTCCAGTTTGAAAACACGTTCCACCAGGTAAGGTGATGCTCATTGACCATCCGGCCGGTGAGGGCCCGATAGCCGGTAACGATCTGTTCGCGTTCCCAATGATCGGCGATCTGATGCTCGCGGCGCCGCACCGGATTGGTGATCCAGCCCAGATCTTCCAGCGGATCACCAAGGTGCGCGGTTTCCCAGTCAAGCTTGGCTGTGATGCGGCCGTTCTCCACCAGCGCGTTGCCTGGCTTGAAGTCGCCGTGTACCAGCACAACCGCCTCGGCCTCGGGCTCGCGCGCCGACAGCCAGGCATGGATGTAGTCGAGCTCCGGGTGAGGCTCGAGTCTCACCCGCTGATAGACCCTGGTCCAGTGCGCGAGTTCAACCGATGAGGGCTTGTCCTGCGGCTCGCCCAGACTTGCGCCCAGGCCCGCCGCGCGCCAGTCGAACGCGTGAATCCTGGTGAGCACTTCCAGAAACCGCTGGGCGAGTGCGAGTCGCGCCTCGATGGGCGCCGAGCCGTTCAGGACCAGGTAGTCGCACTGTCCTGGCATGCGATCCATCACGATCGAGGGGGCGCCCAGATAGCGGCCATCGGGATCGGCCCAGTGCACACGGGGCGTGGGCACATCGCTGTGCGCGAGCGCCGACAGCACGGCGAATTCCCGGTCGCGTTCCGTCTCGAGCAGGGTTCCCGAGGCGTCCCGCATCAGCATCAGCTCATGCGAGTGCGTGCCGCGTGCGTCGGTCCATGAAGCATCGAGACGCCAGTTCTCGCGCGACAGACCCCCGGCCGAACGGACGAGACGCTCAAGGCGGATATCGCGTGCCTGCGGGCTCTGGGCGCGGATCAGGGCAGTGAGCCCGCTGATGACCGCGCAGGAAAGTTGATCGGCGCCTGTCTGGTCAGACGTGACTGCACGATCGGTGGGCGCGTTCATGGCTTACCCGTCAGGATGGCTTTTTAACTCGCGGCAGGAGCGCGTTCCCGATGATCTGCTTCATCACCTCGGCGCTGCCGCCACCGATCCGGCACATCCGCGCGTCGGCATAGGCGCGCGCGATCGGGTACTCCCACATATAGCCCCATCCGCCGAAAAGCTGCAGGCAGCGGTCCATCACCCGTCCCTGCAGCTCGGTGGTGGTGAGCTTGGCTGCAGCCGCATCGGTGGCATCGAGCTCGCCCCGCAGGTGAAGCTCGATCGCGCGGTCGACGAAGACGCGCTGCGCGAGGACCTCGGCATGAAGCTCGGCAAGCTGAAAGCGGGTGTTCTGAAAGTCGGCCAGTGTTTGGCCGAACATCTCGCGGCCTACCGCGTAGTCGCGGGTCCAGACAATGGCCGCCTCGCTGCTGGCGACTGCGCGGATGGCCTGGATCAGCCGCTCCTGCGCAAGCTGCGTCATCAGCATGGCAAAGCCTTCGCCCTCGCCGCCCAGGCGGTTGCCGACCGGCACGCGCAGGTCGGAAAAAAACAGCTCCGCAGTGTCCTGCGCCTTGCAGCCGATTTTTTCCAGCCTTCTGCCGCGTGTGAAGCCGGCTCGATCGGTTTCCACCAGGATGAGGCTCACCCCCTTGGCCCTGGCCTTGGGATCGGTCTTGCAGGCGAGAAGGAGCAGATCGGCGCTGTGGCCGTTGGTGATGAATACCTTCTGACCATTGATCACGTAGTGATCGCCATCGCGGATCGCCTGAGTGCGCATGGCCTGCACATCGCTGCCACCCGAGGGCTCGCTCATGCCGAGTGCGCACACCACTTCACCCGAGGCCATCCGCGGCAGCCAGGTGCGCTTCTGCTCCTCGGTGCCAAAGTCGACCAGGTAGGGCGCGACAATATCGGAGTGCAGGTAGAAGGTGGGACCGGTCGCGCCTGCGCGTGCGAATTCTTCGATCAGGATCGTGCTGTGCAGGAAATCGCCACCCATGCCGCCGTAGTCGGTGGAGACGTTGCAGCACAGAAGCCCTGCCTGAGCGGCTTCGCGCCAGAGCGTGCGCGGGACCTCGCCGTCTTTTTCCCACTGGGCGTGGTGAGGCGTGACGCGCTCCGCGATAAAGCGCTGGACGGTGGTCCGGAAGACCTCGTGATCGGCATCAAAGAGGGTGCGTGGAATCATGGTGGGCTGACTGGTTCGGCGGCACAGACGCCGCCCGGCTCGGTGAAACGCGCGATGGTGGCGGCATCAAAGCCGCATTCGCGCAGGATATCGGTGCTGTGTTCGCCCAGCCCCGGCGGCAGGCGGCGCACCGCGGGCGGGGAGGCGCTCAGCCGCAGCGGATTCATCGGCACGCGCAGCAACCCCTCTGTGGGATGCTCTTCGATGCTCCAGAAGCCGATGGCGTGCAGATGGGGGTCGGCCACCAGGTCCTCCAGGCTGTTCACAACCGAGAATGGAATGTCTTCGGGGGTGAGCAGTTGCAGCCATTCGGCATTGGTTTTCCTGGCAACCTGTTGCTCGACCTCGTCCCACACCTCGCGGAAATGCCGCTGACGCGCTGCAAAGGTCGCAAAGCGCGGGTCGGCCATCACTCCGGAGGCGCCTGCAAGCTCGAAGAAACGCCGCCAATGCGCATCGGTATAGGGAAGCAAGGCCAGATGTCCGTCCCGGGTTCGATAAGGTCTTCGAACCGCCTTTGCGACCGGTTCATAGCCCATTGGCGCAATCGGTGGCTCGAACGCATGGCCCCATTGATGTTCCATCATGTTGAAGGCGGCGAGCGTCTCGAACATGGACACATCGACCTGCTGGCCCTCGCCTGTGCGCAGCCGGTGCATGAGCGCAAGCACGATTGCATAGGCGGCATGCACGCCACTGATCTTGTCGGCCACGATGGTGGGAATGAAGCGGGGTTCACCCGCCACGACGCTTTGCAGACGGGCAAGCCCCGAGGCCGCCTGGATGATGTCGTCGTAGGCCGGACGTCCGCCGTAGGGGCCATGATCGGCGTAGCCCGTGACATGGCAGTACACCAGGGCGGGGTGGGCCCGCCCGAGCAGGTCGTAATCGAGCCCCAGGCGCTTGGTTGCGGGTGTGCGCATCGAGTGCAGCAGCACATCGCTCTGCGCGACCAGTCGGTCGAGAATCTGCCGGCCTTCCGGGCGCTTGAGATCGACCACAATGCTGCGCTTGTTGCGGTTCGAGGTCAGGAAAAACGAGCCCATCCTGGCTGACCGGCGCGGTCCGATCGCACGTGTCAGGTCGCCCTCGGGCGGCTCCAGTTTGATCACCTCGGCGCCCATGTCGCCCAGGTATTGCCCCGCCAGCGGGCCAAAGATCATCGAGGCGATTTCCAGCACGCGAATGCCATCGAGCGGACGTTTGGCAGTGGCCATGACGGGTCTCAGAGAATCGCGACCGGCGACAAGGGCGAGCCTGTTGCCCCCACGATGGGCAGCGCGCTCGCCACGAACATGAAGGTATGACGACCGCTTTCCACGAGTGGGTCGAGCATCAGTCCTTCCAGAAGGGGAATGCCGTAGTCACGAATCAGGCACTGGTGCACCGGGAACACCGTGCCGTCGGCAAAGGGCAGCACTTCAACCGCAAAGTTGTCGGCGCCCACCATGGCAATGTCCTGATTGGCAAGCCACTGCGCTGCGTCGAGGTCGATGCCGGGTTCAGTGTTGAACGAGGGATGCGAAACCGTTTTCTGTGCCTCGAGCCAGCCGGTGCGAAGCAGCACCGCATCGCCCGGCTCGAGATGAACGCCGATTGCGCTTGCGGCGTCTTCCAGGTCGGCGCGCGTGATCACCTCGCCATCGTGCAGCAAACGCCCCCGCAGGCGCACCAGATCGAGCAGAACGCCGCGCGTGACCACCGGCGGCATCTTGTCCACGCCCAGTCTTGCCGCACCCGTGGTGCTGCGAAGGGTGCTGCCCAGGTAGCCGTTATAGAGGCGGTCGTCGTACCAGGCATGGCAGAGTGCATCGACGTGGGTACCGATGTGAAGGGGCATCACCACCGTGTCCTCGGCAAACTGAAAGCCGCCAGGACGCCTTGCCCCGGCAGCGTAGTCGCCCCCATCACGGCCCATGAAGTGCTGCAGCCCGCAGCGATGCGCGGGTACCGGTGTTTTTGGCGACAGGAGCTGCGCGAGCCTGAGTACCGTGCCGGTTCGCACCAGCGCGGTGGCGCGACGCACCTGCGCCGGTGTGATGGTGTTCAGTGCACCACGCTCGTCATCCGGACCCCAGCGTTGCCAGGCGCTGCCCGTGGCGAGCGCATCCTTCACTTCCGACATGTCAGTCTGCCTTGGCGCCCGAAAGGCGTATCAGTTCCTGGAACTTGATGCGTTCGCGCGCGGCGAAGGCAACGGTCTCCTGGGGGGTGGATGAGGTGAGACGCGCGCCCGCTGTCAGGAAGCGCTCCTGCACCGATTTGTCGGCGGCGATCTCGGCCACGGTGCGGGAGAGCTTCTCGACGATTGCCGCCGGTGTTCCGGCAGGCGCAACCAGCGCACCCCATGAAGTGATCACGAAATCGGGGATGCCGGCCTCGGCCATGGTGGGCAGATCGGGCAGCGTCGGCCAGCGCTCCGGGCAGGTCACCGCGAGGCCACGCACCTGACCGCCGGCGAGAAGCCCTGCGTAGCTTGCGATGTTGTCGATCGATGTGTCGAGTGCGCCTGAGAGCAGCATCGAGATGGTCTGGGGCGCCCCGCGCGCCGGTACGTGGGTGGCCGAGATGCCGGCGCGGACCCGGAACAGTTCGCCCGCGAGGTGCGGTGTGGTGCCCACGCCCGAGGATCCGAAGTTGATGCCCTTTGGTTGCGCCTTGGCCCAGGTGATGAAGTCATTGAGCGTGCGCGCCTGGTTGTGCTGGGGCGAAACCAGCACCACATTGCAGTTGGCCCAGAACGTTGAAATGTAGGAGAAGCCGCCCTCGGGATCGTAGGGCAGGCTCTTGAACAGATACTGGTTGATCGAGAGCGTTCCGATGGTGGCGCTGGTGAGCGTGTAGCCATCGGGCGCAGCCTTGGCACCGGCCTCCATGCCGATGTTGCCGCCCGCGCCGGTACGGTTCTCCACCACGAAGGTCTGGCCGAGTTTCAAGCGCAACTGATCAGCGAGGATTCTGGTGAGCACGTCGGATGCGCCGCCCGTCGGGAAAGGCATCACGATCCTCACCGGCTTTTCCGGCCAGTTGGTGGCCTGGGCCTGTGCGAGGGGCGCGGCGCTGGCGAGGGCAAGCGCCAGTGCCGCGGTGAGTGCATGGGTATGCGACTTCATGGGTGGGTCTCCTGTTGTCGAGCTTGTAATGGGAACTGCAGAACCAGGACGTCGGCGCCGCTTGGGCCAGCGGCGACCTCGCAGGACTCGTCGGGGTCGGCAAACGCGACCGACAGCGATTCAAGCCGCAGGTCATGGAAGTGCGCGACCCCTGCGGTGACGACATAGTGGCGGCCGCCATGTGGCGCATTGGGTTCAACCCGGGCCGACTGGTTCGGCGGCAGGCGCATGAGCCAGGCGCCCAAGCCGTCGGCGCGCGGGGTGATCAGCGCCTCGATGACGGGCGCCCCGAGTGACAGAAGGCTGGGCGTGCGGACCGCGTCCGACGGCATGCCGTGCTGCTGCTCACGCCTGAGGCCCGGACGCATCTTTTCGCGTACACCCGGTTTGTGCAGGTACCAGGCGCCGGTATCGCCTTCTGCGCGCAGCGTCAGGTAAGCGATGCCCTGGGGGCCGGCGGTGATGGGCCCATAGCCGGTTTCGGGGGCCGCATAGTGAACCGCGAAGGGCGCTGCGGGCGTGCGTCCCAGCGATCCGGAGCCTCCGACAATCACCTGGAACTGATGCTCCAGATGAAAATGGGTTGGCGTGACCCAGTTTGGGTTCTGCTCCACCAGAAAGGCCTGCGGCCCGGGCGCGCGCTTTTCGAAGGTGGCGATGAAATCGGTGATGTGGCCTTCGAACGTGTCGATCTGGCGGGCGACGCGCGAGGAGCGAACCTGGTCGAGTGTGGCGGCGCGGATCATGGCTCAGCGTCCTTTCCAGACGGGGGGGCGTTTCTCGGCAAACGCAGTCGCGCCCTCGCGGGCGTCCTCGGAAGTCAGCAGTTGCCCGGTAATTATCTGCTGGCGGTTGAACATGTCGGCAATCGGCCAGTCGCGCTGCTCGACGATCACGCGTTTGGAGGCGGCCACGGCGAGCGGCGCGTTGGCGATGATGCGATGCGCCAGCCGGCGTGCCTCGGCGAGCGCCTCACCGGGCTCGGTGATGCGGTTGATGAGCCCGATCCGCAGCGCCTGTTCGGCATCGATCATGTCGCCGGTGAGCGCGAGTTCCATGGCCACGCGTTGCGGAATCAGGCGCGGCAGCCGCAGCAGGCCGCCCGCTGCGGCGGCGAGGCCGCGCTTGACCTCGGGGATGCCGAATCGGGCGTTTCGCGCCGCCACCGCCAGATCGCATGCAAGCATTGCCTCAAAGCCGCCAGCGAGCGCATAGCCCTCCACCGCCGCAATCAATGGCTTTCGGGGCGGCGTGAGCGCAATGCCCAGAATGCCGCGTCCTTCCACCCGTGTGACCTCGCCACGAAGAAAGGCCTTGAGGTCCATCCCCGAGCAGAATGTGCCGCCCGCGCCGGTCAGAATGCCCACGCGCAGATCGTCCCGGGCGTCGAGCTCGTCGACCGCTGCGCATACGCCGTAGGACACGGCGCGATTGACGGCATTTTTTGCCTCGGGACGGTTGATGGTGATGATCACCAATCCGTCTTCGTGCTCAACCAGCACCTCGGACACGGCTTACTCCTCGCGGTTGAGCGCGGTCAGGCGCTCGACCGCATCGAGATATTCGGTCTGCATGCGAGTCATGACGTCGCGAACCGACTGTTCCTCGTTCACATCGCACACGGCCTGACCGACCGGAAACGAATAGAGATCAGCCCGGCGCGCGCGCACCACGCGGGCGTGCGCCTCGTTGTAGAGCACGCCTTGTAGCGGGGTTGGCAGATAACCGGGCGCGCCCGGCTGCTCCCAGGCCTCCGAGAGCTTGCTGCGAATCATCCGAACGGTCTTGCCCGTGCGTGCCCGCCGTCGAACCGCGTCTTCGGAACGGGCGGCAAACACCGCCTGCTTCTCAAAGGGATCAAGCTCGCTCTCGCGCGTGCCCAGCCAGACGGTGCCGCACCACACGCCCTGCGCGCCCATGGCAAGCGCAGCGGCGATCTGGCTGCCGCGGGTGATGCCGCCCGCTGCCAGCACCGGCACATCGGGACCACAGGCCTCGACCACCTGGGGCAGCAGCACCATCGAGGCGATGTCGCCTGTGTGACCGCCGGCCTCGGTGCCCTGCGCGACGATGAGATCCACCCCCGCTTCGCGCTGACGCCGCGCGTGGGCCGCTTTGCCACACATGGCGCCGATCACCACGCCCTTCGAGCGGATGTGCGCGGTCACGTCGGCGGGCGGGGTGCCCAACGCGCTCACGATCATGCGCACCTGCGGATGACGCAAGGCCACCTCGACCAGCCGTCGGGCGCCGTCGGGGGTCATGCTGCCACGGCCTTCGACGATATCGCGCTGGATCCGTTCGCGTTCACCGGGCGGGAGCGGCGGGACGCCCTCGTCGGCGAGCAGCTTGTCCATGAAGGCCCGATGCTCCGGCGGGATCAGCCGATCGAGATCGCCCATCGCCCGCTCGGCCTCGGCATCGTAGGTGGAGGGAATGATCACATCGACGCCGTAGGGCTTGCCGCCTGTTTTCGAGTCGATCCACCGCAATTCGGTTTCGAGTTGCCCGGGGCTGAAGGTGGCCGCGCCCAGAACGCCGAAGCCGCCGGCACGCGTCACCTCGACCACCACATCGCGGCAGTGGGAGAACGCGAAAATTGGAACCTCGCAGCCGAGTCGGTGACAGATTGGTGTTCGCATCAGGCAATGATCCAGTGGGTCATAGCGGGTCGCTCCAGACGCACAACGCATCCAGAGCCTCGATATCGCTGCCATGCACCCGGAGCGGATTGATATCGAGCGCGAGGAGCTCGGGACCAAGCCGGGTGGCGGCTTGGGCAATGGCAAGTACCGCAGCAGCCAGCCCCTCGAGATCGGCGGCGGGCGTGCCGCGATAGCCTCGTAGCAGGCTTGCGCCCTTGAGCCCGGCGAGCATGTGCAGGATGTCAGGCTGCCCAACCGGCAGCACGCGAAGCGCCACGTCCTTGAGCGCCTCGACCCAGACGCCGCCCAGTCCAAGCGCCAGTACCCACCCCCACTCGGGGTCGCGTGCGATGCCTACGATCAGCTCGATTCCGCCCTGTCGCATGGGGGTGACCAGCACACCGTCGACCCTTGCCTCGGGGGCATGGCGGCGCGCCGCCTCGATGAGCTGCGCGTACCCGGCGGCGACCGCCGCATCGCCTGTCAGATTGAGCAGGACGCCGCCGATTTCGCTTTTGTGTGCGATATCGGGCGACGCGATTTTCAGCACCACGCTGCCGCCTGCCGCGCGCGCGGCGGCGACCGAGGCTTCGGCGCTTGTCGCCAGGGTGAAGGGGATGACGGGTACGCCTTCGCTCGCGAGCCAGGCGAGCGCGGCATGTTCGGACCGTGGGCGGACGACCGGGTTGGCAGCGGGGTGGAGCTTCGGGGCGGTATTGGCGTGGCCGGATGCAGCGGGGCCTGTCGCCTGATGGCCCGAACGGCGCAGGAAAGCCGACCACTTGCTGACACCTGCGAGCGCCTGAACGACGCGATCCAGCCCCAGGGCGCTGTAGGGCGCGTGGTGGCGAGCAAGCAGCGCCCGGGCGTGATCATTGATACGGGTGTGGGTGTAGGACACCATGAAGCCCGGCACTGCGATGTCATTGAGCGCGCGCGCAAGGTGCTGATGCAGCGCAGAGAGCCGCTCGCTCTCCTCGAAGGGCTCAAGCGGCACCGCATACCAGATGCAGAGCACCGCCGCGATGCCAGGCTGATCGGCGAGGTGTCGCACCGCGTCGGCGCAGCGCGCAGGCTCGACCCCACCCGTGAGGTCAAGCGGATTGTTGGGTGTGCCAAAGCCGGGGAGCGCTTCCCGCAGGCGGCTTGCGGTCTCGGGAGCAAGCGCTGGCACGGCCAGGCCGTGCGCCTCGGCGGTGTCGGCTGCGATTTCGCAGATGCCCCCCGAGTTCGACAAAATGGCGAGTCCGCCCTCGCGAAGCGGTCCTGCGCGTCCGGCGATGTCGGCGGTAGCGAGCAGCTGCTCGACCGAGCGCACACGGATCAGGCCATATTGCTCGCACAAGCCGTCGAACAGCCGGTCATCGCCCACCAGGGCGCCGGTGTGCGCCTGGGCTGAACGCGTGACCGCGTCGCTTGCGCCCACCTTCAGGACGACCACTGGTTTACGCGCTGCGGCGGCGCGGCGCGCAGCCGCCAGGAAGCGCGCAGGCTGTCTGACGGTTTCGATGAAGAGCGCAATGGCATGGCTTGCCGGATCGTCGATCGCATGCTCGATGAAAGCGCTTGCGTCCAGATCGGCTTCATTGCCGGTGGCGGCAACGAAGCTCACGCCCAGATCCTGCTGCCAGGCGAGTTCGGTGAGAAAAAAAGCCGTGGCGCCACTTTGCGAGATGATGGCAACGCCCTCGGCGCGTGAGGGCGCACGCACCGGCGTGGTCCAGGCGTGAACACCGCCCGCGAAGTTGATGAACCCCAGGCTGTTGGGGCCCACCAGCCGCAGGTTCGCGCGTCGCGCGCGAGCGGTGATCTCGGCCTGAAGCGCGCGGCCAGCCTCGCCTGTTTCGGCAAAACCTGAAGACAGCACGACCGCTGAACCCGCGCGAGCCGCGGCCAGATCGTCGATCGCATCGGGCACGGCGGCCGCCGGAACCATGATGATGCCGACATCGATCGGCGCTCCCACTGCCTGGCAACTGGTGTGGGACAAGCGCCCGTGCACCGCGCCGCCGTGACGGTTGATGAGGTGGAGTGCGCCGCGATAGCCACCGCGATCCAGGTTGTCACAGAGCGCCTCCGACCAGCGCGACCGATCCGAGGCGCCAACGATCGCGATTGCCTGCGGCTGCAGCAGCCTGGCGATCGTGCCGCGGTCGGGGGAGGGGGGAAGCGCAGGAGCGGGCATGGATGCTGGGTGGCAGGCGGGCGGAGCTGTTAAATCTCGATACCGAGACGACGCGCCACCGGTGTCCAGCGGGCCACTTCCGAGGCAACGAACGCGCGGGCTGCGTCCGGGCTCACGTTGGCAAGCGGCTGCAGGCCGTCGGCAACCAGACGCTGCTGGAACTCGGGGTTACGCATGGCGTTTCCGAGTGCACGTGCAAGGGTGGCGGCCCGCTCGGGCGGCGCCCCCACCGGAAGCGCGAGCAGGTTGTAGGTGGAAGCGAGCACGTCAAAGCCCTGCTCGCGCGCAGTGGGAATGTCTGGCGCGGCGCCGAGTCGGGATTCACCCAGTACCGCCAGAATCCTGAGGCGCCCCGCGCGGTGCAGTTTGAGCGTTGTTTGAAGCGTCTCGAGCATGCAGGTGACATTGCCTGCGATGGTGTCGGTGATGGACGGCGCACTGCCCTTGTAGGGCACGTGCAGCATCTTCACGCCCGCCACATCAAAAAGGAGTTCGGCTGCAAGATGCGTGGACGCACCGATCCCTGCGCTGCCATACGGTTCGCCGGGCTTTGCGCGCAGATGATTGACGAAGGTACGCAGGTCGGTTGTGGGAAGCGACGGATTGGCCACAATCACAAGTGGCGCTACCGACATCAGCGCGACCCACTGAAAATCCTTCAGCGGGTCATATGGAGGCTTCTTGCGGATGAGCGGCGCGAAGACAGCCGACGACGCGGTGTGCATCATCGCCGTGTAGCCGTCGGCGGGCGCGCGCAAAAATGCCTCCGCAGCGGTAAGACCGCCTGCGCCCTCACGATTCTCGATCACGATATTGCCGAGTTCCGGGCGCAGCTGCTCGGCGATCAGCCGGGCAAACGTGTCCCCCGAACCGCCCGGTGGAAAGCCCACCATCAGCTTGAGGACCTGACCTTGCGAGGCGGCGAATCCGGGCAGGGCGAGTGCAGCCGCGCCAGCGGCTGCGTTGGTGAGGCACCGTCGTCGGTTCATGATTGTCTCCATGGATGTTGTTGTGTGGGGCGCTTTACGCCCCGAGTGCCGCGTTGACTCGCGGCATCACCTGCTCGCCCATCAGGATGATGGAATTGCGTCCAAGCTCGCGGTCCTGCCAGTCCATGCCGCCATAGAGCAGGGTGCCGAAGTCCCCGATCTGCTCGCGAAGCGCAAGGATGCCGTCGGCGACGCGGTCCGGTGAACCATAGATCACCAGGTTTTCCACCGTTGCCTCGAGCGTGACTTCGCTGTCGGGCTGGTTGGGATCGTTTTTGAACAGCGTGAGCGGCGCGCCGCGGCGCTTCAACTTGCCCATCAGCGAGCGGTAGTAGTAGTGATAGGGGCCGTTGGGGTCGGTGACGTAGCGTCTGGCGGTGGCGTCGTCTTTCGCCACGCAGATGCTCTTGGCGACACGCCAGTTGGCAGGATCGGCCTTGCGGCCAACCCGCTCGCAGCCCGTGACATATTGCCCCCAGTGGGTCTTCACCCATTTGGGCATGAGGAAGTTGGCCGAGATGGTGTCCCAGCCGCGGGCGGCAGACTCTTCCACGCCCTTTGAATGCGGACTGACTGCGGTGACCACGATGGGCGGGTGCGGCCGCTGCAGAGGCTTGGGCACGGAGCCCATGCCCGATTCGGGAATATGGGTGCGCTCGGTGGTGATGTTCCAGTACTTGCCCTGAAGCCGATAGGGGGGCTCGCTTTTCCACAGTTCGAGCACCTGGTTGATCGCCTCCAGAAACATGGCTGGACGATCCAGGTCGAAGTTGCCAAACGCTTCTGCATCAGAGGGGAGGGCGCCAGCGCTGATCCCGAAGATCAGGCGTCCGCCCAGCAGATGGTCGAGCATGGCGATGGTGCCTGCCGTTTCCACGGGATGATGGTTGGGCATGTTGATGGTGCCGGTACCCAGCCGGATATTTTTTGTGATGTCGGCGAGCGAGGCAATGAAGAGCGCCGACGAGGTAACGTTTTCCTCGGGATCGGTGGCATGTTCACCGCAATAGGCCTCGGCAAATCCCAGTTGATCGGCGAGCACGAAGGCTTCGCGATCTTCGGCCAGCGACAGGCGCCAGTCCTTGCCGCGGGGGTGCATGGGCATGGTGAAAAAACCGGCTTTCATCGAGCGTCTCCGGAGGCGTTTGGCGCGAGACTTGCCGCCATCTGTTTGAGTTCCCGGCGGAGCAGCTTGCCGGTGTTGGTAACGGGCAGCGCTTCGATGAATTCGAAGCGGTCGGGTGTCTTGTAAGCGGCAGCGAGCGCGCGGCAGTGGCTGCGCAGCGTCTCCGGAGTGGCCTGCACGTCGCGAGCGGGCACGATGTAGGCCACGATGATTTCGCCCTTCAGCGGGTCGGGGGCGCTGGTCACGCCGGCAGCCGCCACCGATGGATGCTGACGCAGCACATCCTCGATGTCGGCGGGCGCCACATTGATGCCGGCGCGTTTGATCATCTCGGAGGTGCGGGCCTTGAAGATGAGGTCGCCCTCGGGGGTGAGCGAGCCGAGGTCACCGGTTCGGAAATAGCGATCGGCGGTAAAGGCTTCGGCGTTCTGCGTGGCGCTCGCGCCGATGTAGCCTGGCGTGAGATAGCCGCTTACCTCGATTGCGCCCACCTCGCCTGCCGGGAGTTCCCGGCCGCTCTCCGGGTCAATCACTCGCAGCCTGACACCGGGTAGCGGCGGCCCCTGCACCGCCATGCGGCGCTCGAGTGGCCAGTGATGCCAGGTCACGCAGCAGTTGCCATACGACTCGGTTTGCCCGTAGACATTGCACACTTCGCGCGCACCGAGCACCTGTGCAACCGTGGCGACATCCTGCGGCGTGCCGATGGTCATTGCAGTGCGCAGACTCCGGGTGCGCGCGGGCGCGAAGTCGGGGTGGCTGATGAGGGCATGGGTGATGGCCGGGAGCGTATAGATGGAGGTGCAGCGATGGCGTTCGATCAGGTCGAGCGCAGGCCCGGGCTCAAAGCGGCCCTGGAGCACCAGCGTGGATCCATGCGAGAAGGTGGCGCACATGGCGTTGGCGGCGCCGTAGGACCAGAAGAGCGGTACCGGCAGCATCACGCGGTCAACCGGCGAGAGCCCCTGCCGTTCGCCGATGTGAAAACCGTTTTCAATCACCGCACCATGGATGTTCGGCACCGCTTTCGGATGGGCGGTAGACCCCGAGGTGTAGAGAATGAACGCGGTATCGTCAGGGCGGGCGCGCTCGCCCGGTGGAGGCAACTCAAATGCCGGTGCGCTCGCGAGCCAGGTCTCATAGGCCTTGCCGCCCGCCGGACAGGATTCGCCCACGACAACAAGCTGCTCGAGTGCAGGGGGGCGTCGGTCGGTATCTGCGAACAGGGAGGAGAACTCGGCAGCGTAGTCACGCTCACCCAGGCGGTCCAGCGTGATCAGGATGCGGGCCGCGGAATCGCGCAGGAGAAAGTCGAGTTCCCGCGGCGTGGACCAGGTGGAAAACGGCGCAGCCACCGCGCCAAGCGCCGACACCGCTACGCAGATCTCTATCCATTCGGCCCGGTTGTTCACCAGCAGTCCCACCTGATCGCCACGGCCGATGCCTGCGGCCTGCAGCGCCGAGGCAAGCGCGAGACAGCGGTCGCGCAGCTGGGGGTAGGTCCATGAACCCCGCTCGTCGATCACCGCGGGCTGCCGCGGATAGCGCTCGGACTGCTCGCAGATCAGATCGATGAGGGTGCGGCTGAAGGGCGCGCGCATCAATCGAGTGCCAGCTTGATACGTTCGGCAACCGCTTTCCATCGCGCGACATCGCGAGCCATCAGCTCGCCCATCTGCCTGGCGTCAAGATACGCTGGCTCAAGGCCGCGCTGGCGCAGCCTCGCCTGGGTGTCGGTATCGGCCATCACGCGTCCAAGATCGGCCGCAACCTTCTGAACGATGTCTGCGGGGGTCTTCACGGGGAGCAGGAGTCCGTACCAGATGTCGGCATCAAAGCCAGGCATGCCTGCCTCAATTACGGTGGGCAGCTGCGGCATCTGCGGGCTTCGCTCGGCGGTGGTGACTGCGAGCGCACGCAGCCTTCCATCCTTGATGAAGGCGTCAAAGGCCGACAGCGCGCCAAACGACAGCTGTACCTCGTTGGCGACCAGCGCGGTGACTGACGGCCCCGACCCCTTGTAGGCAACATGGGTCATCGACAGGCCGGCGTTGATGGCAAAGAGTTCACCCGCCAGATGCGGTGCGGTGCCGCTGCCTGCCGAGCCGTAGTTGAGCTTGCCTGGATTGGCGCGCGCGTAATCGATGAGCTCTCGTACCGACTTCACCGGGAGATTCTGATTCACCACCACCACCAGCGGTGAGGCTGCGAAGCGACCGGCTGGTGCGAAGTCGCGAAGCAGATTCCAGCTGAGGTTGCGATAAGCCGTGGTGTTGATGGTGTAGGAGTTGACGCAGAGCAGGATGGTGTAGCCGTCGGCGGGCGCGCGGGCCACGACATCGGCGCCGATGTTGCCGGCTGCGCCCGGGCGGTTTTCAATGACCACGCCCTGGCCCCACAGATCGGAAAGCTTTTGCGCGATGATGCGCGCCGAGATGTCGGAGCCCCCCGGCGCAAAGCCAACCACAATCCTGACTGGCCGGTCAGGGAAGGCGGCCTGGGCCGGGGCGCTTGCAAGCAGGCCGGCTGCCGTTGTGATGACAACAGCCGCGATTGCGGTGTCGAGAAAGCGCTTGAGCGCGAGTCGCCGGGGCACTGACGGGCGCGGCTGAGCGCGGTGTGATGCAGACATGGGTGTGATCCTCCTTACCGCATGATGCGTGGCCGGGACAGCGCATGGCTGCGTGCGTACCAATTGGC
>Ga0255294_1000066_pt1 | contig 13035 bp, 12 predicted proteins | sample MistaT_31_FD_183691 | JGI IMG/M metagenome (GOLD analysis project Ga0255294, IMG submission 183691) | Metatranscriptome of freshwater microbial communities from Mississippi River, Louisiana, United States - Miss_Yuk_RepA_8h (Metagenome... | ecosystem: Environmental > Aquatic > Freshwater > River...
ATCTCGCCACCCACGCCACGGGGAATGTTCTCCAGTTCGTGGAAGATGCCGGGCGTGAGGATGTAGCGACCGGCCACGGCCAGCGTGCTGGGGGCCACATCGGGCGCGGGCTTTTCGACGATGCCGGTCACATCGACCACGCCGTCTTCGACCACGCTGCCGCTCACGATGCCGTAGCGCTTGGTGTGCTCGCGCGGCACGTCCTGCACCGCCAGAATGCTGCTGCGCCAGTGCGCAAACTGCTCGACCATCTGCTTCATGATCGGCGTGTGGCCCACCATCAGGTCGTCGGCCAGCAGCACGGCAAAGGGCTCACCCGCGACCAGTTCCTTGGCGCACAGCACCGCATGGCCCAAGCCCAGCGCACGCGGCTGGCGCACATAGGTGCACAACATGTCGTCGGGCGCAATGCCACGCGCCACCTCAAGCAAGGCGGTCTTGCCCGCCATCTCCAACTCGGTCTCCAGCTCATAGGCCGTGTCGAAATGGTCTTCCACGCTGCGCTTGGTGCGGCCGGTGACGAAGATCATCTGGCGAATGCCGGCCGCATAGGCCTCTTCCACCGCGTACTGGATGAGTGGCTTGTCCACCACCGGCAGCATCTCCTTGGCACTGGCCTTGGTGGCGGGCAAAAAGCGGGTGCCCAGGCCCGCGATGGGAAAGACGGCTTTGCGAACGGCTTGCGATTTCATAACGGTAGTGTACGAAATGGATCCCCGGGTCGTTCGCCCTGAGCCCCACCCCGTTCGGACTGAGCTTGTCGAAGGGCAGCATCCCACACCGTTCGCCCTGAGCCTGTCGAAGGGCAGCATCCCACACCGTTCGCCCTGAGCTTGTCGAAGGGCAGCATCCCACACCGTTCACCCTGAGCTTGTCGAAGGGTTCCCCGGACTTCGACAAGCTCAGTCCGAACGGGGTAATGGGTCATCAAGTCAAGGTGCTTTCGAACGGCAGGTGCGGCATTTCGTCAACGACGAGTTTTGCCACTGACCTCGCCTGCTCCAGGTCTCGCGGCTTTTTAAGAGGTTCACGTTCCGGTAGACCTGAAAGCCAAGCCTTGTGCAAAGCGAATGCTCGCGGGTCAGGCACGCGCATGGGCACAGGCCATCCATCCTCATCAATGGCGACCACATCCATTTTGGGGGAGTTCAAAAGCCACTGCAGGCCAGGCACCTCGGTCGCCACAAGATCCGCCTTGGAAAACGTGATGGTTTCTGATTCCTGCATTCCGCGAGGCGCAATGACCAAGTCAATCATGAACTGCCCCGCATTGGCGGCACGGTAACCATTTTCGCGAACGCATTCAAACGTTTTGTCCGCTTTTTTAAGCAACCCCAGCAACCCCTCGCCATCGAGCTTGTCTGAGACTACGGTCATTTTCTGGCGCGCGTCATAGAGCAGATCGACATCGCCGGATGCCAGCAATTCCAACAAGAAATGCGAACCGGCCATAGCCTCGTAGGCATACAACGCCTGGGTACCAATCACCGTAAAGCTGTCATGAAGACCAGCTCGATCAAGTTCGCGCAGCACGCGAGCCACAACCCGCGGCACGCGATTCAAACGCAAGGCCTTGTTGAGTCTGGCTTGCTCCTGGACTTTTTCGGTGATCCGCTGCAAACGCTCCTGCGCCATAGCTCGTCCAGCCGTGAATGCAGCCAACACGGCCTCGGTTTCTGGTGATCTCGGCCCCAACGACTTGCCGTTTCCGCGACGGTCCTTGTCCCGAAAAAGATATTCGGAGTTACGCACCGTTTTCCAACGCATGCCGTATTGGTAGGACGCAGCGTGGCTCGCCGCTGACCGGTAATTTTCGAAAAGCTGCTCAGTGTTGACCTGATGAAGTCGTTGCTGGTTCGACAGTGCTTTCATGACGTTTCCGGCAGAAGACGATTTTTACTTATTTTGCCGGAAACACGCCATTAATTCAACCTCTGTTTCCGGCAATTAAACATTCGCCCTTTTATTGCCGGAAACACTTTGCCCTGAGCCCCACCCTGTTAGCCCTGAGCCTGTCGAAGGGCAAATAGATTCCTTTCGCCCTGAGCTTGTCGAAGGGCTCCCCGGACTTCGACAAGCTCAGTCCGAGCGGGGTGTGGGACGACTTCTACAAGCTCAGTCCGAACGGGGTGGGGGCAGAAACTCGAGCAACCGCTCCAGACAGCGCTGGTACACCTGTGGTGCCAACCGGTCATACTCATGGTCTGCGTCGACGGCCATGACCACCGTACTGGCCGACAGTGGGTAGCGCTGTGCGTCCAGGGCTGTGCCGTACGCATCCTGATCACCCTGAAGTATCAGAAACGGCTTGCAGACCGCCGCCAAATGCGCTGTCCGAATGGGCTCTTCATCTTTTTCAGGGTGCTTAAAAGGGTAACCAAAACACAGCACCGATGCGACCGCAGGCTCATCGGCAACCAGAGAAGACACAATGCCTCCCGCAGAGTGTCCGAACAGGTGCACACTCTGCTCTGGCCACTGCTTGAGAAACTGACGCAAATCCTTCGCAGCCAGCGCGTTGGGGCTACTGCACCACTGCGAAAAATAAATCCATTTGTCAGGCCGCATCAACAAGATTAGGCCGATGACAAAGCGGCGCACATGCCTGCCTACCTCCCCATTGCTTTGGCACCAGGCGAGGAGTCTGCCGCGCAATATCCTCGCGAGTCGTGCGTCCTTCCATCGCGCGATCTGTGTGATACGCGGCTCGAACCACACCACGGCATAACCAGCAGCCTGCAGATCCGCCAAAAGCATCTCCAGTGACGCAGACGCCTTGCTGTAGTTGCTTCGCCCAGCTACCACAATGCAACCAGGTTCGTTCTTACACACTTTCTTCAAACGCATCAGATCAACAAAAAACCCAGCACGAGAAAGATCTTTATCGTTCAGCTCGAAAAACTCCAATACCCTTTGCCGTACCGGCATTCATCGCCACCAGCAAAGCCATCATGTACACGAAAAAGTGACTTTCGGAAGAGCTGAACAGCGGCGTATTGATCATGCTGTCCACCAACAAAATGGAAGCCAAAGCACCCAGCCAGACACGTGGTTTTGCATGCGGCGACCGCCAGGCCATGACAAACAAGGACGCGATCAGACCCGCATACACCAGCATACCCACGAAACCGTGATCTGCCCCAAACATCAGAAACTGGTTATGCGGATGCCAATTAAAGATCTGACACCACTCTGGCTTTTCAACCAGGCGACAAATCTCGGTGTGGAACGCACCCGTGCCATGTCCGAAAACAGGCTTTTCTGCGATCAGCTGCGCGGTCTTTTCATAGTTGTAGGCACGCTGGCCGATAGATGTGAGCGGATCGGCATGGCGGTTGCCAAACTCCTGCCAAGCCAGAAGAAAACGACCCTGCAGCAAGCTGGAAGACATGACCAGCGTTACCCCGGCCAATCCAGCTATTGGCAGCCCCAGCAGCAGCCGCCGTGCTCCACCGCTGTATGCCACCCAAGCCAGCAGGCCAGCCATCAGCACCAACAAGCCTGTGCGACCCAGAGACAAATGGCTGATGCTAAGTGCACCCAACAGAGCCACCAACAGCCAACCGGCGCTTCGCCATGTGATGCTACGCCACTGCACCTGTGACAGGGCATATACCACAAACCAGGACATCATCACATTCTGGATGATGTAGTCGAAGAGCACATGATGGCTCACCCCCCAGCCTGGCTCTTTGCTGTGCGACCATGGCAACACGAACCAAATATTCAACCAGGTAGACGCCAGCACAAACAGCATCGCCAGCACATAAGCCCGCAAAGCCAGGCGTTGCCACTGAGGAAATTTGATCAACAGCAGCAAAATTACCAAAGCATAGGCAAGTTTGGCGTACTTGCCGAGGTTGAGGCCAGCCCATGACCAAGGGGCCGCTGTATAGAACAGACCCAACACCACCAAACCAAACAACCCTGCCATCCACCAGGCAGGTTGAACGGAGCGCAAATGGCCAAGATCCGCAGGGCGTGTAAGCAACAAACCGCCCAGCAATACGATCAACAAAGTCACGTTGGCCATAGCAGGCCACGGAGCGAACAGCAAATACAAAGCGGCCACAAACCAGCCAACCACCCCGTTCACTTTGTTCACGACTTGAGCCATTCAGGAATCTTGAAACGCACGATCATGAGGTACGCACTCACGTAAGTGACGATGAATAAGGCCGTAAAAACCATCAGCACCCAGGTGTTGTTCCAGAAAAAAACCGCAGGCGCTACCGACATCAAGGCAAAGGCAATCAAGTAAGGCGTAGTGCGGTTGTTGCGGGCCAGCAGATCGCGGGCATCGTCTTCTTCAAACATGGCCCGTACCAGACGGCGGTAGACCAACTGGTGCAAATGCAAAGCATCGGCCATGCTTGGAGAATCGCCTCGCACCCATTTACGGTAAATGGAAAATAGCGTCTCCCACACCGGGTAAATCAGCAACAGCACCGGAAACCACGGTGACACCTGCGCATGCCGCTGCACCAGCAAGATGCTGATGAGCGCAATCACCACGCCCCAAAGGTAGGCGCCACCGTCACCGGCAAATATCAAGCCACGCGGGTAATTCCAGAACAAAAAACCCATGGTGCAGGCCACCATGCACAGCGCCAGTGCGGCCAAAGGCCGGTCACCCACCTGCAAAGAGATGTGTGTAAGTGCCAAGCCAATCAGCACCGCCACTGCCCCGGCCAGGCCGTTATAACCATCAATGATGTTGAAGGCATGCGTGAGCCCCATGATGGCCAGCACCGCCAGCACCATGCCCAGCCAGGGCAAAGAGGCCCACCAGGCATCCAGCACAGACAAGCCAAGACGCGGCACTGAAACTCCGAGCAACCAGACCGCCAGCAAACCAGCTAGACCTGTCAAACCCAGCCGCCAACGCACGGACACACGTTGGGTGGCGTCTTCTGCCGCCCCGACCAGCACAACCAACGACACCACCACAAACAAGCCCAGGTAGGTAGTCCAGTCCAGCGATACGCCAATGAAAAACCCCAAACGCGGCACCAGGGCAGCGGCAGTCAAACCCACTAACCAGCCAGCCAACATGCCCAGCCCACCCAAGCGAGGCACAGCACCAGCGTGGAAGCGCTGGGGCATATCAACCGCGTAATTTTGTGCATGCCGACGAAACCAGCGGCGCACGAAAAGCACAGCCACTAAAGAAACAACGAAACTCAAAAAAGCAAGAAGCAACACTGCTTCAACCTTCCTTTACTCTTGCAATACGGTGTCATTCCTGCGAAAACTGGAATCCATGATCACAAAAGCTTGAACCGCAACAAGTAAGCCCAATAAGCCCTAGAGCCCCACAAGCGCAGCATACTGCGAATATGCCAAGACAAATGCCGCCAGTTGCGCCCCGTGTTCCGGCGCGCATCATGGACCACCGTCAAGTCTGCACCTTGCATGCGCCAACCCGCCAGCTGAAGCCGAAGACAAATGTCCGTATCTTCACAATACATGAAGTACCGTTCGTCAAACCCGCGCAAAGCCGCAAAGGCTTCGCTGCGCCAAACCATGCAGGCGCCATTGACCCAGTCGGCTGCGGCTACCGACTTGGCAGCACCTGATGGTGGAGAACCCACGATCCGGCTAAACACCCGAGCGGCAAGCCCCCATGGCGTCATCAAGCGCCGCGCAAAGTCCTGCGGCTGCCCCTGCTCATCAACCTGCGAGGGACACAGCAAGCCCACATCAGCTGGCCACGCTTGGTGTTCAAGCGAATTCCAAAAAGCCTCGGCATCCGCTGGCACAAGAATGTCTGGATTGAACACCACAAACCACGTCGCTCCTCCCTCTTGCTGTGCGCGTATGAAAGCTTGGTTGTGATTAACCCCAAAACCAAGTGGAATGATGTTATGGATTTTTCGGAGATTGAAGGGCCATACCTGTGTATCCACAGCAGTCTCCAAAGAAGGCTCTTGCAAATTAAAAGTCAGCCATACAGTCACTTGATAATTCGCAGGCAAAGACTTCGCCAGCGTAAGCAAGGCATTAAACACCAACAAGTCATGACCATGACTTACAAGCGATACATGCACAAGCTGAATACTTCGACTCAAGATACTTTCCCGAGACGACCAGACCAACCGTCACGAATGGCTTGCTGAAATTTCCCCCAGGCAGCCAGTCTAATCGCGCGACGAGAACCCAACCAGATCATGGCACCATAAAAAACTGCAATCAATCCTGCTAAATTTTTAAGGTGTGCATACTTTCGAACAACCACAAGTCGGTTACGAATGTTGTAGTAGTGTTTGAAGCCAAATTCACTTGAACTCAACTTTGATTCAAGTGTGCGCAAGTGATCAATCCCACTTTTTGGCACTAACCAAATTGACCACCCAGCATGACCTAGACGCAGGGAGTATTCAGTATCATCATAGGCAATGAAAAAAGAAGCATCGGGTAGTCCAACCTGATGTACTGCCTCTGTACGAACCATGAATCCGACGAAAGAACCCGTATCAATCTTTTGCGGCTCATGGGAATACGAGGAACCAACCAAGGGTTTCTCAACACCAGTCATGGGACCAAACAAGCGCCGGTGTGTTGTTGCAATGCGTCCAAATTCATAGACTGTGCAGCAGAGGGCACCTGCATCGTTAGGCAAATTGGGGACTGCACCAAGCAAAACAGCCAATGCATCAGGTCTTGGTACTGCATCATCATCCATCAGCCACACCCATTGCCCACCTGCATTTAACGCTTGCTGCAAAGCAAATGCAAAGCCACCTGCCCCCCCTGTATTGATTTCGCTTCGAATAACTTCTACACCTTGAAAATCTGCCAAGACTTCGGTTGCAGGTACTGGACTGGCATTGTCAATGATCAATATCCGCCCTGGGCGTGTCGTCTGTCCGACAAGGGCAGAAATAACCATTTTGAGTTCTTCAGGACGGTTATGAGTCACAACAACAGCCGTAACAACGCTTGCATCGAGAGAATTTAAAAGATTCATTATTTTTCTTTAAAATTTAAAGCAAACGCTCTGCAGTCATGAGCGCCGCCCCCACCACTTGGTCCATGTTGTAGTAGCGGTACTCCGCAAGACGCCCCACAAAAGTGACGCCGTCGGTTTTGTCAGCCAGTTCGCGATAACGTTTGAACAAGGCCTCATTGTCTGGCCTTGGTACCGGGTAATAAGGGTCCCCTTCGGCCTGCGGGTATTCGCGCACGATGGAGGTACCTTTGCATTCCTGACCCGTCAAGTGTTTGAACTCGGTAATCCGGGTGTAGTCGTAGTCATTGGGGTAATTCACGGTACCCACCTTTTGAACTTGCTGCTGGTCAGCCAGGTGTTCGTGTTCAAAGCGCAGGCTGCGGTAAGGCAACTTGCCAAATCGGTAGCCGAAGAAAGCATCTATCGGTCCGGTGAAGACCATGTATCCCCATTGCACCTGAGTGCGCACATCGTCCAGTGACGTGGACGTTTGCAGTGTGATGTTGGGATGCGCCAGCATACGCTCGAACATGGCGGTGTAGCCCTCTGCAGGCATGAACTGGAAGCTGTCTCCAAAATAACGGTCATCGTCGTTGGTACGGGTGGGTATGCGTGCGGCCACCCCTGCTGAGAGATCTGACAAGTCCATGCCCCACTGTTTGCGCGTGTAACCCCGGAAGAATTTGTCGCACAAATCCGGCCCCACACTGCTGAGCACCACATCTTCACTGGTACGAATGGTATCGCGCGGCTGGCGCACCTTTTCCAGATAGGTCTCTACTCCTTTTTCGTCCAGATCCAGGCCGTAAAGGCGGTTGATGGTGGTGCGATTGATGGGCAACGGGTAATGCTTGCCATCTACCACTGCCAAAACACGGTGTTCGTAAAAACGCCAATGGGTGAAGCGTGAAAGGTACTCAAAGACCTTTTTCGAATTGGTATGAAAAATGTGTGGGCCATAAGGATGGATCAGTACTCCCTGCTCATCCTTGCAGTCGTAGGCATTGCCGCCCATGTGCGGGCGGCGATCGATCAGCAGCACTGTCTTGCCGGCATCTGCCAATTGGCGGGCGCACACTGCCCCCGCAAAACCTGCCCCCACCACCAAATAATCGTATCGCGTCATTCCTTGCACACCCTGCGCCATGCACGCCCCAAATACAAAGCCATGGCCCCTGTGACCACACATTCGACAAGAAGCACCAACTGCGCCGCCCCCACTGCCCCCTCCTGGCTGACCATCGGGTACAAGCCCAACAAGCACAACACAGAGGCCAAGCCCAAAATCAGGGTGAAAGGTCGATTCATGCCAAGGGGCAACATAATCTGCCCCCCCATCAGGCTGGAAGAGGCCACGACCAACGGAACAAAAGCCAGCCAGTGCAGTACTGTAGCGCCTTTGGCAAAGTCAGCCCCGCCCAGCAACACCATCAGTTGCTCAGCCCCAGACCACAGCACCAAGCCCGCCAAACTAGACAAGACACCCACTCCCCATGCCGTCTTGCGCACCAGCAAGAGTGCAGCTGCGCGGTCATTATGAAAAAGCCAGCTCATGCGCGGGAATAGCGCCTGTGATATCGGCACCAAAAGCGCCTGTACGGCAGACTTCAAGCGGTCAGCCAGATTGAAATACGCCAGTTGCGTTGTCCCTGCCCACCACCCAACCGCCAACGGGATGAGCGTGGTGTACGTGCTGATCAGCGCCCGAGAAGAAAACAGCAAGGCTGCTTGCCGAAACACCTGCCACATGCCTGTGGCACTGGGACGCACCCACTGCACTAGACTCCGGCGCCAGATCAAGCCCAAAGACAACAAGCCCACCAACACGGAAGATGCGCTAAAAAACAGCAAGGCTCCAATTTGGTCATTGGACTCCTGCACCCATGCAAACACCAAAGGTAAGGTCAACAACTTGCCCAGCAACTGAATGGCAGCCACAGAGCGCAACGCCTCGAGCCCTTGAAAAAGCCAAAGCGGCAAAAGCACCTGCCCCAGCACAATGCCCAAGCCCGCCACATAAGGCCATGGCCTGGTCACCATCCCTACAAAGGCGGCCAATAAAATGCCAGTAACAAAGATCGCCGCTAACAACCACTGCACAGCCCACGTGCTGGCAAAAACAAGCGCCACACGCGCTGCATCATGGCGATTCGCGGAGATATCGCGGGTGGCACTCCACCCAAAGCCAAAATCCACCCAGATGGCGCCAAACAACATGACCGTCTGAACCCAGACCACCTGGCCATAACCCTCGGAACCCAAAGTGCGGGTCAGATAAGGCAAAGCCAGTAATGGCACCAAAAAATTACCGGCCTGCACTGCACTGAGAGCAAGGATGTTGGTACGCAGGCGGGGTAAAGACATTTTTAAGGCGCAATGATGATGTATTTCAGATTATGCTTGCGCCGCAGGATCTCAGACTCTCGACTCGAAAGCTAAGCGCGAGCCCCAAAACAACAAAAGAGCCTGCGGCTCTTTTGTCACGTCTTCCGGTCAGACCGAATCAAAGGAAGATTTGGATCTCCATCCCGAGCCGGACATTGGTCCGTTTATTCACCCCGACATCCTGACCTGCCGAGAGCTGCATGATCGACAGCTCTGGCGTCAGCCTCCAGCGGTACATGTCAAAAGTGCGCCGGGCACTCAGTCCAGTCAAAGTGCCTTTGGGCGCGTTCACATCGGGGTCATAAGCCCCCACACTCAAGCCAACCGTCCCACGGTGCACCTTGATCAGCATATTGCGGTGGGCATCAAGCCAACCCAGAGTGGCCAGGTGGGCATCACTGTTGCCGACGAGCACATTGAACACGAGCCAGCCAAAGAGCCGAGCACGTGCGACCGCCGGGCTGCGACAGGCGTTGGCCAGCGCCGCAAGACTCTCCATACTGCCCTGGCTGTATTTGAAGCTGCGGTCCAGACCAAGCAACTGGCAGGCATCAATCACGTGTCGGCGCTGCCAGCTTTGGCCGTCTGGGATCCGGTCAAAGCGATCAATCAGGTAGACCGGTGATGGCACATAGCGGCGGTGCACTTCAGGCACATCCAGCCCGAGTCGTTTGGCCAGCCGCATCACGAAGTATTCATTGATCACGGAATGCGGGTAGCCCTCGTCCGGGTGATCCGGCTTCAGAATATGGGTAGAGGGTGTGGCACCCGCGGGTTCAAACAGCGCGTCATCCTGCAGAACAACTGCCAGCTTGTGCTGGGCGCCCGCCAGGGACATGCGCTTGATGGCCGCATGCGTGAGCGGTGCCTTGGGCAGCTGCCGGATTCGGGCCTCCAGTGCATCGTCGGGCAACGGGCGCAATGGCTCTGCCTTTTGCGGCGCGGCATCGGGCGGCAGCAAGGTCACAGACCCGGCAGATTCCGCACCGTACCAAGCCAAAAGGCCAAAGGCATCTGCCGCATCCAGCTTGGCGTCGCCGGCCAGCAGCACACGCTGGCCTTCCTCTGGCAGCAGGTTGTCGAAATACCATTGCACGGGCCGCTTGCTTGCGCCGTCCAGCAAGGTCTCTGCGGTCAGTGGCAGATGCGGGCTGAGCGCGAAGCCCCTCGGGTTGCCAAGCCAGCCTGCTCCATATTGAAAACTCCACAGGCCAGCCACTTCTTTCAAGGTGCCGACCTCCATCTGGTTGATCGATGCGCGCAAGGAGCGGCCACTCATGGCTTATCCCTGGTGGTCGCGGGTTCGTTCAAGTGGGTGGCAACGCTCTCGGGCACGTCCACCATGACCCGAATGCCCAGCCCTTCGAGCACCTGAAAGAGCTTACCCCACTGCACTGACTCACTGCCGCGTTCGATCTTGCCCAGAAAATTCTCGCTGACGCCGATGCTGCCCGCTGCATCGTCCTGGCGGATCTTCTGTGCCTTGCGGCTGGCGCGTACGACCTTGCCGATGGCTGCTGCGTTGTCGATGGGTATTTTCACGATAAGTCCTCACGTTTGTGAGGATTCTGCACTGCGCAGGCGCGTTTGGCAACCAATCCATGCGATCGTGAGGATTTTTCGTTTGCGCCCTTTTGCTTACTTGAAATCCTCTTAGGAGTGAGGATTTTTCACTCTCGCGCCCCAGGAAACTTTCCCGATCAGGGCGAACGGCGGGAGGGCTCAGAGTGAACAGGGGTGAGTCAAAGCGCCAGGTCGCTGACCTCGCCCGCACGCGCAGAAAACTGCACCAGCGCGGTTTGCGCTTCGATCTGCACGCGGGCGCTTCGCCCGTTGTAGGCGTTGGCCTTGAGCCAGTCGGCTTCTTGCTGGAGGGCGGCCTGGCCCATGAGGGTGGTCCACCAGACGCGGTTTTCGTTGTCCCAGCGGTAGCCGCGCGCCTTGAGGGCGTCTTTGGCTTCAAAGGGGGCGCCGGTGGCGCGCAGTTTGTAGCGGGTGTTGCTGGCGCCTTGCAGCAGCTGCTGCAGACCACTTTGGCCGTTTTTGAGTGGCGTGGCCAGCACCTGCAGCAGCGCATGGCAATCCACCAAAGCGCGGTGGGCGTCATAGAACCAGCCGCGTTCGTGCGCAAGGAATTCAAGCTTGGCCGAGCCGCTGCCTTGGGCTTTCCAGTCGATGCCAGCGAACGAGCAGTTCCAGGCGCGGGTGGCGAACACGGGCAGGCGTGCTTCGACAAAGGGGCGGTCAAAACCGGCGTTGTGCGCGACGATGAGGTCGGCGGCCAGCACCAGCTCGGCCACGCGGGCGTCGTCGATGCGCTGGCCGCGGACCATGCTGTCGTCAATGCCGGTGATTTCGGTGATGGCCGGCGGGATGGGTTTGCCGGGGTCTTCGAACGATTCGTAGGTCGTGACCGGACCGACCGGCTGACCGGTGGTGGTGTCGACCAGGACACTGAGCATGGCCAGTTCGATGATGCGTTCGCTCTTCGCGTCCAGGCCGGTGGTTTCGGTGTCAAGCACGATCACGCGTTTCGTCTCGCTGGTGGACGCTGTGCCCCAGTCGTCACGCGGCACCAGGCGACGCAGCACTTTGTAGTCCGGGTGCGCGTCCAGCGCCTGGGCCATGGCGTCGTGCGAGAGGCTTTCTGCCACAGCCGTCAGCGCGGATGGCGTGGGCGCTTTGGCCTTCTTGGCGGATTTGGCGGGCGTGGGTGCCGCATCTTGCGGCGCGGCGTCAAAGCCGAAGCTCATTTGCTCGGTGGTGGTCATGCGGCATTGTAGGAGCGGCAGACCCGACCCCCTCCGTTCGCCCTGAGCCTGTCGAAGGGCAGACCCGACCCCCTCCGTTCGCCCTGAGCCTGTCGAAGGGCAGTCCCAGCCCCAACCCGTTCGCCCTGAGCTTGTCGAAGGGTTACCCGCGGCTTCGACAAGCTCAGCCCGAACGGTGGTGGGAATCAACCCGAACGGTGGAAGAGCTCAGCCGAACGGTGGTGGGGATCAGCCATAACAGCGGAGAGGTGTCGATGTGATCTGCATGAATTCAGCCTCGAAATCGACCGTCAGCGGATTCACATTCAAAGTACCGGCACAGTAATCAACAAAACGGCGTGCCGCGACAAAAAGGTCGGGGGTCAATTCACGCAAGGTGTTGAAGTGCAGCGCGACTTTGTCGTAGTCGGTTTCGTAGTCATGCGCCGCCAGGTTGCGGGCCGTGCGTGCAAGCTGCCAGGCTTCGATCGAGGCGATCACCCCCAGTTTCTCGAACATGGCCAGAATCTTGATGAAGCTGTCGGCTTGTTCACCCGACAGGACCAGGCTGTGTCGCATGGCCGAACCCAAAGTGTCTTGCAACTTGGCGAAACGCTCGTTGACCGCAGCCAGCGCTTCGTACAGTGCGTTGTCTTTTTTGTGCAAGTCAAGATACTGGCCTGTCAATGGCCAAGACACATCGCGCGTGCTGGCGTCCAGAAAATAAACGCAACGCTGTATGGCTTCGAGCAGGCTCGCCAGATGACGGCGTTGGTCTTCCAGCAGCGAAGGAGCTGTCATGCGTGGCCGTCCATCAGCCGCACAGATTGCGCCCGGGCCATGCGCGCAAAAGGACTGGGCTTATCGAAGGAGGCGGTGACGACATCCACCGGAAGCTGGAGGCGCTCCTCCAAGCGGTTCTTCAGCAAGGCACGCGCCAGAAGCCCA
>Ga0255294_1000071_pt1 | contig 12741 bp, 10 predicted proteins | sample MistaT_31_FD_183691 | JGI IMG/M metagenome (GOLD analysis project Ga0255294, IMG submission 183691) | Metatranscriptome of freshwater microbial communities from Mississippi River, Louisiana, United States - Miss_Yuk_RepA_8h (Metagenome... | ecosystem: Environmental > Aquatic > Freshwater > River...
CCAATGGCCAGGACATGGTCGATGCCTGCAAACTGCTGGGCGTGGACGTGATGACCGGCCACTGGGAATTCACCCTGGGCATGGACCGCGTGAAAGAAATCGTCGAAAAAGATTTCGCCGGCAAAGTGGACTTTGTGGCGCAGAACGTCAAGACCAACGACTTTGGCGACCCGGTGTTCAAGCCCTATGTGATCCGCGAGATCAACGGCGTGCCTTGCGCCATCATCGGCCAGGCATTCCCCTACACCCCGATTGCCAACCCCCGCTACATGGTCGCGGACTGGGAGTTCGGCATTCAGGACGAGAACATGCAAAAGATGGTCGACGAGGCCCGCGGCAAAGGCGCGCAGGTCGTGGTCGTCATCAGTCACAACGGCATGGACGTGGACCTGAAAATGGCCAGCCGTGTCAGTGGCATTGACGCCATCATGGGCGGCCACACGCACGACGGCATGCCGGTGGCCACGCTGGTGTCCAACAAGGGTGGCAAGACCATCGTCACCAACGCCGGCTCCAACGGCAAGTTCCTGGGCGTGCTCGACTTCGACGTCAAGGACAAGAAGGTCAGCGATTTCCGCTACAAGCTGCTGCCGGTGTTCTCGAACATGCTGCCGGCCGACAAGGAAATGGACGCCCTGATCACCAAGATCCGTGCGCCCTACGAGGCCAAGCTGAGCGAAGTGCTGGGTGTGTCCGAAGGTCTGCTGTACCGTCGCGGCAACTTCAACGGCACGGGCGACCAGCTGCTGGTGGATGCGCTCATGGACGTGCAAGGCGCCGACCTGGCCTTCTCGCCCGGTTTCCGTTGGGGCACGACCTTGCTGCCGGGCCAGGAAATCACCCGCGAGTGGCTGCTGGACATGACCGCCACCACCTATTCCTACGCCACGGTGACCGAGATGACCGGCGAAACCATCAAGACCGTGATGGAAGACGTGTGCGACAACCTCTTCAACCCAGACCCTTACTACCAACAGGGTGGCGACATGGTGCGCGTGGGTGGCATGTCTTACTCGGTGGATCCCACCGGCAAGATGGGCAGCCGCATCAGCGATATGCGCATCAAGGGCAAGCTCATCGAAGCGGGCAAGAAGTACAAGGTCGCTGGCTGGGCCCCCGTGGCCGAAGAAGCCCGCAACGCAGGCAACAAGATGGTGTGGGAACTGGTCGAGCAGTGGCTCAAGGCCCAACAAGGTGGCAAAGTGGGTGCGCGCAAACTCAACGCGCCCAAGGTCACCGGCGTGGTGCCCAACCCCGGCTACGTGGTCTAAGAGCCTATGCGCGACACGGGCGGACAAATCCAGCGCAGTCGCAGACTGTTTCTGGGGGCCACAGCAGGGCTGGCGACCACCGCCGCCCTGTGGCCCGAGGCGCGTTTGCTGGCGGAGCAGGCGCATGACTTCGTCATGGGCCCGCCCATGCCGGACATCGCGCCTCGCCAGATCTCGCCCCATGTGTGGATCGTGTTCGCGCCCGATGGTTTCCCTACGCCCGAAAACAAGGGCATGATGTCCAACGTCACCTTTGTGGTGACGTCCAAGGGCGTGGTCATCCTCGACTCCGGCAGTTCGCTGCAGATCGGGCAAATGGTCATCCGCCAAATTCGCAAGGTGACCAACAAGCCCGTGGTGGCTGTGTTCAACTCCCACTTCCATGGCGACCATTGGCTGGGCAACCATGCCTTTGTGGAGGCCTATGGCAAGGACCTGCCCATTTACGCCTTGCCGCAAACCCGCGACATGATTGCGGGGGTGGAGGGCAATATGTGGCGCTCGATGATGGAGCGCTGGACCAACCAGTCCACCAGCGGCACCCAGGTGTTTGCACCCAACAAAACCGTGGCGCATGGCCAGGAGTTCCGCTTCGGCGATGTGACGCTCAAGATGCATTTCTACGGCAAGTCCCACACCGATGCCGACTTGTCGGTGCAGGTGGTGGAGGACAAGGTGACCCATGTGGGCGACATCGCGATGGCCAACCGCATTGCCAATATGGACGATGGCTCCTACCCCGGTACGTTCAAGTACTACAAGGAACTGGCGGCTGCCGCCGGCGAGCAGCTGTGGACACCTGGCCATGGTCAGCCGGGCAAGGACATCCTGCAGACCTATGGCCGCTTTCTGTCAGGCATTTGGGAGCCTTGCCTCAAGGCGGTGGAAGACGGCAAGTCGGAGTCCGAGGCCAAAGCCATGGTGCTGGCCGACCCGCGGGTGGCCAGCAGGGCCAAAACCATGCAGGGTTACGACAGCAACATTGGCAAGTACATCAGTCTGGCGTACCTGGAAGCCGAAAAAGTCGCTTTCTGAGCCGGCTTCACACAAGCTTCACCCTTACCGTCTATATTGACGGTCCATGAAAAGAAGAGAATTTTTGACCGCTGCAGCGGCCTTGTCGGCAGGCACTTGGGCGCAGGCGACTGAGCGTGCTCGCGTGACGCCGGAGAAATGGTCGCGCCTGGTCATTGTGGGTGGTGCAGAAGACCGGGTGCAGGACCGGGTCATTTTGCGCAAGTTCATCGAATACGCTGGCGGGCCGCTGGCACGCATCCGCTTGATCACGGCGGCCAGCGGAGTGCCCGAAGTCGTGGCCCAAAGCTACAGCGCGGTGTTTTCCGATCTGGGCGCGCAGAACTTTGCTGTACTCCCCCTGAACAGCCGCGAAGAAGCGATGAATCCACAGCTGAGCGCAGACATCATGCAGGCCGATGGCATTTTCATGAGTGGTGGAGACCAGTCGCGCCTGATGCAGACGGTGTTTGATACGCCGGTCATGGAGGCCATGCACAAGGCTTTTCATTTCAACCATTGTTGCATTGGCGGGACCAGCGCGGGCGCAGCTGTCATGTCACGCCACATGATTGCGCAAGGTGCAGCAGTACTGCGGCCGCGCAAAGACATTGTGGAGACCGATATTGGTTTGGGCTTTTTGCCTGCAGCTGTGGTGGATCAACATTTTTCGGAGCGCCGACGCTTGCCCAGATTGCTGTCCACCCTTGCTGGTCGCCCCGATTTGTTGGGCGTGGGCATTGATGAAGACACAGCTCTTGTGGTCGAACGCGCCCGTGCAATCGAGGTGTTTGGCAAAGGCACGGTCACGTTGGTGGACATGGGGCAAGCGCAGACCAATGCAGGTGATGTGGCCGAGGAGGCGCAAATTGAAATGCTCGGCGTTCAGTTGCACACCTTGCCTGCAGGGCATCGCTACAGCGCTGTCCGTAACGTCCCCCAAAACTGGCCAGCTGGTTTGCGCCGGGCCATCGAGCAGCTGGTCAAGCCCGGCCCGGTGTATTTGTAAGTCGGACGACGCTCAAAGCCATTGGCTCAGCTGAGCGACGTCTTCGGGAAACAGTTGACCTTTTTCGGCTTGCAGCACTTTGCCCTGGCGGTCCAGCACGATGGTGATGGGCAAGCCACGCGGCTTGGGCAGCTGCCTGTGCACCTCGGGGCTGACCCAGGCCGCAGGGAAGGTATAGCCCTTTTTGGCCAGGTAGCTTGTGGCATCTTCCGGTTTCTTGTCCACGCTCAAGGCCAGCAGCTGAAGACCCTTGCCCTGGAGCTGTGACCAGAGTTTTTGCATTTCAGGGCTTTGCTGGGCGCAGAAGGGGCAAGTGCTGGCCCACCAGTACAGCACCGTGACTCTGGCAGGCGATGTGGCCGGGTCATACATTTGGCCGTTCAGCAGGGACAAATTTGGGACACGCAAAACACTGCCCACCTCGGGCAATGCCGGCGCTTTGGCTTCGCGTGCCGCCACCGATTCGGCGGGGGCTGCACTTTGAGCTTGTGCCAGGCCAGATGAGCCCAGCAACACGCCAGCCAACCAGCTGCGGCGCGAAAGGGATGTGGGGTTGCGTGCCATGCCAGAACTCCGGTTTTATTTGTTCAGCATGGTAGCAAAGGGTGGACATTTGCGCTGGTATCGCAGAAGATGCCGGGCGATGAAGTTGATGATCAAAACTGCAGCAAAGGCAATGCAAAAACCGGGATGGCTGAGCGCGATCGTTGGCGTGATGTTGCTGACTGGCTGTGCCAGTGAGTCGCGTGTCAAAGTGGTCAACCTCGACCAGCGCCACCAGATGTACAAAACCGAGGGCTGCCAGCAGGCCATCACCAACGCCAAGGTCTACGACGACATGAAGCTGGCCCGGATCGTGGCCAGCCCAGTGGCGATTTTGTTGTCGGGCGGAAGCTTGCTGCTGCCTGTGCTGGCGACCAATGCAGGTCTGGAAACGCTCGATCACATGGAGGCTTCGAGCATTTCCGTGTCCTGTGGCGGGCCGGGAACCTCCACTGAAGACATGGCGATGGAGGTGCTCAAAGGCGCAGCCATCGGGTTGACAACCAGTACCTTGAACGTGGGTGGAGCTGTGGGCGCTGCCAGCAAGTGACAAGCCAAAAACATTTGGCGCCTCCGACAGGAATCGAACCTGTATCTAGCGCTTAGGAGGCGCTCGTTCTATCCATTGAACTACGGCGGCGTGTCTCGGATTGTAAGGTGCGCACCAGCCGCACCCCCCAGAACAGACAGCCCAGACTGAGTGAGCCGGTGGCCAGCATCCAGCTGGTGGCTTGCTGCTGACCGCCGCTCAGGTCCAGCACAGCACCAAACACCACCGGTGCGACAAAGCCTGCACCAAAGCCCGCCATGGAGTACAGGGCCATGGCGGTGCCGCGTTGCTGGCTGTCGCTGTGAGCCACCAGGCCAGCGGTCAGGCTGGCCGAGTCGGCCATGATCACCACGTTGTACAGGCAGGTCAGCCCCAAAGTGATGAACCAGGGCCACATGACACTGGCGCCAGCCAGCCAGGCCAGCAGGCCCGAGGCCAGCATGACCACGGCAATCCAGCGTTGACGGCCCCAGCGCATTGCGACTTCGTTGCCCAGAATGCTGGCGGGCAAACCCAGCAGGTTGAGCAAGGCGGCAGCCTCCGTCGGGTTGAGCCAGGACTGGCTGGCACTGGCCGCAAACGCGAAACTGAAAAAGGCCACTTGCCACGAACGCATGCCAAACAGCTCCCAGCAATGTACGGCATAGCCAATGATGTATTGCCGCATGACCGGCTGCGACCAGACCCGCCCCCAGCCCCACCCCTGGTGGGCGATGGGTTTGGCCACCGGGCAGGGCTGCAGTCCTTTGAGCACCAGCACGCATGCGAGCACGGGAAAGACGCCAAGCAGTACAAAAGCGGTTTGCCAGTTGAATGCATTTGCAAGCCAGCCGGCCAGCAAAAGCGAACCACTGGCCCCAATGCCAAAGGTGGCGGTGTAAAACGAGATATAGCGTGGTTGTTGCGGTCCGTGTACCCGATCGGTCAGGGCTTTGAGGCCAGGCATATAAGTACCCGCCAGGCCCGCACCAGCGATGGCCTGAAATGCCATGCCGCTGTAAAGGCCTGTGGCCAAGAACCCAAAGCTCACCGAGGCTGCAGCCGCCAGCAAGGACGAAACCGCAAACACCAGGCGAGCATCCATGCGGTCAGTCCAGCCGGACAGAAACGGCACGCTGAGCATGTAGCCCAGGAAAAAGGCGCCGCTGACCAAGCCTGCCTCGCGGCCGTTCATGGTCCACTCCAGCTGCAGTGTCGGCAACAGGGCAGGGTAGCTTCCAAAGCCGGCCATGGCGAGGGCCTCGGCGGTGCACAGCAGCATCACCAGGCGCAGTGGAGTTTTGCTGGAGGCGTTCATTTTTTGCGGATGGTGTAGATCAGGTCCAGCGTGTTTTGGTCGCCGGCCTGAGCGCGCAAGGTCCAGCGACGCGAGAGGTCGTAAAAAATGAACAGGCTGCCAAAGGTGCCATTGAGGCTGCTTTCATAAGCCATGTAAAAGTCCTTGGACAGTCGCTTGCCCAGCGTCAGCGCGGCGCCTGTAGCGCTGGTGTCGGCGCGGCTGCCTTGCGCCAGGGAGACCTCGTCCAGCCCCAGGGCTTGAGCCACTTCGCTGCCCAGTGTGTTCTTGCCACCCAGCAAGCTCAAAGCTGCTTGCTGCAGCACCACCGATTCGGCACCACCATTGGCTGCTGAGCGCCCGAGCATCAACCAGGCCAGTTTGTCCGCATCGGGCATGTCCGGGTCAGCATAAAGACGAATGGCCGGGCTCAATGCGGTGCCGGTGACGCGTACACCTACGCGTTCGGAAATGTTGGCACGCAGGGCCACGATGAGCAGCTGGGGGTTGTCGTAGGCGCCGCTGAAACTCAGCGCGCCTTGCTCAATGGCCAGGTTTTGCCCGTAGGCCTTGTACAGTCCGCCTACGGTTTGCAGCTGGCCCTGCAGGCGAGGTTGGCCCTGGGTGAGTGCGTTGCTGTGCACTTTCAGCTGTCCGGTCAAACGTGTGGTCAGGCCTTGGCCCATGACATAAAAGTCTTCGCCCAAATCCAGAGCGACCTGAACGTCAGGAACCAAAAGCCAGTTGCCGCTTGAACCAGGCGTTGCAGCGGGGAGGATGTCTCGCCCGCGCACGTGCACGTCCTTGCCCATGGTGGGTGTGGTGTCCTCGGGCAAGACGAACAAGGCCTGGTCTGCGCGAACCTGACCGCGCAGTTGCAGCTGGCGTTGAGCGATATGGGTATCCACTTCGCCGGAGATGACCAAGCGACGGTCAGCCCGGTTGGTGATGCGAAGCTGCTGGGCCACCAGCTTGAGTTGTACCCGTGCATCTGCTGCGTCCCAGGGTTTGCTGTCGTCTCCTGCAGGCCAGACGATGCGGCCTTGTCCACGCAAGAGGCCGCCTTGCTCGCCGGCACCAGCCATCGAGAAGTCCTGCAAGATGATTTCCTGACCTTGCAACTGTGCCGTAAAACGGCCGTCATGGAATTCCACGCCATCCACCGCTGAGCGAATCGACATGTTGTCGCCCTTGGCTTGTCCGTGCCATTGTGGACGCGCCAGGCTACCGCTGATGGTGATGCGACTGCTCAAGTGGCCCCGAACGCGCCAGCCCGGTGGTGCAAGTCGGGACCATGCACCCATCTCGGGCAATTCGGTTTGAATCTCGCCTTGCCATGGTGCCTGAGCAGACCAGTGCCATTGCCCGCCCTGCACACTGGCACTGCTTTGAAGGTGGGCATGCAAAGACCCCGCCACGGGCGAGTCCCAGTGAAGCTGCGCGCGAATGAGTTGCTCTTGTAGACAACTCGGCTTGCGTATGGATGAGGGTGTCACTTAAAGCGTCAATGCCCAGCACCGCTTGTGCCCAGGCCAAGGGCCAGTTCTGCGCTTTGAGTTGCAGCTGGTGCGTGCCTGCACCCCATTGACCTTCGGCCAGCAGCAGTTGCGCGGTTTCTTTGGTGGGACCCTGGGTTTGCAGTGTGTTGGCCGTCCAGCGGGTTTGCCATTGCCCGCGCATCTGCTGATGCTCAGCCAGCAAAGGCGCGGCGAGTTGCGCAGACCAAGTCTGCCCTGAGGGGCTGACGATGCGCAGCTGCTCCAGGGTCAGCCGCGTTTGTGCTTTTTTCGGGGATACATCGGCTTGCGCGGACAGAGCCAACTGGCCTGCCCAGCGGTTTTGCAGCCACTGCGCCTGCAGGTTGGCTTGTGGATGGTTCCAGCCTTGTGTCCATTGCAGCTGTGCGTGCGCATGGCTCAGGGCCTGCCAGGGCAGGGCTGGAAGCTGCGGCCACTGAGCCAGCCAGCGGGCATTTTGCAAAGCTTGCGTGATGGTCAGCGACAGCTTGCCTTGGCCCTGTTCGGCTTGCAAGTCGCCTTGCCATTGGCCTTTCATGCCCGGCCATTGCCATTGCAAATCGCCCTGCAAGCGTCGCGGATCCATGTGCACCTGCAACTGGCCTTGCGCCACCAGACCTGCCCAACGCACATCGAGCGAATGCAGTTGCAAGCGTTTGTCGCTCCATTGCCCTTGGCTGCGGACATGAGCAGCTACGCCAGCGCGCTCCTGACCTTTCAGGTCTGCCAGAAAGCGAACGATATGGTTGGTGGTTTCGAAACGGGTCTCGCCAGTCCATACGGTGTCGGGGATGGCGCTGTACACATCCGCGCTGCGGATCTGGTTGAGCTTGAGCTGGCCTTGCCAGCCCTGCGCGGTTTGTGTGGCTTGCGCCTGGACGCTGCCTTGGCCAACACGGCTGTTGAGGTCCAGTTGCCAGGTGCTTTGCTGGCTTTGGCCTTTATCAAGGGCGCGCATGTCCAGCGTGCCGTCCAGCACAGTGTGTGGTGCCTGTGGCCACAGCAACGCGGCATCGAGCGAGCGCCATCGGGCTTGTGCGCTTTGTTGGCTCAAGCCCTGCCAGGGGTACAGCTGCGCGTCGAGTGTCAGCTGTGGTGTGGAGTTGCCCTGGGATTGTGCTTGCAGTTGGGCGTGCACATTAATGCGTGCTTGAGCGCTTGCAAGCTGTCCTTGCGCGCTGGCCTCCAGTTTCAAGGGCGTATTTCCGGGCCCCGTGAGTGAGGCCTGGAGCTGTGTCTGAAGGGCCAACGGCGCTGTGTCCTGCAATTGCAGCTGACCGCTGTACCGGCCTTGAGCCCACTGCAGCTGTTGCAGCTGGAGCTGGTGGATTTGTTTGTCGTAGGTGTAGTGGGCTTTGATGTCTTGCGCTTGCCATTTCACTGCGCCGGTGGATGCGACGCGGGTCAGGCTCAGTTGTGCCTTGATGCGCACAGGCAGCTGCAAGTGGAGGGGGGCTTTGAGGGGCCGAGAGGGGCGCTCATCCTGCAGGGTCAGGGTGTGCAAGGACAGCTCGGGCAAATCCAGCTGCGCTGACCACAAGGCTTGGGTGTTGATGCGCCATTGCAGGTGCTGGCCTTCGATGTCGAGCTGCTCCTGTTGCCAGTGCCACTTTTCCACCTTGCCCTGGATGAGACTGCCGGTCGCGTTCTGGTAGCTCAGCTGCTGACCTTGCGGCAACCAAGCCGCGCCCACTCGGAGGGCTTGCGCCAAAGAGCCGTCACTGCTCGCCCATGCCACCAAAGCGGCTACCAGCACCAGCACGCACAACGCGGACCACAGCAGCAGGCGAAGCAGGGTACGCATCAAAACACGAACCCCACGTTCAGGTGCAGGCGCCAGGCACGGATGGCCTCGCCATAAGCCAGGTCAATCTGCAAAGGACCGACAGGACTGCGCCAACGCGCACCCATGCCCAGGCCTACCTGGGCCTGCAGATCCCGCGGGTCGTTGGCCACTGCGCCGGCATCCAAAAACACAGTACCTTCCCAATCGGTCATGCGCTTGTTCATGCGAATGGGGACCTGCCACTCTGCGCTGCCCACCGCCATGTAGCGTCCGGGGCTGATGGTGCCATTGGCATTGGCCACGCCGATGCTGCCTGGCGCATAGCCGCGCACACTGTTTTGTCCGCCCGCGATGAACAACTGGGTGTTGGGAATGGCGCTGGCGTCTTGCGTGCCAATGCCGCCCGCCTGACCGCGCAGAGCTATGCGTCCCCATGTGCTGGACAAGGGCATCATGACCAGCGTTTTGCCCAGCCAGCGTGCATAAGGGACCTGGGTGGAGCCCAGCGTCATGCCAGCGCCAAGCTCCACGCCAAAGCCCCAACCGCGTGATGGAAAGGGCAGGCTGTCAAAGCCGCGCCAGGTCCAGGCAAAGTTCGCGCTGGCTGACTCCTTGAGGTCGTCGCCCACCAGCGTGGAGCTGGCGCTGTCGTACTGGGCGTAGATGTTGCGGTCAATGGTGTCGCCCAGCTTGGCCTGGCCTGCACGCCAGCGTTGGCTGTGGGTTTCGTAAGTGCTGAGCACTTCGTGGGTGGCTTTCGCAGAGAGGTTCCAGCGCCAGAGATTGGCATTGGGCGGGGCCAGCAATTCGGCACCCAGGCTTTGCAGTTTTTGGTCCAGCTCCAGCTTGGTGCTGGCTCGCCAGTTCAGGCCGGGCACGCGGTGGTGCACATGTTCGGCGCTGAGGTGCATGCCACTGTCGCTTTTGACGCCAACGCCGAGGACGAATTTCTGACGTGCGGCTTCGCGCAATTGCACCTTGACTGGCCAGGCCTCAGGGCTGCCTGTTTCAGCCAGGGCGATCAGTACCGAGTCGTAGTAGCCGCTGCTGATCAGGCGTTGCTGGGCTTCGAGCAAGTCGCTTTGCTTGTAGGTCTGGCCCGCGCGCAGGCGAGCCAGGCGCTGCACCATTTGGGCGTCGTAATGCTCGGTGCCTTCGATGTCCAATGCGCCCAGAAAAATTTGTGGTCCGGAGTCCAGTACCAGCACCAAGGTGGCGCTGTGGCGCTCGGGGTCAATGTCGGCTCGGGTTTCCTGCCATCGGGCTTGCGCGAAGTCCTGGGTACTGACCGTACGCAGCAACTGGTTTTTGGCCTGGTTCCAGGCTTCCTGTGTGAAGGGCCGCCCAGCAGGCAGCCACCAGCTTTTGCGCAGCTTGTCGCGTACGGACTCAAAGGCTGCACCTGACAGATCGCCCACAAACGAAAGCTGTACCTGGCTGATGCGGGTTTGCTCGCCGGGCACCACCGTCAGGCGCACGGGGTGCCGGGCTTGGGCATTGGCGCTGTTGCGTAGCCATTGCAGCTGGGGGGAGAAGTACCCCAAGGTGCCCAGCAGTTCGCGTGCCTGCATGTCGGCAGACTGGACCAGCTTGTCGACTTCGGTGGTGTCCAGATCATCGAGTGCGTTGTAGCGCAAGAGTTCAAGGTGACGTGAAAGGTAGTCCCGAACTTCTGCGGGGGCGTCGATGTTCAGGGACAAGGCCGCAGCGGTGGCGGGCGTGTTGGCTTGCGTCTGAGCCCATGCGGGAACAGCTGACAGCGCAGCTGCACAAAAAACGATGTGTGCCAAGCGCCGCACAACAACACTCATTTGCTGAGCATGCGCATGGCCTGCTCCAGCCCTTGCAGGGTGAGCGGGTACATGCGGTTGTTCATGAGCTGCTGCACGATCGCGATGCTTTGGCGGTATTGCCACATGCCTTGCGGCTCGGGGTTGATCCAGGCGAATTTGGGGAATGCGTGCGTCAAACGCTGCAGCCATTCGGCACCGGCTTCGGCGTTGTTGTATTCCACGCTGCCGCCGGGTTGCAGGATTTCGTAGGGGCTCATGGTCGCGTCCCCGATGAAGATGAGCTTGTAGTCCTTGTTGTACTTGCGCAGGATGTCGAACGTCGGAAACTTTTCGGCAAAGCGGCGCTTGTTGTTCTTCCACATGAAGTCATACACGCAGTTGTGGAAGTAGTAGTACTCCAGGTGCTTGAACTCGGCCTTGACAGCCGAGAACATTTCTTCCACCCGCGCGATGTGGTCGTCCATGGTGCCGCCCACGTCCATCAGCAGCAGCACCTTGACGTTGTTGTGCCGCTCGGGACGCATCAGGATGTCCAGGTAACCCGCGTTGGCCGCCGTTTTGGCAATCGTGCCGTCCAGGTCCAGCTCGTCGTGGGAGCCTTCGCGCGCAAAGCGGCGCAGGCGGCGCAGTGCCACCTTGATATTGCGGGTGCCCAGCTCCTGGCTGTCGTCGTAGTCGCGGTAGGCGCGCTGGTCCCAGACCTTGACGGCACTTTTGTTGCCGCCCTTGCCGCCAATACGGATGCCCTGCGGGTTGTAGCCGCCGTTGCCAAAGGGTGAGGTGCCGCCGGTACCGATCCACTTGTTGCCGCCCTCGTGGCGTTCCTTTTGTTCTTCGAGGCGCTTTTTGAGCGTCTCCATCAGCTCGTCCCAGCCCATCTTCTCGATGGCGGCTTTTTGCTCGGGCGTGAGCTCCTTTTTCAGGATCTGCTCCAGCCAGTCCAGCGGCACTTCTTTCGTGAAGTCAGTCAGCATTTCCACGCCCTTGAAGTAGGCGCCGAAAGCCTTGTCGAACTTGTCGAAGTGCTTTTCGTCCTTGACCAGCACGGTGCGGGACAGGTGGTAGAAGTCGTCCATGCTGCAGGCGTCAGACGCCGGGCCGACCACATTGGCCTCCAGGGCCTCGAGCAGCGTCAGGTATTCGCGCACCGACACCGGAACCTTGGCGGCCCGCAGGGTGTAGAAAAAGTCGATCAGCATGGTTCAGACCCAGACCAGAATGGCTAGCGTGGCTTGTTCAGGGAGTGCTGCAGTTGCGCCTTGACTTCGGGCCATTCGCCCGAGCGCAGGCTGTACATCACGGTATCCCGGATGGTGCCGTCGCGGCGCAAGGCATGTCCGCGGATCACACCGTCTTTCTTGGCACCCAAGCGCTCAATCGCAGCTTGTGAGGCGAAATTGAAATTGTCTGTGCGCCAGCCCACCACATGGCAGCCCAAGGTCTCGAAGGCATGGGTCATCAAAAGCAATTTGCAGGTGGTGTTGACGTGGCTTCGCTGAACGCTTTTGGCATACCAGGTCCAGCCGATTTCCAGGCGTTTGATGGCGGGCACGATGTCGTGGTAGCTGCTGGTCCCCAGCACACGCCCACTGGCAGAGTCGATGACCACAAAAGGAAATCGGTTCCCGGCCTCGCGCATGGCCAGTGCGTCTTCGATGTACTGCCGAGTGTTTTCCGGCTCCGGAACCGAGGTGACGCGGATGTTCCAGAGTTCGCCATCGGCAGCCGCTGAGCGCAGTCCAGGCTCGTCTTGCAGTGTCATGGGACGCAGTTCGAGCCCACGTGCAGACAAGGTGATGGGGCTGACAAAGGTCATGGATATGACGTTTTCTCGGGCTTATTCCGGGGATTGGTCTTTTTGGTTGCGCCAGGCGCGCGCCAGGTGCAGCCCTCCACCGCCGCCCAGACCCACCAGCAAGATCGCACCGATGCTGGCGTTGGTATAGCCTTCGCTGAAGATGTCCCAGCCCAGGAACTGACCG
>Ga0255294_1000072_pt1 | contig 12690 bp, 8 predicted proteins | sample MistaT_31_FD_183691 | JGI IMG/M metagenome (GOLD analysis project Ga0255294, IMG submission 183691) | Metatranscriptome of freshwater microbial communities from Mississippi River, Louisiana, United States - Miss_Yuk_RepA_8h (Metagenome... | ecosystem: Environmental > Aquatic > Freshwater > River ...
CGCCCCCATGAACCGTTATCCCCTTTGGAAGTATGTACTCATGGGCCTTGCATTCACGCTGGGCTTGCTCTACACCCTGCCAAACTTTTTTGGCGAGGCGCCAGCTGTTCAAGTATCGCCAGGTAAGGCCACCGTCAAGCTTGGCAGCGAAATGCCCGATCGCATTCGCCAAGTACTCAGCCAGGCTGGCGTGCAAGAGCGCGGGCTTTTCGTAGAGCCCAATTCGATCCGTGTCAGGCTTGCCGATACCGATCAGCAACTCAAGGCTAAGGACGCACTTCAACGCAGCTTAAACCCCGAAGCAAGTGATCCCGCCTATGTGGTTGCCCTTAATCTCTTATCGGCGTCTCCGCGCTGGCTTAGCGAACTTCGCGCCTTACCGATGTATTTAGGACTGGACCTGCGTGGAGGCGTGCACTTTTTGCTGCAAGTCGATTTAAAGCAGGCGGCAATTAAGCGATACGACGCGTTTGCAGGTGATGTTCGAAGCTTATTGCGCGATAAAAATATCCGCCATGCGGGCATTAGCCGTGAGGCTGAATCGATCCGCGTCAACTTTCGTGATGTTGAGACGCGAAGCAAATCGCTTGCGTTATTGCGCGATAGCCTGGCTGATATCGACTGGGTGGAGCTTGGCGAAGCTGAGTCGCTGAGTCTTGTTGGCAAGCTCAAGCCCGAAGCCGAAAAAAGGGCGATGGAAAATGCGCTCAAGCAAAACATCAGCACCTTGAATAACCGGATCAACGAGCTCGGTGTAGCCGAACCCATCATCGCCCAGCAGGGTACCGAACGGGTTGTTGTGCAGCTCCCCGGTGTACAGGACACGGCAAAGGCTAAAGATATTCTCGGACGCACCGCCACCCTTGAGATTCGCATGGTTTGCGACTCACCTGAGGAAGTTTCAGCAATAAGCGCGGGTACCGTCCCCTTTGGATGCGAGCGTTACCTTGAGCGCGGTGGTGTTCCGGTCATGGTGCGAAAACAAGTGATCCTGACCGGCGATAACCTCACCGATGCGCAAGCAGGCTTTGATTCAAATACCCAGGAGCCCGCAGTACACCTAAGTCTTGATGCCAAAGGGGCGCGAATTTTTCGCGATATAACCCGTGAAAACGTCGGCAGGCGTATGGCTATATTGCTCGTCGAAAAGGGCAAGGGTGAAGTCGTCACTGCCCCAGTGATTCGCACCGAGATCGGCGGCGGCCGTGTGCAGATTTCGGGGCGGATGACCACTGAAGAAGCCAACGATGTGGCTTTGCTTTTGCGTGCTGGGTCGCTGGCAGCACCGATGGAAATCATCGAAGAGCGAACAATCGGACCGTCCTTGGGCGCTGAAAACATCAGCAAAGGTTTTAATTCAACCATATGGGGCTTTCTTGCAGTGACCGCCTTCATGGTGATTTACTACATGCTCTTTGGGGTAATTTCCTCAATCGCACTTGCCACGAACTTGTTATTGCTTGTGGCTGTTTTATCGATGCTACAAGCAACACTGACCTTGCCAGGTATCGCAGCCATCGCGCTCACACTCGGCATGGCGATCGACGCGAATGTGCTTATCAACGAGCGCATTCGCGAAGAATTGCGCAACGGCGCTTCGCCTCAGGCCGCAATCAGTGCTGGCTACGACAGAGCATGGGACACCATCCTGGACTCCAATATCACCACGCTTATTGCGGGGGTTGCCTTATTGGTCTTTGGCTCTGGGCCCGTCAGAGGATTTGCGGTTGTCCATTGCCTGGGCATACTCACCTCGATGTTTTCAGCAGTCTTTTTCTCCCGCGGCCTCGTTGCTGCATGGTATGGCTCGAGGCGCAAACTCGCCAAACTTTCAATTGGCTAAGGCAGATAAGGCAAAAGCATGGAATTTTTCAGACTAAAGCGCGATATACCCTTCATGCGGCATGCGCTGATCTTTAATCTGATCTCCTTTGCCACCTTCGCTATTGCAGTATTTTTCCTTGCAACGCGCGGCCTTCATCTGTCGATTGAATTTACCGGTGGTACGGTGATTGAGGTGAGCCATGCGCAAGCGCCCGAGCTCGAAAAGATCCGGGACGCTGTCGGAAAGCTCGGTTACGCCGAGGCGCAGGTGCAAAACTTTGGCTCATCGCGTGACGTACTGATCCGTTTGCCTCTCGCCAAGGGCGAAAACGCAGGCCAGCAAAGCGAGAAGGCGATGGCAGCGGTTAAGAGCGTCGACCCTCAAGCGCAGTTACGACGGGTCGAATTTGTTGGGCCACAGGTTGGTAGTGAACTCGCTGCCGATGGCGCCATGGCGTTGCTCTTTGTTGTGATCGGGATCATGATTTACCTTGCCATTCGATTTGAATGGAAGTTTGCTGTTGCCGCCATCGTGGCCAACTTACACGACGTGGTCATTATTCTTGGCTTTTTTGCAGCGTTTCAATGGGAGTTCAGCCTTGCTGTTTTGGCTGCCGTACTCGCCGTGTTGGGGTACTCGGTCAACGAATCGGTGGTGATTTTTGATCGTATACGTGAAAACTTTAGAAAAATGCGTAAAGCTTCGCCTCGCGAAGTGATTGATAACGCAATCACCGCCACAGCTTCTCGCACCATCATCACCCATTTAAGCACCGAGATGATGGTTGTATCCATGCTGATTTTTGGAGGGCCTGCCTTGTTTTACTTTGCGCTGGCTCTCACGATTGGCATCGTCTTTGGCATTTACTCCTCGGTATTTGTCGCTGCTGCCATGGCGATGTGGCTTGGCATAAAACGCGAAGATCTGGTGAAGCCCGTCAAGAAGAAAGACGACGAGTTTGAGCTTGTTCCTTAATGTTTGAGCTTGTTCCTTAATGCTTAAGTGCTCAAACTCTGCGCGCTAGTACTTCGGCCATACCGGTATAACTTGCAGGACTTAACGCAAGCAAGCGAGTCTTCTCAGACTCAGGAATAGCCAAACCCGCTATGAAGTCTTGAATGTCTTTGGCACTCAAGCGTTTACCCCGGGTGAGTTCTTTTAATTGCTCGTAGGCCTGATCCACACCCCAGCGGCGCATGACGGTTTGGATCGGTTCGGCCAGCACCTCCCAGTTCGCCTCTAAGTCAAGTTCAAGCTTTCGTTGATCGACCTCGAGTTTATCCAGGCCGCGCGAGCAACTTTCCCAAGCCAAAAGGCTATAGCCGAGCGCAACGCCGACGTTTCTTAAGACAGTCGAGTCGGTCAGATCCCGCTGCCAACGCGATTGGGGTAATTTGTCCGATAAGTGCCGCAAGAGCGCATTAGCGACACCCAAATTGCCTTCTGAATTTTCAAAATCGATGGGATTGACCTTGTGCGGCATCGTCGATGATCCGATCTCACCAGCCTTGGTGCGTTGTCGAAAATAGCCGAGTGAAATATAGCCCCAGAGGTCTCGATCAAGGTCAATCAGAATGGCATTGATGCGCGCCACGGCATCAAAGTAAGCCGACATCCAATCGTGTGGCTCAATTTGGATGCTGTGGGTGTTTTGCTCGAGGCCAAAGCCATCAAGCACCCACTTGGCAAGGCCCTCCCAATCGACGTCGGGGTAGGCAGCGAGGTGAGCGTTGAAGTTGCCGACCGCACCATTCATTTTCGCAAGCGGCATCACCTCAAGCCATTGCTTCTTGGCTCTACGCAAACGCTCATGGACGTTGGCCATTTCCTTACCTAAGGTGCTTGGCGTGGCCGCTTGTCCATGGGTGCGCGAGAGCATGGGCAAGGCCGCGTAGCGCGTGGCCATGGCCTGAAGCTGAGCCATCAAATGCTCGAGCTTGACAAGCATCAAATCCTCGCGCGCCGCTTTAAGCATCAGTGCGTGCGATGTGTTGTTGATGTCTTCGCTGGTACAAGCAAAATGAATGAATTCCGCCGCAGCTGCAAGCCTCGGGTGTTGCCCCGAAAGCTTTGCAACCTCTTCCTTGAGAAAATACTCAACGGCCTTTACATCATGATTGGTACTTGCCTCAATCGCCTTGATCCTTGCAGCCTGCTCGAGCCCAAAGTTGTCGCCAATCGCTTCAAAGGCTGCCACATCGGCATCATCAAGCCTGGGTACCTGGGGCAAACCATAATGGCTTAAAGCCTTCAGCCAAGCGATTTCCACCTTGACCCGATGGGCCATAAACCCAGCTTCAGAAAACAATGCGGCAAGCGGTTCGAGTTTTGAAGCGTAGCGGCCATCAAGCGGGGATAAGGCTTGCAATCGGAAAGCGTCGACAGACATAGGATGTATCAAAGGGTTCAATGTGAAACATCAAGCTTGTGGCAGCGGATGGAAATGTGCGGCCTGTGCACGTTCCCACCATTGAGCCCATGGGCCGCCGCATTGCTTAGCACCATCAGACGCTAGCAAAGCGCCTGGCTCGAGCATGCAATGCAACTCCGACAAAGGCACGATGGTTTCAGCCGATTTGCGATGCATGATGTGATGGGGTCGCAGTTGGCTCGGGTGTTGCAACCCTGCAGACTGCAAGAGCTCGCGCAAAGCTTCTAGCGTGTTTTGATGAAACTGAAACACCCGCTGTGCCTTATCGGGCACGACCAGGGCGCGTTGGCGCAAGGGATCTTGTGTGGCCACGCCTGTGGGGCAGCGATCCGTATGGCAACTCATCGACTGGATGCAACCGAGTGCAAACATGAAACCTCGCGCCGCATTACACCAATCGGCGCCAAGCGCCAGGGTGCGAGCCATATCAAAAGCCGTCACGATCTTGCCTGCAGCACCAATACGAATCTGCTCACGCAAACCAACACCAACCAAGGTGTTGTGAACCAGCATTAAGCCATCTTGCATCGGCGTGCCTGCGCGATCCATAAACTCCGCAGGCGCAGCACCGGTGCCACCTTCCTTGCCGTCAACCACAATGAAATCTGGAACAATACCGGTTTGGAGCATCGCTTTGACGATCGCAAAAAACTCCCAGGGGTGCCCGATGGCAAGCTTGAATCCTGTAGGTTTGCCACCCGAAAGATTTCTCAACCGATCGATGAATTGCAACAATTCAATCGGGGTCGAAAAAGCCGAATGCGAAGCAGGTGATTCAACCGTCTTCCAGGGCTCAACCCCGCGCGCTTCTGCGATCTCAGGGGTGACCTTGGGCGCTGGCAAAACACCGCCATGGCCAGGCTTGGCGCCCTGCGACATTTTGATCTCGATCATCTTCACTTGAGGATCGAGTGCGTTTTTCATGAAACGCTCTTCGCTAAAGGTTCCGTCAGGATTGCGCGCACCGAAGTAGCCCGATCCCAACTCCCAAATCAAATCGCCACCCGGTTCGCGGTGATAGCGTGACACCGAGCCTTCACCCGTGTCGTGCGCAAAGCCACCGAGCTTGGCACCTTTATTAAGCGCCAAAACGGCATTGGGCGATAAAGCGCCAAAACTCATCGCAGACACATTAAAAAGCGAAAGGCTGTAGGGTTGCTTTCGATTGCCACCAACCATCACCCGAAAGTCATGGCTTGCAATACTTGAGGGGGTCATCGAGTGGTTCATCCACTCATAACCCGGCGCATAAACATCGGCTTTACTGCCAAAGGGACGTTTATCAAGCACGCCTTTGGCGCGCTGATAAACAATGGCGCGCTGCTCGCGTGAGAAGGGTACGCGCTCTGTATCCGATTCGATAAAGTATTGCCGGATCTCAGGTCGGATCTCTTCAAACAGGAATCGAAAATGCCCAATAATTGGATAGTTACGCAAAATCGCGTGATGTTCCTGAAGCACATCGCGAATGCCCAGGAGCACCAATACCCCAAAGAACAGCGCAAAAAACCCGTGGAGCCAAGCAAACATCCATCCAACCACGGCGATTACACACAAAGCTCCTGCTAAACCCAGCGCCCAAAACCTAGATAATGAAGCCATCTCCCCTCCTTATTGTTCTTGCGCAAGCACAACGCGAGGCGCAGTCTGACCCAAAGCGCTGCAGAACTCAAGGCGTCATCGCAGCAGATTCAATAACCCCGCCGCCAAGACAGGTCTCACCGTGGTAAATGACCGCCGACTGACCCGGCGTGACTGCCCACTGGGCATCTTGAAAATGCAATTGCAGTGCGCCGCCACATGCCTGGGTCAGGTTCGCAATCGGGGCGTCGTGTTGGCGATAACGTGTCTTTGCAGATAAGCATCCAAGGCTCGGATCATCGTCATCGGGCGGCCCAGCAATCCAGCTTAACTGCCCTGCTTGCAATTGCGCTGACATCAACCAGGGATGGTCGTGACCCCGAACCACCCAAAGCGTATTTCGCTCAAGATCTTTTCGGGCAACAAACCAAGGCTGATGAAAGGCAGGGGCAGGCTCGCCAGGCTCACGGACACCACCAATACCAAGACCTTTCCGCTGGCCAAGGGTATAAAAAGCTAATCCCTGATGCTCTCCGAGGCAGCGGCCCGATGGCTCTTTGATCGGACCCGGCCTGCTTGGCAAGTAGCGTTGCAAAAAAGCACGAAAAGGTCGCTCACCAATAAAGCAAATCCCAGTGGAGTCTTTCTTGGCTGCATTAGGCAGGCCAAGCGCCTGCGCAGCCACACGCACTTGGGTTTTGTGCACACCGCCAAGCGGAAACAGGCTTCGTGATAATTGAGCCTGATTGAGGCGATGCAAGAAATAGCTTTGGTCCTTGTTTGGGTCAACCCCTTTGAGCAAGCGGTATACCGGGGTCTTGGCAGGCGGTCCACGATCGCTGCAATCGGCATGGTCGTGGAGCCGATCTATCCTCGCGTAGTGACCAGTCGCAATCCATTGGGCGCCGAATTGCATCGCATGGTCTAAGAAAGCTTTAAATTTGATTTCTGCATTACAAAGCACATCGGGGTTGGGCGTTCGACCGGCCTGATACTCGCGCAAAAACTCAGCAAAAACCCGCTCTTTATAATCGGCAGCAAAATTTACCGCTTCAATGTCAATGCCCAAGACATCGGCCACGCTTGCTGCATCAAGCCAGTCCTGCCTCGTCGAGCAATAGGCATCATCGTCATCGTCTTCCCAGTTCTTCATAAAAAAGACCGATGACTTGATGGCCCATGGCCTTTAAGACCCAAGCCGCCAGTGCCGAATCCACGCCACCCGACAAACCAACCACAATCGTCGACGGAGGCATGCTGGGCATATGGCATGCCGCATCGCGAAGAAAGCCGTCAAGGGTTTTTGAGTTGATCACCATTGCGCATCGACCCATTCGATCCAGTGACGCACGGGTAGTTCGGTACCGCCTTGCAAATGGCTAATACAACCGATATTGGCCGACAAGATGCTATCTGGCGATGCAGCCTGCAAGTGCTGCAGCTTGCGCTCTCGTAAGGCAAGCGATAAGTCGGCCTGGGTGATCGAGTAAGTCCCTGCCGACCCGCAACAAAGATGGGCGTCTTGAACTGGCAAAAGACTCGCGCCAAAGGCTTGCAGCAAGGATTCAACCTGACCGCGAATTTGCTGACCGTGTTGCAAGGTGCATGGCGGATGGAAAACAATACTTTGCTGTACTTTGACCCAATTCGTCTGACGGTTCACAAAGGCCAACAACTCGCTGGGTAACCATTCAGAAATATCGCGGGTTTTTTCGCTCAGCATACGAGCTCGTTCGGCGTAAGCTGGGTCATTGCGCAGCAAATGACCATAGTCTTTGACCATCACGCTGCAACCCGAGGCGTTGATCAACAACACTTCAGAGCGCTCGAGCTGTGGCCACCATGCGTCAATATTGCGTCTCGCTTGGGCTAAAGCGCCCGATTCATCGCTCAGGTGATGACGAATCGCACCACAACAACCCGAGCCCTGGCTCGTTTCGGCCCGAATGCCCAAGCGATGCAGCACGCGGATGGTGGCTGCATCAATGCTTGGCATCATCGCAGGCTGAACACAGCCGACGAGCATGAAGACCTGTCTACGATGTTCAGCAAGTTGGAGAGGCGTGGGCAGCAAGCCAGCTGCACGTTTCACCGGCACTTTTGCGCGCAAAAAAGGGGGTAGGATCGAGCGCAGACTCTGGCCAAGCTTCATCGCTGGATTGAAAAGCCAGGACCGGGTCAGCGTTTCGCGCAAGAGCCCTCGCAGCAGCCTTTGGGAGAGCGGCCGGCTGACTTGTTGCTCGACGACTTTTCGTCCCACATCGAGCAATTGGCCATAGGCAACGCCCGAGGGGCACGTGGTTTCGCAGTTTCGGCAGGTCAGGCAGCGATCCAAATGGGTTTGGGTGGCACGGCTTGCGGTTTCACCTTCAAGCACCTGCTTGATGAGGTAAATCCGACCGCGGGGACCATCAAGCTCATCGCCTAAGAGCTGATAAGTCGGGCAGGTTGCCGTGCAAAACCCGCAGTGAACGCATCGCCGCAGAATCGATTCTGCAAGATCACCATCGGGTGTTGACTTCATCCAGCTTGCGAGATGGGTTTCCATAACAACCTTGAGGATTTACGCAAATGAAGCGTTGACATCGAGCGAGGGCATGAGTCGGCCAGGATTGAAAATGCCCAGCGGGTCGAACTCACGCTTGATCCGGCGCTGGAGCGCGAGCATCGCCGGCGCAAGCGGGCTAAACACAGGGTGGCGCTTATCAAGGCTTCGGAACAAACTCGCGTGACCGCCCAAAGCCCGGGCCTGCTCCCTAATCGAGGCGTCATCGTTGGAGCAAAGCACCCACCGCAGTGCACCGCCCCACTCAATCACCGTATCGCCCCAAGAAGGCTGATGCGCACTGGCCGAAGGCAGGCTCACTCGCCATAAGGCCTTCGACGACTGACGCACCGCACCAAAAAACGCAAGCCGTTGCTCTTTTAAGTCGTCCCAAAACTGCCTCGCCTGATCGGCTGACAGGAATTTGGCCTGATAGTCCTTTTGCCAGCGGGTTGCTGCCTGCGAGACCGCCGCTTGAGCACCCTCAAGCCTAAGAATCAAATGCCCGTCCACCCAGGCGCTCGCGCTTAAGGGCCAGGGCTCGGCCGCCCAGCGATTCAAATGCTCAATAGCGGCTGACGCGTCCATGGCAAGCCATAGCGTTTCGCTCGCCGCGGGCATGGGCCAGACCTTGAGCGAGACCTCAGCAATCACACCGAGCGTTCCAAGCGCACCCACATGCAATCGCGAGAGATCGTAGCCAGCCACATTCTTCATGACCTCGCCACCAAATCGCAACACCTCCGCGTTGGTGTCGATAAGGCTCATGCCGAGTACAAAGTCGCGCACCGCGCCACTTGTTGCCCTGCGCGGCCCTGAAAGACCGGCAGCAACCATGCCACCGACCGTGGCCTGGGGACCAAAATGAGGCGGCTCGAAGGCAAGCATTTGGCGATGTTCGGCCAGGCTTTGTTCAATCAAGCTGAGCGCTGTGCCGGCTTTTGCGGTGATAACAAGTTCGGTTGGCTCGTAACTGACAATACCCTGATGAACGCTTACATCAAGCGCTTCACCGCGGGCTGCTTCACCATAAAAATCTTTACTGCCAGAGCCTCGCAAGCGAAGCGGAATTTGATGCTGGGCCGCATCGAGTATGCGTTGCTGTAACCAAGCCAGACTCTCCACTAGCAACCGTCCCTTCGAAAGCACTGGTTTCGAGCGTACTGGTCTGCGCCAGATAGCGCCAATGCGAGGTACAAAAACATCGTGACGATTAAAACCGCTCTAAATTTGGATGCGAAATCGCACCACGATGAACATGCATCTTGCCGTATTCAGCGCACCGCGCAAGTGTTGGGATTGCTTTACCAGGGTTTAGAAGGCCAAGTGCGTCAAAAGCGCGCTTGAAGGCAAAGAATGCTGCGCGTTCACTGGGGGAGAATTGCACGCACATGGAGTTGATTTTTTCAATACCAACACCGTGTTCGCCAGTGACCGTTCCGCCATAATCAACACAACGCTCTAAAATGTCCGCGCCAAATAGCTCGGCCCTATGCCATTGATCAGGATCGTTAGCATCAAAAAGAATTAAGGGATGCAAATTGCCATCGCCCGCATGAAACACATTCATGCAGCGAAGCGCATACTTTTTTTCCATAGCCGCGATGTCGCGCAACATATTGCCAAGGTGCTTGCGCGGTATGGTCCCGTCCATACAGTAATAGTCAGGCGAAATCCGTCCTGCTGCTGGAAATGCATTTTTGCGACCTGACCAAAAGCGAAGTCGCTCGCTTTCGGAGGCAGAAACCTTCATCGCGGTAGCACCTGCTTTCTCTAAGACCGCCTCAATACGAGCAATCTCTTCGGCAACCTCCTCGGGCGTCCCATCAGACTCTGCGAGAAGAATCGCTTGCGCCTTTAAATCGTAACCTGCTTGCACGAAGGGTTCGACCGCCTCAGCGGTCTTTTGATCCATCATTTCCAAACCGGCCGGAATAATGCCTTCGGCAATGATCATGGCCACCGCCTCGCCAGCCTTGATCACATCGTCGAAAGAAGCCATGACCACCCGAGCAAGCTGCGGCTTGGGAATCAAGCGCACAGTGACTTCGGTGACAACCGCAAGCATCCCTTCAGAACCAATCAAGGCAGCAAGCACATCAAGTCCCGGGCTATCGAGCGCCTCAGATCCAAACTCAAGCACCTCACCTTCGATGCTAATAGCCCTAACCCTCATAACGTTATGAACAGTCAGACCATATTTGAGGCAGTGCACGCCACCCGAATTTTCAGCGACATTGCCGCCGATCGTGCAAGCGATTTGTGAGGAGGGGTCGGGTGCATAATAAAGACCAAATGGCGCTGCGGCCTCTGAAATGGCGAGATTGCGTACACCTGGTTGCACACGAGCAAGGCGTGCATGCGGATCAATATGAAGGATCTTATTTAGTCGTGCTAATGAGAGCACAACCCCAGAGGCGTGCGGCATGGCGCCACCCGATAATCCGGTGCCTGCTCCGCGAGCGACCACAGGCACCTCAAGCCGATGGCAGCAGCGAAGCACCTCGATCACCTGGGCCTCATTGAGTGGCATAACAACCACCATCGGTAGCTGCCTAAAGGCAGACAATCCATCGCATTCGTAGGGTCGCAAATCCTCATCACGCCAAAGCACCGCACCCTCGGGAAGCAATCGCGCAAGTTCTCGCGCCACCTGCGCCTTACGCGCAGGGCTAGGCGGTTTGGCAATATCGCTTTGCAAAGGCTCCAAAGGCGCTTCGACCCTTGCCAAACCCGTCTTGGTCGTAAGGTTTAAGCCGGCCAGAGCATGGTCGTGCTCGGCTTTTTCATCAAGCGCATTTGCCATCAAAACTCGCGATTCACAACGCTCTATGGATTATTGCAATCTGAAAATTTTGCCAGGGTTGAGAATATTCGAAGGATCCATAGCTCGCTTAATCGAACGCATGATTTCCATCGCATCGTCACCCGCCTCGTGCTCGAGATAATCGATTTTGTGCAGACCGATACCATGCTCTCCAGTACAAGTACCTTCCATCGACTGCGCAAGCTTGACGATCTCATCGTTTAAACGTTCTGACTCTTCAATTTCCCGAGGGTTATTGGGATCGATCAAGATGGCGCAATGGAAATTACCGTCACCAACATGTCCCAAAATACCTACTGGCATCGACGAACGATCAAGGATGGCGCGAGCGCCGGTAATCGAATCGGCAAGCTTTGAAATCGGTACGCAGGTATCGGTCGACAAACCCTTGCTACCTGGGCGCGATTGCAACAAAGCGAAATAGGCATTATGCCTAGCGTTCCACAAACGCGAACGATCCTCAGGACGTGTGGCCCATTCAAAATCCTCGCCACCAAATTCCCTGGCGAGCTGCTGAACCGCTTCGGCCTGCTCCTTCACCGAGGCATCGGTGCCATGAAACTCAAAAAACAAGGTGTGGGCTTCGCGAAGCGTGGTGTGCGAGTGCGCGTTAATCGCCTTGATCGTGTAGGGGCAGAGGTATTCGCTGCGAGCAATGGGTACGCCCATCTGAATCGTCTGAATCACGGTATTGACCGCCGCATCGAGCGATGGAAAATTCACAACCGCTGCGCTCATGGCCTCAGGAACGGGATAAAGCTTGACCGTTACTTCGGTAATCACGCCAAGCGTGCCCTCTGAGCCGACAAACAAGCGCGTTAGGTCATAGCCCGCAGACGATTTCTTTGCGCGATTAAAGGGCTTGATCACTTTGCCCTCGGCTGTCACGACACTAAGTCCTAGAACGTTTTCACGCATCGTGCCATAGCGTACCGCGTTTGTTCCCGAAGCACGGGTTGCCGCCATACCGCCAAGCGAAGCGTCGGCACCCGGATCGATCGGAAAAAACAAGCCAGTTGACTTAAGCGCTTCATTTAACTGCTTGCGAGTTACCCCAGCCTGAACCGTCGCGGTCAAATCCTCAGCGTGAATCGCGACGATTTGATTCATGCCCGAAAGATCCAAACTCACGCCGCCCTGAACAGCGAGCAAATGCCCCTCGAGCGAGGACCCGGCACCAAAGGGAATAAGAGGCGTTTGATATTTGGCGCAGAGCTTTACGACTTCGACGACTTCATCGGTACTCTGAGCAAAAACCACGGCATCAGGCGGTGTTGTTGGAAACGGTGATTCGTCCTTGCCGTGGTGATCTCGTACCGATTGCGCTGTTGAAAACCGTTCTGCAAACAATTGTTTTAAAGCCTCGCTGAGCGCTTGAGGCAGTGGGCGCCTGATCGCATCGAGCACGGCATAAGGCGAATTGATGGGCAGTCTCCTCCACAATGAGACACGAAGTATCCCACGCCCGATGGCGAATACCA
>Ga0255294_1000081_pt1 | contig 12403 bp, 6 predicted proteins | sample MistaT_31_FD_183691 | JGI IMG/M metagenome (GOLD analysis project Ga0255294, IMG submission 183691) | Metatranscriptome of freshwater microbial communities from Mississippi River, Louisiana, United States - Miss_Yuk_RepA_8h (Metagenome... | ecosystem: Environmental > Aquatic > Freshwater > River ...
AAATCACATCGTAATTGAACAAGTTGCCAGCAACTGCTTCGATTCTGTTTTCTTTTCGTACGCAAGCTTACTGATTGATTGCTAGATTGATCCATCCATTGAGTGAAACAGCTCAACCAATCTTACAAGACGCACCGCCCCCTAGTAAACATCAAGACCAGCTCTCCCACAAAGGCTCCAGCCTCTCTCTTTTCGTATGCAACAGCCCCGCAAGAACATGGCCGGCCTGAGACGCAGGTCTTCTCATACCGAGGACGTCGAAAACATCCGCCAGACCCTCCGAGAGCTCGGCTATCCCGTCCAACCCGACCGCAATGAATCCAACAACGATGAAGCCGCCGAGCACCGTCGTTCCAGCGTGGCACTCGACGACGCGAGCGACGACGACGGTTCTCCCGTCGCGGAGCAGCGAAGGAGTCCCCCGAGCAGACTTTGGGCGGTCGGAATGTGCCTCGTGGTGGCTGTTTTCGCATCCGCCGCGTCGGTGGTGCTGCAGGGCCAGCCTCCTCGTCCGGTCGCCGCCAGGGTGGTCAAGACGTTCGATCCCGCGGAGGAGAGGGACCTCGAGGCCAAGGACAACAAGCCGGTCTTCGACTCGATCGGCGGCGGTGAGAACGGAAACGGCGGCGGAGGAAAGGCGGACGATCGCAAAGTCCCCAAGAACGCGCCGGCAAACGCCAACGGCGAAGCCTACGCGGCCCTCCTCAACGAAAGAGACGTCGTGTTCGAACCCGCCACCGCCAACTTGGGAATCGTCGGCGTGGCAAACAACGAGCCCAAGCCCCCCAAGCGAGTCAAGGGGGCCACGCTCACCGCCTCGGGAATCGACTCGGTGACCATCCATCCCGAAGAGATGAAGGATTGCGATTCCAAGACTCTGAACGACAAGACCAAAGACAAGTCGGTCTGCGGGAATTCGGGCAATACCGCCATGGAAGGAGGGGGAGTGGAGAACGAAGTCATCCCCAATAGCGAGGGCGGAGTCCCCAAGGGAGAGGTGGATTACGTGAAGGAATTGCAGGCCCTGGTCGGCTCGGGTGCAAACGGGGGGAATCTTTTTCAATCGGTGGACGATGAGGATGGTGACGGACGTCGTCTCAACATCCCCACCGCGGGAATTGGCATCTTCAAACCCCTCCAGTGCAACGCTGCCGGGTTGAAATCCGCGGCTCAGTGCGATTCCGCTCCGGATGGATTGATGAGTACTTTGAAGAATGCCGCGGGGACTGGAAAGATTGTTATTCCTTGCGGACAGTGTATCAAGTACGATTTGCCATTCAACGCAACCTCCACCATCGGCGGCCTCGACATCCGAGGCAAACTCTACATCCCGCCCAATTACAAATCCACCCTCCGCACACCCTATGTCTTTGTCCAAGGAATCCTTCAAATGTCCGATACCAACGTGATTTCTCCCTCCAACGCCTCCATGAAGATTGTACTCACCGGCACCACCGACGTGACGTTCACTCCCGCCGATTCCAATGCGGGCGTCGCGGGAACTCCTTTCAACGCCGGATCCAAGCCCTTCCTCGTTGCGGGCGGACAGCTCGACATTCGCGGATGGGACGTCGCCCAAGGCGCCAAACGCGTGGCCACGTGGACTCCATTGCTGTCTCAAGTCGAGGGCCCGCAGCCCAAGCCTGCTCTTCGCACCGCAAACACCGTCCCGGCCCCGATTCAACCCGCCAATACCACGAGGACCTGTCCCGCACTCATCGTAGATCACGACTTCGCAGAATCCGTAGACCACTCGGTCTGTCCGGCAACGACGGAGCCGTGGTCAATCACGACCCCGTTGCCGGCACATTGGTGGTATCCAACATCCGCAAGAACTGGCAAGGGCCCCGCATCGACCTCACCCGATACACCATCGACTGCCCCCTCAAGTCCGGCGCGGACTACTTGCTCACGGCCAGGATCAAGATCGACAAGCCCGGGAAGGAGGGGCAGTTCCCTCCTTGCAAGACTACGACGGATAGTTGGAAGGACTGCCCGAGGTGGGCGAGGAGGATCATGATGGATGTTGGGAGCGATCGTTACACTCATAAATTGCTTAACAAAGGCACCATCGGCAAATATGGAGAGTGGTTCACCTTTGCTACCGTCTGGCAGTATTCTGAACAAGATCTCGGAAGCAATGTGATTGGTAACATCTTTGCTCTCGAGAACTTAGAACCCGGCACGACGCTGTCAGTAGACGAGTTTGCTTTCGAGCTGCCGTCCTCCAAGTCCTTCCCGCCCCAGGTTAGTAACAACACGTGTTCCGAACTTGTCGTCAATGGAAATGCCGAATCCACAGACGGACGCGGATGGGCTTTCTATCCGATGTATTCCAAAAACCCTGGAGATTGGGAGCCCACCATTACCAAGGAAGTGTTGAGCAACGGCTCGGTCAACAAGTTCTACAGGGCCAACAACCGAAAGTGGCACGACGATACCATCAGGTTCAACATGGTGAAGGGATGCTTCGTCAAGGCAATGACATACTGGCTTTCTCTGAAAGTTCGAGTCTCGAGTGTTACTCCCGTCTCTTACCAGGTCCGCCTCAGCGCCCCTCGAGCCGACGGTTCTGGAACAACGTACAAGTATCCCTTGAATTGCCCTGCTCAGAGCCAAGCTGATGGATGGGTGACTTGTTCTGGGCCGTATGTAGTAGAAGCGGACTGGGATCTAGTTAGTGATGACATTCAGTTCAATGTTATTCTCGACAACAAGGTTGATGTTGGACCTATTTGGGCCGTTGTAGACTATGATGAAATTAGCATGTCTTTCATGGCTGGGCCTGCTAAGGACTCAGCGTTGACAAGGACGTTGTGTCAAGGTGGGGTGCCAATGCTGATGTACACATCACTTCATCGACACTTAGCAACAGAGACTCACAGAACGGCGTGATTCAGTCCATCACTGCAAATGCTGATGGTCAGGCAACGATTAAGCTGAAGGCTGGTATTGACACAGTCCTGAGCGAAAAGAAGGCACCTGGAATGGGAGTTGAAGTCGCGCTGCTGTCAAGAAACATCAAGATTGAAGGAGAGGCTGGCGGCACTGCTCTTCAAGGTGGTTATTTCCAGGTCTTTCACACTCCTGGTGTAGCTCAGACAGTTGAAGGTGTTGAGTTCACTAACATGGGTCAACAGCTTGGCAAGAATCGCTTTGCATTGCAGTTCTTGTACTCTAGAGACGTTGCTGGTACCTCGATCGCTAGAAATTCCATTCGCAATTCCAACCATCGCTGTATTGTCATTGAAGGTTCATCCAACATCACAGTTGAGGCAAATGTTGCACATGAGACGGCGGGTCATTGCTATTATGTCGGCACCGATGCACCAGACAATAGTTTGTTGTACAACATTGGGTCAAGAACAAATGATAAAATCGGTTGGGGACAGCACGTCAGTGGCGAGAGTGACTACAACCGTGCTACATTCCAGGTGTACAACCCCAGGAATGACATCATTGGTAACATTGCTGCCGGAAGTGATGGTAGAGGATTTGGTTTGTACATTGACTGGCGCACTCTAGGTGAAGACAACATCGACACTGGCAAGGGCAACCTCCGAAGGCTGGAGATGAAATCGTTCAAAGACAACAAGGCGCATGCAAACACTTGGCAAGGCTTTTCGATTTATGATTTTGAGCAATTCCTCACACTCAGAGACTATGCCCGAGTACCATTGTTTGAGAATCTTTCTAGCTACAGGAACAGAGAGCATGGTATTTATGCAAGCAACGTTCACACCGCTCAGTTCATTGGCGGATTAGTGGCAGACAATCAATGGGGTTTCCTTCTTCAATACGCCGATGGTGCTGTAATCGATGGCATGACTTTTATGGGCTACACAGACGCTCTAAAGTACATCACTACTCCAGTAAATCGTCTCAAGCTCTGTACTGCTAACAGCGGGTGGACGCATGAAGGACTTCGAATGATGACGAAGAAGGACAGAGATGGTGAGGCGGATCCGAACAATGGCCTTCGCATCAAAAATGTTGTCTTTTCTGATTTCGACAAGAATACCAACACATGTCAGAAGGGAAGCTGGCCTATTGCCTTTTCCGACATAAGGACAACCTCTCACTTTGATTATACGTCGTCAATCGAGAATGTTACCATATCAGATAGTCGCGGTCTCTTCATTGACGGATGCGGAGCAGCATCTAAGTATGGAGTTGATGACATTGTGATTACTGACCTAGATGGCTCATTCATCAGCTCACTGGGTAGCACTACTTCAGATAATGAAACTTTTGGCGTGCTCGTTAGTAACAATGCCCGCATGATGTTTGGCGAATGCTTTGACTATCCCAGTAACTGTATGGCTTACTGCCCTGGCACATGCTTGAGAACTGTCACTTTTGCAGTTGAGCAGTACGGAACTGAGAATATCAAACTAGAGGTTACAAACGACAACGGCGATTCGATTTCTGTTTCAGGAAAGATCCAAGCCGGAGACTACACGTTCTTTTCAAGTGCCTACAGGCCTAGAAAGTTTTCTGCCTCTCTTCCGGCAGGAACTTACACTGCTCGCTTTGTTGACGAACAGGGTAACGAAGTGTGGCCGACCTTTGTTGAAGAGCTGTGGGAAGCTGCTCCTGGATGTGCAATGTCTGCAGGCCCACTAGACGTTTTCATCTCAAAACCAGAAATTGACATTACTGCATCGTGCAACGAGTTGATCAGAAATGGAGGCCAAAACACAACACTCACAACTTCCGAGCCGTGGCTCCATACCGACCCAGGTGTTCAAGTTGGAAGCGGGAAAGGCATAAACGGCGGAGATGCCATTATTACTATTAATCGCGGTGGAAGCTGGACCGGGCTAGCGCAAAACATCGATTCACGCTGTGTTGAAAAGATGAGAGGCCGCATGGTGGAGTTTTTCTTGGATTAAATTGCTCAACAAGGATGGAACTCCTGCGACTAACATTGACCCCGATTCTATTTGGTGGAGAAGGCAGCACCCTCAACTGACCTTAAATTTGAGACACTACCGCGACGATTCTACCAAGGAATACATATATGGAACAGACATTGGAGATGCAGCACAGCTCACACGTCCTTACAATAGCGCTGGTTGGAATCTGGTGCACGGTGTCTTTTCATTGCCATCTACACAGCATCTGTTTGTTGAGGTTGAAAACGCCCCAGACAACATTGACTTCTATCTTGATAACGTGTCTCTGGTTCCATACTACTGCAATCGAGACCAGCTTGTAAGGAATGGTGGTTTGGAAGAGCTTAGTGTGACAAAATACTGGGATACGTGGGGAGAACCCAAGCTAACTATAGTTCCAGGATACGGAGGCACAGGGAATGCCGTCAGGGCGTCTGTGCGACCTCACTATTCGCATGGTCCTGCTCAGGTGATTAGTTTGGATTGCAACGCTGAAGTCGGCGATCGTTTGCTCTTCTCGGCACGTATCAAATTTGAGTCTGGAGGCCTAAAGACAACTTGCAATGTCTACACCTGGGATGCGGCCACTAGATGCTCAGATATCTTCTTTTACACTCATAAGAGTGGAATCCGCCAGTACATGCGAGTTGGTGAAATTACCGTCGACAACCCTGATGCTGATGGATGGTATCATGCTCATGGTCAACTTGTTTTGAATGAGAATCACATAGATGCTGACTACGTCAAGCTCTATTTTGATGGAACTGCCACAACTCGTGATGTCGTAGTTGACAATGTCGAGGCCAAATTTGCACCAAGCCAATGCAGCAAACTCGTCCTCAACCCTTCAATCGTGGATGCTTCTTTCTGGAGTAGTGAAGATCGAACTAGGAGCAAGGTTTCTCTTGTACCTGGTGCCGGAGGCGGTTCAGACCTCGCTTTGCGCTCATATGATCGATCTAACTCTGACTGGAGAGGGCTCCGCCAGCAGCTTGATACAAGATGCTTTGTTGCTGGCGCGGAATACGAAATCACAGCAAAGTTTCGCCTACTCAACAGCACTACATCACAAGGCGTGATGTGTGACACGAATGTTCAGACAAACAATGGCAAGCAATGCCCTTCAGTAGTGATTTATGGATGGGGTTGCGTTGGTGGCGATGTGTATTGGAGGTTCTGGAACAACATACCTTTGTTTGAATGGAATCCTGCCGGCTTCAATGACTTCAAGGTTGGATTTGAGGTCGATGATCGCCTAGCTTCCTGCAAAACAGTTCACGTTTACATTCACCAAGTGAACAAGCTATGGGACATCGTCATGGACGACCTGCAAATCTCTGCGCCTGATACGGAAGCACCTTCCCTCATGGTTACAGCCGCACCGACCGATGATACTCCTGACGTCACGAATGCCCCGACAAGTCCACCCACGTCAATGCCCACTGTGGCAGCAGTTACCAACTGCCCTGATGTTGGATCTAGTCCAATTACCGTGTCCGCGGGTCCAATTATGCTCGGAAAGAGTAACAACTTATGCATCCTCACAAAAGCTGTTGCTAGCACTGACGGTTCTCTGTCAAATGTTGCACCCGTCGCCCGCTCATACGATGGCAATGCATGGGAAAAGTCTGCAGGAGAGTTTGCCACTCAGCTTTTCCAAGGATCAGAGTTTGGAGACTACGCAGCAGGAACACAAATGATCCTCCCGGCGCTTGGAGCAGGCGAACAATACTACCTTACTTCATATTCGCACAGCATTTCTCAGGAGGACTCTGTTGCGCGTCTGCTTGAGACAGCAACTTTTGGAAGCACCGCAACAGAACTCGCTGCTTGGGATAAAGGAGATGTTACAGAGGCGAAAGTTAGCGAATGGATCCAAGAACAGATTGAGAAGCCAATGACAAGTCATCGAGAGTACTTCCGCCGCAGAGTTAACCCAAGGCTTCCTAACCCAAGGCAAATCGGTCGCTCAGATCATCCGTGCGACGGTTTGACCAGGTGGAGAAAGTATTCCTTTAGCAAGAAGGATGGTGACCTCTGGTGGTTCCATCAATATTTCTCCACTTCTTTCAAAGAAGGAGATACCCATGTGACCATCAAGCTAAACGGACACACCAGGACAGTTGTTGCACCCGGCTCCATCAAATTTGACAATGCCGCATATGTATTCGAGTACAACAAAGAATACCCCATGTGCAACAATCTCCCAGAAGAATATCTCAATGGGAAAGTGTACTTGAGGATGGCAGATAACTCCTGTCAATGGTTCAAAAATCCAATGGTTGCTTTCTATCCCAATAGCATCCAACCTCCAAAGGTGCTTAACTTACCAAACATCACCGAATCTATCCTTGAACCAATTGATGAACTACGAAGCAAAGGAGGAGAATACATTTACTTTGATGGCATTACCGACCCAGCATGCGACCTTCTGAATGATGTAACAGAACAGAATGATGCACCAGTATTTGGAAAGTTGCCCGATGGCTCATGGCTCCAATACGAAGCAAGGTTGAAACTTGAAGAGAACACTATTGAAGCCCCGATTGCAGATGGCGGCGGCCTTGTATACGCATTGACTGGGCGCCAAACTCGTTGTGCGAATGCTCCACGCACTTTTCTCAATGAGCAAGATTGCAAGCTGTCATTCTCGGCATCCGCCTGTGGTTCAACGGGTGCTCCGCAGCTAGAAATTTTGATGAACGAGGAGAATATTGAAACTCTGTCTGACTTGACTGGCCAATATGTCTATGGTGTCTTGGGACTGCCTGTTGTCGATTTTCAAGGCACAAAACTTGAATCTCCTTGCACACCAGGGCTCCGTTCAAGATGGGAGATCAAGGATATCTCTGCCTGCTCTAGTCCCACCGTATTGCATGCCACCACCAATGCGACACTTGCAACTCTCCTCTCCAAGAGCAGTGACAAAAACCAATTCGTCCGAGATATCATCATGCCCACCAGTGGTTATTCGTGTGGCTCTGCTGATACTGCTTCACTGGGAAACGTCAAGATTGTCGTGGGATCCGCTTGCTACACGAGAGTCCACCCTGAGCACCTATCAGTCTATGACTTCACGTACTGGACGCTGGAGGACACGCACCCAGGAAACATGATTGCTATGATGGAGGGCGAGCCTAATCCAATCAAGAAGTGGAAGGATGTTGACGACACAGTCTTCTTGACCTATCCATCCTTCCCTCCAGCTGGAAGTGATGTACCGAGTCATCCAATTGAACGCTGGAACACCCACTCGGTGCACTTTGGCAAGCTTGGAAGGTTCGGAGATTTAGTCAAATTTGTAGATCTTCCTAACGAATTGCGCACCGAAGCCGTTTCAGAGTATTTCGGAGAATCTGTCTCGACGGGTGGTGCTGGTATCATGGTTTGCGGATCACCTAATGAGGTTGCCAATGACCCGACCCTTGGCTACCAGTTTGACGTCGTGAACGGCCAAGATACCGAATGGGGCTTGGAGCACCAAAGAGAATACGTTTGGGCTATGGTTGGACTCAATTCGGATGACCAGCTTCGTCAAAGAGTTGCCTGGGCATTAAGCCAGCTACTAGTGGTCGTTCCGTCAGCTGTTGAAGTCTCTGACTCTCACACTGAGGCTTTCTTGACATACTATGACATATTTGTGCGCAATGCTTTTGGCAATTATGGCGACGTTCTGCGTGAAATCTCATTCAGCCCATTGATGGCGGAGAACTTATCATTCCTCCAGTCCAAGAGTGCAGCATACATGTGGGAGACACAGCAAAAAGTTTCATTTGCCGACGAGAACTTTGCTCGTGAGATCATGCAACTCTTTTCGACAGGCTTGTATCTTCTTAATATTGATGGAACTCCAAAGGTCGATGAGAATGGGCAACCAATTCCAGTGTACACCAACGATGAAATCATGAGTTTTGCGAGAGTCTGGACAGGCTTTGACTATCAGCAAGCCAGAGGTAACGTAGAAGAAAATAGTTGGACAGGCAACAGGCACGATCCCATGAGGATTCAAGCTTCGTGGCGCGATAAATTCCCCAAGTCAGACCTTTCAGGTGGCTATATTGGAGATGGATATCCTCTTTGTGTAGATCTGCCATCAAAAATGTTCCTTCGTAAGGGGGCAACCTACCGACTCCTCGGAGCATCCAGCACTCCTGAACTAATGGAGGATGATTCAAACTTCAAGACCGACTCAACTATCAAAAAGTTTGCCCTCGAATCATCTTCACAGCTCAAGTCCAAACTTTGCAACCAGGGCACCAATGGCTCATGTCAGTTTGCGAACTCTGTCACCTTGGATTCTAACCTTGCTTGTGTCGGCAAAGAGTGCAATGCTGACACTCTAAGAGTTGTGCAAGTAATCCCAGGCATTCACTATGAGTATGTCAGGCCACCGTGTGTAGAACAGGCATTCTATGCTAACGCAAAGAAGGTAATCAACAGGGAAAGGTGGGCCGATTCTTCTTGTGCCAACCCCCTTCTCCCCTATGCAAGCGAAGCTTGTTGCGCAACCGCAGATCTAAGAGCATACAGATCGCCAGATTACTTATACGATCAAGAGCGAGTCATGTTTTCTACGGCCAGCTCCCGTTGCGAAGCGATGGGAAAGAAGAGCTGTGACTTCAATGATATTGGTGACCTGGCTTGGTACAAGAAAGGGTACCATTGGTCTACTGATGATTGCATGATCAAAGTGAAAGTAAATGCAATTGGCCAAGTGGCGCTAGTGTACGAGCCAGATGATTACGCTTACTTGCATCCTCACATTGATGTAGCCAACAGGAATTTCTTCAAAGTGTACTGGGATGGGGACTATCCATTGAACAATAATGACGTTCCAGCAGGACTTGGGAATTCTTGTGGCAACGGCATCTGTGAACCACTTTCTACTGGCGGGTGCTTGTGTGGCACCTCCATAACAAAGTCAAGGGTCTTCAAGGCCATGCCAAACAGCGTAGAAGATGTGCTGTCCAAATTAACTGTTGGGGCATTCGATCCTTCGGCTTATGATGCAAATGTCTATGTACAAGAATTGAGCGCCAATGGAGTCACTGCTCACCTAACTTCGGAAGGATTGTTCAACGCTGACACTGTGTTTACCGTTACTGACTCCTATGGCCGAGTTCGACATCTCAAGAACTCCAAGGAATATGTCAGAATCCAAGGAGCATCAGACTACGCGTTCCGCAATGCTCCAACGTTCATGAGTGTCCTCAATACGGAGGCTGTTGCAAGAGATGCCTTGTATGAAACTGAGGCAGCTTTGGAACACTATTTATACCATGACAACACGGCACCGTTCATTGCATACCGCTTGATCCAAAGGTTTACAACGTCCAATCCAAACCCCAACTACGTCAAGGCTGTGGCTACAGCATTCAGATCAGGAACCTATGGCAGCTTTGGAACTGGCAAATATGGCGACCTTGAAGCAACAATTGCAGCAGTCCTTCTTGAACCTGAAGCACGCTCACCTGTACTGCGCGCAGATCCATTCATTGGAGGCGTAAAAGAACCACTTCTTCGCGTCATGGCACTGATGCGATCCATGGAGCTGCAACAAACTGAAGGCCAACCCATTGCTCGTCTGCATGACATGGCTTCCAAGATAGGGATGATGGCTCATGCGTTTCCAACAGTTTTCTCATTCTACCTCCCTGAGTATGCACCTGATGGACGTCCTGGGGATGCAACACTTGTCAGCCCCGAGGCCATGATAATGGATATGCCAAAGACTATAGGTCTACTTAATGGAATGTTTGCATTGGTGAAGTATGGACTGAACAATTGCAACGGAGGATTTGGCAACAACTGGGGATCCTGTACCGAAGGAAGTTTCGCTGGAGCCACCGCTCGTCTTTCATTCTCCAGGCCCTTTGACTCTGCAGCCACAACTCAAGATGCCCATGCTGAGGCTGTAGTGAATGAACTATCAACTCTGTTGACTAGTGGAAGGCTTAGTGCAGCCAGTAAGCAAGTCATTAAGGCAGCTTACATGGAAAAGCTCTCTTCAGGCAATGCTGACTCAGCGCTCCGACTTGCACAGCAGCTTGTCATCACCACCCCAGAGTTCCACACAACAAATACTGCCAAGTTTAGTGGAGCTGCCCGAAGCTTGCCAGCGCCGCCTGCTAGTTCTGGAGCTCCGTACAAAGCCATTGTCTATGTGATGTTCGCTGGTGGCTGCGATTCTTACAATATGTTGGTTCCTCACACCTGTACTGGCAACAAAGATATGTATGCTGAGTATGCTCAAGTCCGTGAGGAGATCGCTCTCAAGAAGCAAGAACTCAGAGTCCTCAATGGAACAGCAACCAATCAAGTCTGTGAAACCTTTGGTGTGCATCCAAAGCTGCAGGCTGTTCAGGAAATGTACAATGACGGTGACTTGCTCTTCTTCGCCAACACTGGCGTCCTCACCAAGGAAACTGACAAGCAAAACTACTGGCGCGACACCGTAACTCAACTTTTTGCACACAACTGGATGCAGAGAGAAGCTCAGAGAGTCGATCCACTCAAGGAAGAAGATGGCACTGGCATCCTCGGTCGCATAGCTGATGCACTTAGCAGAAAAGGCCTCAATGTCGGATCATTTTCCATCAATGTGAATACAATTTCGCTGATTGGATCTCCTGGTGTGTCGCCATCACCCTTTATTTTGAGCCAGAGCGGGGTGTCTAAATTCAACAACGGTCCATCGTCGGCTACTATGGATGTTGCCATCACTTCTCTAAACAACGCAACTGCACATGATAGTGGTGTCTTTGGGGAGCTTTGGTCAAGCAAACTTCACAAGACACTGTTCGATAACAAGAATCTCTACGATACTCTGTCAGGCAAGACGACTCTCACCGCATTCCCAACATCGTCCCTCGGCAGCCAGTTGCAGATGGTAGCAAAGATGATTGATTCACGTGTCGCCCGTGGATCAGATGCTGATATGTTCTTCCTCACAACAGGAGGATGGGATACGCACTCAGATGTTTTAGATAACCAGAACAACTTGTTTGCAAATGTAGATGCTTCATTCAAGGCATTTGCCACTGAAATGAAGGCAAAAGGAACATGGGACAGTGTAACAGTTGTGGAGACATCTGATTTTGCACGTACTCTACAAGGGAATACTGGCAAGGGATCAGACCATGCTTGGGGTGGTAATTACATGGTCTTTGGTGGGGGCGTCAAAGGAAGACAGATTGTTGGGACTTACCCCGATGACTTGACAGATGATGGACCCTTGAGCCTCGGCAGAGGTCGAATGATTCCTACCACCAGTTGGGAAGCGGTGTTCCTTCCATTAGCGCAGTGGGCTGGGGCAGGAGCCAATGATTTAGATGAGATTTGCCCTAATAGGGATAACTTCCCTGCATCTCACTTCAGAAATACTGCTGACTTGTTTGAGATGAATTAAGGGGACAAAAGCATGGGGATATGCTTTCCTTTGAATTACGAGAGCCTAGATGGAATGCCCGTATCTAAGCCTGGGCTCTTAGTTGTTAGAGACATTT
>Ga0255294_1000087_pt1 | contig 11880 bp, 15 predicted proteins | sample MistaT_31_FD_183691 | JGI IMG/M metagenome (GOLD analysis project Ga0255294, IMG submission 183691) | Metatranscriptome of freshwater microbial communities from Mississippi River, Louisiana, United States - Miss_Yuk_RepA_8h (Metagenome... | ecosystem: Environmental > Aquatic > Freshwater > River...
GACCAGCCGTCTGGGCGATGACCGTTTCCGCGTGGCCGGCACCGCCGAGTTCAACGGCTTCAACCTCGACATCCGCGCCGACCGCATCGCCCCGCTGATCCGCTGGGTCAACGAATGCTTCCCTGGCATCGACACCCGCAAGGTGGTGCCCTGGGCCGGCCTGCGCCCCATGATGCCCGACATGCTGCCGCGCGTGGGTGCAGGCAAAAAGGCCAACGTGTTCTACAACACCGGCCACGGCCACCTGGGCTGGACGCTGTCGGCCATCACGGCGCACCAGCTGGCCGGCCATGTCGCACAAGGACTGGGCAGCCGCATTCAGGCCTTGTCCGGCATGTCGCCCGCAACGGCCTGAAGCGCAGACATCCATCAACGCAACCACTGAAAAGAAACCATGTTCCGAACCCTGCTGAAATCGAAGATCCACCGCGTCAAGGTCACGCAATGCGAGCTGCATTACGAGGGCTCCTGCGCCATTGACGAAGATCTGCTCGATGCAGCCAACATCGTCGAAAACGAGCAAATCCACATCTGGAACATCGACAACGGTGAACGCTTCGTCACTTACGCCATCAAGGGCGAGCGGGGTTCGGGCATGATTTCCATCAACGGCTCGGCTGCGCGCCGGGCCAGCGTGGGCGATCTGGTGATCATTGCGGCCTTTGCACAAGTGCCTGAAGACCATCTACCCCAACACACGCCGCAGCTGGTCTTCGTGGATGGGCACAACCGCCAAACCGAACTGCGTCACAAGGTGGCGACCCAGCAGGCACCCGTCTGAGCGGCTTTCTCGTTGGGGCAAACACCGATAATCGGTGCATGCCCCGTCCAGCCGATTTCAGGGTGCTGAGCCTCATCCCGCCGATGACGCAGCTCAACACCCCCTATCCCTCCACCGCCTACCTCACCGGCTTTCTGCGCTTGCGCGGGGTGGCGGCGGTGCAGGCCGACCTGGCACTGGCGCTGGTGCTGCGGCTCATGAGTGGCGAGGGCCTGGCCCAGCTGCGCGATGCCGCACTGGTCTTGCCCGAAGAAGAACGCAGTGGCCCGGTCAATTTCTTTCTTGACCACTTTGATCGCTACGCGCAAACCATCGACCGCGTGATCGCCTTTCTGCAGGGACGCGACAGCACACTGGCGCACCGGATCGCCAGCCGCGGCTTTCTGCCCGAGGGCCCGCGCTTTTTAGCGCTGGACGCTTACGACGACGAAACCGGCGACCCGCTGGGCTGGGCCTTTGGTGCACTGGGCAGCACCGATCGGGCCAGGCACCTGGCCACGCTCTACCTGAACGACCTGGCCGATGTGCTGCAAGGCGCGGTGGATGAGCGTTTTGAATTCGTGCGCTACGCCGAAAGCCTGGCCGCTGCCCAGCCCACATTTGACCCGCTGGCCCAGGCGCTGGCCGCTCCGCCCAACCTGGTCGACCAGACGCTGGCGGCGCTGACCCTGACCGCGATGGCCGAGCACCAGCCGCAACTCGTGCTGCTGTCGGTGCCCTTCCCCGGCTCCGTCTATGGCGCGCTTCGCATCGCCCAGACCATCAAGCAAGCACACCCCGGTGTGTGTATCTGCCTGGGGGGCGGCTTCGTGAACACCGAACTGCGCGAGCTGGCCGAGCCACGCCTTTTTGATTTTGTGGATTTCGTGACGCTCGATGGCGGCGAACGCCCGGTGCTCTCGCTCATCGAGCACCTGCAAGGCCAGCGCAGCCGCGAACGGCTGGTGCGTACCTTTGTGCGGCAGGACGGCCGCGTGAAGTTCATGAACTGGCCCGAGCCCGACGTGCCGTTTGAAGACGTGGGCACCCCCACCTGGGATGGCCTGCCGATTCACGACTACCTGAGCCTGCTGGACATGCTCAACCCCATGCACCGGCTCTGGAGCGACGGGCGCTGGAACAAGCTCACCGTGGCACATGGCTGCTACTGGAAAAAATGCAGCTTCTGCGATGTGAGCCTGGACTACATCGGCCGCTACGAAACCGCCAGCGCCAGCACCCTGGTGGACCGGATTGAGCGCATCGTGGCCGAGACCGGCCAGACCGGTTTCCACTTCGTGGACGAAGCAGCACCACCCAAGATGCTCAAGGCCCTGGCCGAAGAGCTGCTGCGCCGAAACGTGCAGATCAGCTGGTGGGGCAATATTCGCTTTGAAAAAACCTTCACGCCCGAGCTGAGCGAACTGCTGGCCCAAAGCGGCTGCATCGCTATGTCCGGCGGGCTTGAAGTCGCCTCCGACCGCTTGCTGGCGCTCATGCAAAAAGGCGTGACGGTGGACCAGGTGGCCCGCGTCACGCGTGGCATGGCCGACGCCGGCATCCTGGTGCATGCCTACCTCATGTACGGCTTTCCCACCCAGACCCTGCAGGACACGGTGGACGCTCTCGAATACGTGCGCCAGCTGTTTGAAAACGGCTGCATCCACAGCGGCTTCTTCCACCGCTTTGTCTGCACCGTGCATTCGCCCGTGGGCCTGAACCCCGAGGCCTATGGGGTGCAGCTGGTCCCGCTGCCGCCGGTCACCTTTGCCAAGAACGACATCGGGTTCATCGACCCCACGCCCATGCCCAAGAGCGTGGACCACGACATTCTGGGCAGAGGCCTCAAGAAGGCCATCTACAACTTCATGCACGGCGTGGGACTGGAACAGGATGTGCGTGAATGGTTCGAACTGCCGCGTGGCGTCTGTCCGAAACCGACAGTCAAGCGTGACCGGATCGCTCGGGCTCTGGCGAGCTGACGCTCACCAGGCAATCGTCTGCCCGCGGTAATCCAGGAACACCGCCCGACCGGTGGCGGGGGCGGCGTCGAGGGCCTGCAGCAAGCCCTGCACGGAAACTTCGGGGGGCAGCGCGTCGTCACCCACAAATGGCCGGCTCAGCGCAGAACGTACCGTACCGGGCTGAAGTGCAGCCACCACCGCCAGCGGGCGCTGTCGGCTGATTTCAATCGCCGCCGTCTGCAGCAGCTGGTTGAGCGCCGCCTTGGCCGCTCGGTAACCGTACCAGCCGCCCTTGTGGTTGTCCTCAATGCTGCCCACGCGCGCCGAGAGCTTGGCCCAGATCACGCGCTCGCCACGGGCCAGCAACGGGCTCAGGTGGCGCAGCAGCAGGGCTGGCCCCACGGCATTGACCTGCAGGCTGCGCAGCAGGCGCTGGGCATCGAGTTCCTGCAAGCGTTTTTCTGGCCCCTGACCGTCGATGGTGAGCGCGCCCGTGGCGTCCACCACCAAGTGCAAAGGGCCTTGCACCTGCGCGGCCAGTGCCGCCAGGCTGGCTTCATCGCCCAGATCCCAATCGATGGGGTCACCTCGCCGGACGGCTTGCACATCGCTGCAGCGCGGGTCGGAGCGCAAGGCCTGCACAAAGGCCTGGCCAATGCCGCCGCTGGCACCGACCACCAGCGCACGGTAGCCCTCAGGCAGGCTGTGCAGTGTGGTCTTCATCGCCGTCCCGCTGCGTCGTACACGCAGCGAAAGCCGATGTACACCGCATAAAAATCGGCCGGTTTCCAGGCCTCTACATCGGCTTTCATCTGGTAGGCCGGGTACCACCAGGAGCCTCCCAGGGTCTGGCGCTCGCTGCCGCGCGCATCAAGAGCCCATTCCCAGGCATTGGCGCCCATGTCGTGCAGACCGTTCACGCCTGCCCGGGTCTGGGTGACGGGAGCCGCACGCGGCCAGGGGTCAGGGTCGCTGGTGTTGGCGCCTTGCGGACTCTCGCCCGTGGTCCAGGGGTAGGTCTTGCCCCGCACCCATGGCGCATGAGGTGCAGCACGCAGCTCGGTAAAGCCTGCGCGGCGCCATTCGGCGGCCGTGGGCAAGCGACCGCCGGCCCACTGGCAATAGGCCGACGCTTCGGCGTGGCTCAGGTGCACCGCGGGCAGCTCGGGGGCTGCAGGCACCCCGTCGGGCTGGCGCCAGGTCCAGCCCGGGCGCCTCTGCAAGCCACCCACGTATTCAAAACCGCCGCCCTCCAGTTCCGCGCGGGTGCGCACACCACTGGCCTGCACGTAACGCGCAAACTGACCGATCGTCACTTCGGTGCGGTCGATCTGCAGGCCGCCCAGGTCATCCAGCACCACCCGCTCGCCGATCTGCGCCTGCGCGCCAGCGGCGAACAACACCCATGCCGAGACCACCCCTGCGACACGAACATTCATGCGGATGCCTCGGTGTCTGACCACCAGCGTTGAACCATGCGCTGCAGGCGGGGCCGCAGCGGCAAGAAGGCGCGGTAGAGCAGCTCGAGCAGCCACGACATGGGAGGCAGAACGAACAACCAGCCCGCCACCCGCCAGCCGGGCAAGGACCGCCACAGGCGCGCAAACGCCGCGCCACCGCTGAACAAACGTCCCTGTGTATCGCGCACATGAAAGCGGCGCATGGCCGCCTCGCAAGACAGGTCTGGCCCCAGGGACGCACCGGCGCTCACATCGAGCCACTGCAAGCGCTCGGCACCACGCAGGCGGCGGTAGAGCGCGATCTCGCGGCGGCACAGCGGGCAGCTGCCGTCGTAGTAGATGGTCAGTACGGGGGCGTTCATGGGCTCAGGCATCGGGCGCCATCATGCCGCGCGCGAGCAACCGGCCCTGCCGGTCGATCAGAAACCCCTCGCCCATGGCGGGATACGTGTCGGTCAACGCGGTCATGATGACCTGGTGGGTGACCCAGACCTCCAGCGCACCCGCAGGTAGTCGGGTCAGACGCGCTCGCAGTTCACCCAACTGCCGCTCGGCTTGTCCCTGACCGGCAAAGGTGGAGTTGAGCGCGGGCCAGGGTTCGACACGTCCCAGCGCCAGACGTGCCGTGTCCAGGCAACGACACCATTGGCTGCTGAGCACGCTTTGCGGCTGCAGGCCATGCCGCTCAAACCATGTGCCCATGGCCCGGGCCTGGGCACGTCCGGCATCTGAGAGGTTGCGCTGGGTCTGGCATTGCCCGAGCGTGAAACCGGGCGGATCACCCAGCCCTGGCTCGGTGCTGGCATGGCGGATCAGCAGCACGCCACCACGTCGGGCCTGCCCGGCCAAGGCCGTGGTGGCCTGAGCACCCAGCGTCCAGACAGCGCTGGCGGTCACGGTGGCGATGAGGGCGGCGCGGCGCTGCATGTCGGGCCTCACTGAAGACTGAAGGCGTCCATCGAAATCGACCGAAACTGCACATCCCGCGTGATGTACTGCGGCCGAGGGCTGTCCGCTTGTCCCCAGAGCGCCGCCCCGAGCGCAAAGTAGATCGTCAGGAAATGCTCGTCGGTCGGGTGTGCCCGCGCGGCATGGGGTGCCCGGTTGCGGTAGTCCATCATGGCAGGCAAGTCGCCAGACATCAGTGTGTCGTGCACCCAGCCGCAGAACGATGTCACATAAGGCTCGGTCGGCCCGTCTTCGCGCCGCAGCTCGTGCAGGTTGTGCGTCATGCTGCCCGAGCCGACCAGCAAAATGCCCTGCTCGCGCAGCGGTGCCAACGCCTGACCCACGGCATACACCTCGTCAGGCCCCACATCAGCGGGCAGTGCAACTTGCACCACCGGCACGCTGGCTTCAGGGTAAAGGTGCATGAGCGGCACCCAGCAGCCGTGGTCGAACGGGCGCTCGGGGTCCGTGTCAGCCGGCAGATCGGCGGCTCGCAGCAGGTTCAGCACCTGCTCGGCCAGCCCTGGCGAGCCGGGGGCCGGGTATTCCAATGCATACAAAGCCGGCGGAAAACCGCCAAAGTCGTGCCATGTTTCAGGCCGCGGCGCGGCCATGACGCCAATGCCGCGTGTCATCCAGTGTGGCGACATCAGCACGATGCCCTTGAGCTGCTGCGCAGGAGCGTGTGCGCGAGCCCAGGCACCGAGTGCCGGCCCGGCCTGCCCCGGCTGCACCGCAAACATGGGCGAGCCGTGCGAGACAAACATCACCGGCAGCGGCGCCTGGCTCATGCATTGGCCTCCTCGGCCAGCTTGGCCGCGATCTGGCGCAGGCTCTGCTCGAACACCTCGACCGGCTGGCCGCCCGAGATCAGGTACTGGTCGTTGATGATGACGGCGGGCACCGAATGGATGCCCGAACGCTGGTACAGCTGCTCCACCGCCCGGACCTTGTCGGCGTAGGCACCCGATTCGAGCACGTCGCGCGCCGCTGTCACATTCAGGCCGACCTCGGCCACCGCGGCCAGCAGCACCTCAGGGTCTTCGATCCGCTCGGCCCGCCCCTGGTAGGCGGCCAGCAAGGCTTTCTTGAGCTGGCGCTGCGCCCCCTCACCCTGCCCCTGCGCCCAGGCCAGCAAGCGGTGTGCATCAAATGTGTTGTAAACCCGGCCACGCCCCCCGGGCGCAAACGCAAAGCCGACCTCGGCGCCACGGGCACTGATCGTCTCCCGGATTTGCGCCTGCTGCTCGGCGGTGGAGCCGTATTTCTGGGTCAGGTGCTCGCCCAGATCCTGGCCGCCAGGGGCCATGTCGGGGTTCAGCTCAAAAGGCTGGAAATGGATCTCGGCTTGCACTTCGCCCTGCAGGCGGTCGAGCGCCTTTTCCAGGGAAAACAGGCCCACAGCGCACCAGGGGCAGGCAATGTCGGAAACGAAATCGATCTTGAGCGTGGGGGTCATGGGGTCCGTCCGGTGAGTTGGAAGTCTGGATCTTGCCCCAAATCCGGGACAATCATGGTTCTGCACCACGATAACCCCCTGCACCCATGAAGATCCTCACCCTCAACGGCATCAACCTCAACATGTTCGGCAAGCGCGACCCGGCGCAGTACGGCACCGTCACCCTGGCTGAAATCGATGCGCAGCTGATCGCCCTGGGCAAGGAGCTTGGCGTCGAAGTCGAGTGCTTCCAGACCAACATCGAGGGCGAAATGGCCGAACGCATCCACCGCGCCCACAGCGACGGCACCGCCGCCGTGCTGATCAACGCCGGCGCCTGGACGCATTACAGCTACGGCATCCGTGACGCGCTGGCCATCCTCAAGTGTCCCATCATTGAAGTGCACATGTCCAACATCCACGCGCGCGAAGAGTTCCGCCACCACTCGGTGATCGGGCCGATCGCCAAGGGCCAGATCGCCGGTTTCGGCGTGGACAGCTACCTGCTGGGCCTGCGCGCTGCGGTGTCGGCGGTCAAGGGCTGATCACCACAGGGCAGTTCAGAGCGGGGCCACCGAGGCGCCCTGGATGCCATGCCGGGCCAGTGCCTCGTCCACAAAACCGCTGGCCTTCATCTCCTGCACAAATGCCGCCAGTGCCTGGGCGGCTTCTGCGCCTCGCGACTGGGGCAAGCCCATGGCCTGCTGAATCAGCATGAAACGGCCAGGCAGCATGCGGTGGCCGGGGAAACGGGCCAAATCGGCCTGCAGCTGCTGCTTCACGCCAGCGGCCACTTCCAGCTTCTGTTCGACAAACACCTCCACCACCGCCGGCGATGAAGGCGCACGCACGATCTCGGCGGCCTGGAGCGTCCGGCTCAGGAACAGGTCATAGGCACTGCCCTTACCCACCGTGACCCGCACGCCCGGGCGGTCCACCTCTTCGTTGGCCTGGATGGCCGAAGCCTCGGGAACCATGTAACTGCCTTCAATCAGCACATAAGGTGGGGTAAACGCAATGCCTTCACCGCGCAAGGGGTCGATTGCGAAGAAACCGATGTCTGCCTGCTCGCCACGCACGGCTTCAACGGATTGGTTGGCCGTATCGAACACCACCAGTTGCACCTCCACCCCCAGTCGATCGCCCAGCGCTCGCGCCAGATCAATGGACACGCCAAACGGTTCACCGCTCGAGCCATGGCGCCCGGCCAGGATCGGATTGCCCAGGTTGATCGATGCCCGCAGTTTTCCGCTGGGAGCAAAGGCTTGTCGGAGGCTGGCAGAGAAGGTCATGGTCGAAATCGAAGTTCAGTTGGGCAAGGCACCGGGATGTCCTGGCAAAGATGCGAATTTGCCATGCCCGGCTGACACCTTCCCAACCGCGAAGAGCGTTCAGCCAGCGCCTGACACAACACCCAGCTGAGCCAGCAAAGCGGCATTGAATGCATCGGCAGCTTCGTACTGCACCCAATGCCCTGCACCCGGCACCGTATGCCATTGTCCCCAGTGGGGCGCCCAGCGCGGCAGGGCCTCCTGCACCAGGGCCAGTCGCTGGTGGTACAAGGCATCGTGTTCGCCATAAATGGCACTCACCCTGGCACGGATACGTGGCAGGGCCTCGGCCACGATGGGCGTGGACGACAGGCGCCGGCGCTGCATCCGGTCCCGTGTCACGTTGGCCGCATGCAGAGACAGGGCCAGGGCGTCCAGGCTTTGCGGGTGTTCGAACATCAGGGCCATCAGGTTGTGGCGGTGCACCTCGTTTTGCTGCTCCGGCGTTGGCAGGTGGCGCCAGCCCTTGAGTGCTGTGCGCTGGGGCGAGGACAGACCCAGGCCGGGGGCGCCCACCAGGATCAGGGCTTGGGCATCCTCGGGGTACTGCGCCAGCCACAAGGCGGCGGTCATGCCGCCAAACGAGAACCCCACGATCTGTACAGGCCCTTGCGGGGCCAACTGCTGCAGCCCGGCATGCAGGTGCTCAGGCAATGGCGGCACATCGGTGCAGCCCGGCGGCAGGTCAGAATCGCCAAAACCCGGCAAATCGGGCACCAGCACGCGCCAGCACGCATCCCGCAGTGGTGCGATGTTGCGCACCCAATGGGTCCAGCTGCCACTGCCACCGTGCAGCAAAACCACCGCTGGGCCGTCCGACGCCCCCCACACATGCCAGACCGTGCGGACACCCTCGTGCAGGGTTTCGATGCGATGGCCTCCCGCCAAGGCAGCGGCCAGTGCGACAGGCAGAAAGTCAGGCAATGAGGCAGGATGGATGTTCATGCGCGCTGTGCAAGAGGATGGTGGTGGCGCCAGACTTTCCAGGTGGCCCCCACAGCCAGCAGGCTGGTCAGCATGGAAACCCAGAACACCGAGGCCAAGCCCCAGCGCTCACTGATGACGCCGCCCAGCAGGCCACCGATCACGCCCGGAAAGCCGTAGGCGATGACGGTGTAGAGGGCCTGACCGCGTCCACGCAGCCGGGCAGGAAAATGGTGCGACACCATGGCCACACAGGCCGTGTGGTGGGCGGCAAAGGTCAAGGCGTGCAGACATTGGGCCAACACCAGCACCAGCAGCACGTCGGCCCAGGCGGCCGTCAGGGCCATGCGCAGCACCATGGCGGCCGAACACAGCAGCATCCAGCCACTGAGCGGCAAATGGTGCAGCCAGCGCGACTGCCAGAAAAACCAGGCAATCTCGACCACGACCGACACCGCCCACATCACACCAATCCAGGTTTTGCTGTACCCCAGCGCATCCAGGTACAGCGAAAAAAAACACATAAATGCCGATGTGCGAGAGCACATGAAAAAACGCACTGGCAAAGAACCAGCGCACCGCAGGCTGGCGCAGTACATCCGACACCGGCAAAGCCGCATGCCCTGCATGGGCTGCTTCCTTGAGGTCGGGCAGCCAGAAAGCGCTGAGCAACACGGCCAGCAGACTCAGCACCGTCATGGTCGGGAACTGCTGCATGCCAAAAGCTTCGAACCAGGCCCCGGCCACGAACACCGTGACCAGAAACCCGATGGAGCCCCAAAGACGCACGCGGCCGTAGCGCTTGGCATCAAACTGGCCACCCTGGCTCACCAGATGCGCCATGGCCGCTTCGCTCATCGGCATCATGGCGCTGGTGTGGGTGAACATGACCAGCAACACCACACCCAGCCACAAGGGAGAAAGCGTCAGCCACAACAGGCAGGCCGAAGCCAGTGCGACTGCCGCACCCAGGCGCATCAGCCGCACACGTTCGCCACTGTGGTCGCTGATCCAGCCCCAAATATAAGGAGCAAACAACCGCGTGGCCGCCTGCACCGAAGTCAGCACGCTGATGGCCACCAACCCCAGCCCCAGGTCCTTGAGCCACAGAGGCAAGTAAGGATTGAAAAAACCGATGTGCGCGAAATAACTGGCCGACAGGGCGGCGAAGGGAAAAAGTGCGCGGCGTTCAGGCATGGGATGTGAACCAGCCAGCGTTGTAGGAGGCCGCCCCTGCGGCCGAAGCATTCGCGCGCAGGGGCGCGCTCCTACAAAGACTGGACATCAAGGCTTGCTTGCCGCGATCGGGGGCAGATCGTGCTGCACGTCACCGCACTGGGCGCGGTGCAGCAGGGCGTGGTCCATCAGCACCAGCGCCAGCATCGCTTCGGCGATCGGTGTGGCGCGGATGCCCACGCAGGGGTCGTGCCGGCCCTTGGTGATGACTTCGGTGGTGTGACCTTCCGAGTCGATGGTTTCGCGCGGGATCAGGATCGAGCTGGTCGGCTTGACGGCGATCGACACCTCGATGTCCTGCCCGCTGCTGATGCCACCCAGAATGCCGCCCGCGTTGTTGCCCACAAAGCCCTCGGGCGTGAGCGAATCACCGGCGGTGCTGCCCTTTTGCGTGACGCAGGCAAAGCCGGCGCCAATCTCCACGCCCTTGACGGCGTTGATGCCCATCATGGCGTAAGCGATGTCGGCGTCGAGCTTGTCGAACAGCGGCTGGCCCAGGCCCACCGGCACGCCCCGCGCCACCACGCGCAGGCGCGCACCGCACGAATCGCCCGATTTGCGCAGCGCGTTCATGTAGTCTTCGAGCGCCGACACATCGGCCACCGGGGCAAAAAACGGGTTGTTCGGCACATGGTCCCAGCTCTCGAAGCCGATGGGCACTTCGCCGATCTGGGTCATGCAGCCGACAAAGGTGGTGCCGAACTTTTCCTTGAGCCACTTCTTGGCCACCGCGCCAGCGGCCACCGTGGGGGCCGTCAGGCGGGCCGAGGAGCGGCCACCACCGCGCGGATCGCGGATGCCGTATTTGCGCCAGTAGCTGTAATCGGCATGGCCCGGGCGGAAGGTCTGCAGGATGTCGCCATAGTCCTTGCTGCGCTGGTCGGTGTTCTGGATCAGCAGGCAGATCGGCGTGCCGGTGGTCTTGCCCTGGTACACGCCCGACAGGATCTGCACCGCGTCGGGCTCGTTGCGCTGGGTGACGAACTTGCTGGTGCCGGGACGGCGGCGGTCCAGATCGGGCTGGATGTCGGCCTCGGACAATTCCATGCCCGGGGGGCAGCCGTCGATCACACAGCCAATGGCCGGGCCATGGGATTCACCAAAGTTGGTGACGGAGAAAAGGGTTCCGAAGGTATTGCCGCTCATGGGGTGTGATTATCCCCGAGGGGGGACACGATCCATTGCGGACATCCTGAAAGGCAGCCGAATGGAAGAGAAAACAGGCCTGAGACATTCGCGCGCAGGGGCGCGCTCCCACAAGGTCCTGATCAGGCCGCGTCCTTCTCTTGCGGCCAGTCGCGGATGTAGGCCTTGAGCATCTTGTTTTCGAAGTTCTGGGCGTCCACCACCGCCTTGGCCACGTCATAGAAGCTGATCACGCCCATCAGCATGGTGCCATCCACCACCGGCATGTAGCGGCAATGGCGCTCGAGCATCATGCGGCGGACTTCGTCGATTTCGGTGGCGGGACTGCAAGTCAGTGGCTGTTTTTCCATGGCCTGCCCGACGGTCGAGGCCCCGACCTGCCCGCCGTTGCCCACGATCTTGAGGATCACCTCGCGGAAAGTCAGCATGCCCGCCACCTGGCCTTTGTCCATGACCACCAGCGAACCCAGATCCTTTTCCGCCATGAAGCTCACCGCATCCATCAGGGCTTGATCGGGCTGGGCGGTGAACAGGGTGTTGCCCTTGACGCGCAGGATGTCGCTGACTTTCATGGATGTGTCTCCTCGGTGGGGTTTCACAGTGGGTTGCACACGATCGCGTGGCCGTGCGGTGGCGGCACGCAAGGACTTCACCTTGATTGCGACAGACCTGC
>Ga0255294_1000110_pt1 | contig 10789 bp, 8 predicted proteins | sample MistaT_31_FD_183691 | JGI IMG/M metagenome (GOLD analysis project Ga0255294, IMG submission 183691) | Metatranscriptome of freshwater microbial communities from Mississippi River, Louisiana, United States - Miss_Yuk_RepA_8h (Metagenome... | ecosystem: Environmental > Aquatic > Freshwater > River ...
CCGTTGGTCTGGCGCAGGATGGCCCCAGGTTGAAAAGCATTCGTACCCGACTTAATGAACAGTTGCACAACGCTCCCTTGTTCAACATTGACCGCTTTGTCCCGAGTATTGAAGCGGCCTTGCTGCAGATGTACGAGCGAGCCGTTTATGAGGTCGGTACTCAGGAGTCGTGAAAGGCACGAAAACCGGAATGCAAAACGAGATTCAGAAAGCTTTTGAAATCCATCGCCGTGGCCAGTTCGATGTCGCTCATCAGGCGTACCTGCAGTTGCTCCAACGATACCCTGATCAGCCTGACGTATTGCATCTGCTGGGATTGCTCTGTTTGCAGCAAGGCCAGAGATCGGATGCCGTTCGTCTGATAGGACGAGCCATCGAGGTGGGTACAGGCAAGGCGGTTTACCACTTCAATCTGGCCAATGCTCTGCAGGCCTGCGGAAGGTCGGAAGAAGCGATCACCCATTACGATCGAGCACTGAGCCTGGAACCGAATCATGGCGCAGCCTGCAACAACAAGGGGCTGGCGCTGCAAAGTCTGGGCCGCTGGACGGCTGCGCTAGCGGCGCTGGAGCAGTCTATGGCACTCAATCCATCGAATCTGGATGCGGTGTCTAACCATGGCAATGTATTGATGGACATGGGCCTGCCAGTACAGGCGCTTGAGAGCTACAGGCGCGCGTTTGACATGCGCCCGGAGCACCCGGATGTGGTTGTCAACTTGGCCAATGCATTGGCAGCAACAGGACAGGTAAAAGAGAGTCTTGACGTTTACGACCAGGCAATCGCCCTCAAGCCGGGGCATCCACAGGCTTATAACAACAAGGGTAATGCGCTTAAGCAGTTGGGGCGAAACGTGCAGGCCTTAGCCAGCTATTCGCAGGCGTTGAAAATTAAACCTGACTACGCTGAGGCTTTCAATAACCGCGGAGTGTTACTAAGGGTCTTGCAAAAGCCGCAGGAGGCGGTGGAGGATTACCTCCGGGCCCTGCATCTATCGCCGCTCTACCCTCAGGCGCACAACAACTTGGGCAACGCGCTGCATGATCTGCGTTGCTACTCGCAGGCGCTAGAGAGCTTTGATCGGGCGTTGTCGCTCAATCCGGGCTATGCCGAGGCGTTCAACAACAAGGGCAATGTGCTCAAGGACCTCAAGCGTCTGGACGAGGCACTAGCCTGTTACGAACAGGCACTGCATCTCAAGCCTGACTATGAGTACCTGCCAGGGATGGTGCTGCACATGAAGATGTTCATGTGCCAGTGGGATGGGTATGAGCAGGGGCTAAATAGCCTGCTGGAGGGTATCGAAGCTGGCCAGAAAACGACCCTGAGCTTTCCAGTTCTGGGGCTGACCGACCGAGCCGATGTGCAACGCCAGGCGGCCGAGATTCTGGGGCGAGACAAATATCCTGAGCAAGACGCGCTGGGTCCCTGCCTGCTGCGCGCGGGTCGCGAGAAGATCCGGGTGGGTTACTTCTCGGCCGATTTTCACAACCACGCCACTGCGTATCTGATAGCCGAGCTGTTTGAGCAGCATGACCGCAGCCGCTTTGAGGTACTGGGTTTTTCCTACGGGCATATGCAGCAGGACGAGATGCGCACACGGCTACTCAAGGGCTTTGACCAGTTTCATGAGGTGCGCCATCTGGCGGATATAGACATCGCCCGCCTGTCGCGTTCGCTGGGTGTGGACATTGCGGTGGACCTCAAGGGGCTCACGCAAGACCACCGACTGGGGATCTTTGCGTACCGTGCTGCGCCCGTGCAGGTGAGCTACTTGGGCTACCCGGGCACGACCGGAGTGCCATACATGGATTATGTGCTGGCAGACCGGGTGGTGATTCCTGAGGGCAGCCAAGGGCATTACAGCGAAAAAGTGATTTATCTACCCGACAGCTACCAGGTCAATGATTCGAAGCGGACGATTGCGCAGAGGGTATTCAGCCGTAGTGAGCTGGGCTTGCCCGAGTCTGGGTTTGTTTTTTGCAGTTTCAACAACAATTACAAGATCACACCGCAGGTGTTCGGCTGCTGGATGGCGATGCTCAAGGCGGTGCCAGGTAGTGTGCTTTGGTTGCTGCAGGACAATCCTTGGGCGGTGGAGAACTTACGCCAGCAGGCGCTGCGCCAGGGCGTGGCGCCAGAGAGGCTGGTTTTTGCGCAGAGGACGAGTTTGGCCGAGCATCTGGCGCGTCAGCGGGTGGCAGATTTATTTGTGGACACGTTTCCGTGTAACGCGCATACGACAGCAAGCGATGCGCTGTGGGCAGGCTTGCCCTTGTTGACGCTGGCGGGAGAGTCGTTTGCTTCGAGGGTAGCGGCCAGTTTGCTAAACGCGGTAGGTCTGCCTGAGCTGGTGTGCGGTTCACTGCAGGAATATCAGGCTCAGGCCGTTGGTCTGGCGCAGGATGGCCCCAGGTTGAAAAGCATTCGTACCCGACTTAATGAACAGTTGCACAACGCTCCCTTGTTCGATGCTCGACGTTTTTGCCAGACCTTAGAGGAAAATTTTCTGTTGTTGGTGAAGTCATAAAGAAGAAACCCGCTAATGCGGGTCTCTCTCGAAGCTGCTCAGCCAGTTTACTTGAGCAGGGTAAGTACGCTTTGCGGTTCTTGGTTTGCTTGAGCCAGCATTGCAGTAGCGGCTTGTTGGATGATCTGGCGGGAGGCCAATTCTGTTGTTGCTTTGGCGTAGTCAGTATCCTGAACACGGCTACGAGAGGACTGAGTATTCATTGAGATGTTAGCCAGATTATCTGCAGCATACGATAGGCGGTTGATGGCTGCGCCTGCGGCACTCCGGGCTGTTGCCACAGAAGCAATCGCCGTAGTCAAGGTGCCAATAGAAAGATTGGCAGCAGTGTTCGAACTCACATCAATGCTGTTGACAGCCAAGGCTGTTGCATCTAAGTCGGTTGTGACAAAAGTCAGCGCCGATGTTGAAGCGTTGTCTGCCCCGATATGGAAGGTGAATGTTGTGGCCGCGCTCATCAGTGCAGTGCCGTTCCACTTGGTATCTGTGGCAATGCGTGTGATTTCCAATGACAGGGCATCGGTTTCATTGTCGATGGCAGTGCGGTCGGCTGTGACGTTTGTGTCAGAGGCTGCTTGAACTGCCAGCTCACGCATGCGCTGCAGCATGTTTTCGATTTCGATGGCTGCACCTTCATAGGTCTGCAGAAGGGACACAGCATCGTTTGCGTTACGAACGCCTTGATCCAAGCCGCGAATGTAAGAGGTCATTTTGGACGCAATCGACAAACCTGCGGCATCATCTTTAGCACCGTTGATGCGCTTCCCAGTCGACAATTGTTGCATCGCTGATTCAAGCTTGCGGTTATTGGTCACCAAAGCGTTTTGAGCAACAACGGACTTGGTGTTGGTGTTAATAACAGATGACATGGTCATACTCCTTGAAAGTTCATTAACAAAGGATGGCAGGGATCCCTATGGAGCAAGACCTGCCGATTTTTCACAGGAGGTTTAGGTTTAACGCCCTGTTGTTGGATGTATCGGTTGAAGATGCCGGAACTTGAAGAAATTTTCAAAAAATTCCAGTCAAATCTCCTTGTTCAAGAGCATGCCTTTGATTTTTTCGATGTCGTGGCCAACTTCAAGCAGAGCCATGTCTGGAATTTGCCGAATCACTTCGCCTGTCGAACTGTCCTTCACGGTTATGACGGTACGTTCAGACTTCTCATCTACACTGAAGTTCAAATTTCGACCTGTCTGGCTGAAGTGACTGTTCAGTCGCTGTACCAAGTCGTCCAGCTCTTTTTGTGAGTTGCGAGATTGCACAGCCGTATTGGATCGCGACTGTGCTGCAGCCGTTTCTGGCTGCGATTGAGGCTTGTGGTCAAGCTTTAGGGCACCTGCGCTAGGCCGTGGCACACTGGCGGCAACCGGTGTGGTCCCGCTTGCTGGAATGGTGGTGCTCATGATCGATTCCTTTCACGAAGGTCCTCGCAGGAAGCGTTAATTCCAACTGACTTGTGGTGTCAGTTGGAAAAGGATTCGTCTTAGGTATCGGCTGCAGTCAGGTAATCTTTAGCAAGATATTTAAATTAGCACTAAAGAGTTATAAAATTAATTATTAGAATTATTCATGGCGTCAAAAGTGTTTTTCAGGCTAGTTCTGGTGCTGTTGCTGCTACCAACTATTGAATCCATAGCTGCAAATTGTCGAGTGTAGCGGTCTAGCAAAAGCTTAAGTTGATCGTCCAGTTTGACCAAGCGTTCTTTGTATCTGCTAATTTCTTTTGCAGCGTTATCATTCTGCGTTGTGATTACGCCAGTTGACCGCAACAATTTATCAATGCTGTTGACCGCATCCCCACCAATGCCTCCAGAGGCAGAACTGTAAATACTTTTGTTATTACTGTTAGCAGTAAAAGCTTGCACGACCTCATCAAAATTTGTTTGCAAAGAAGTCTCGAGCTTGCTTTCATCCAATATCATTTTGCCGTTACGGTCAAAACTCAGTCCCACATCGCGTGCGGCTGTAACCGTGCTTCCAGCTGTTGAGGATCGGTTGGTGATGAGATTACGAATCTGAGTCCTGAGGGTTGTGATGATGTTATCTCCAGTTAGAGAGCCTCCGACATCTTTCAAGACACTTTTACTGTTGCTCAATTCCTTCAGGGTCAGTTCAAAGTCGTTATAGGCAGTAACCAGCGCCCTCATATTTTCTTTGATGATGCCTGTCTCCCGGCTTAGATCAAGTCGCATTGTTCCGGTGGTGCTCGTAAGCAAATCAAGCGATACGCCATCAATCACATCGCTCACAGCATTGGAGGGACGTGTAATCTGAAGACCATTAACAGAAAACAGCGCATCGGTGGCTTCTTGAGTTTGGGTCGAAAAGTCCAGAACTTGACTCTGGACAGAATCCGCAGACAAGCTAAAGCTCTTTGCAGCTCCAGTTTCACCTGTAAGCACGATCTTGTATCCGCTTCCTGTGTTGAGTAGCTGCGCTGTGACACCTAGCTTTTGGTTGTTTATCGAATTAACGATACCAACAGGTGTGTCGTTTTTGACCAGGATGCTGGTTGGGCTGCCGTTATTGATGCTGAGGCTCAAATTAAAAGAGTTTCCAGCGTTGATCGATGTATCTCTTGAGGTGAACGTGTTGCTGATATTCCGTTGGGCGCTGGCTAACCTAGAAACGGCAATGTTATAGCTACCGGTACTGGCAGTACTTGATGCGGTGACAGCCAATGCAGATGGCTGTGTGTTGGCAACTTTGATGGAGGAAAAATCGCTGGCATCATCAATTTTGCTGAAAGCTAACTTCAAATCAGACAAGGCTGTTTTTATATAGCCGTAGCCTGATATACGTGCTTCAGTCTTAGTGATCCGGCTGTTGATCAGTTCTTTTTTGGGTGTGATTTGGACTTCTGCAAGGCTCTGAGCCAGCGCTTTCGAATCGATTCCCGAGCCAGCGCCTAAGCTTGAAATGAAGTTGGTTGAGTTGACAGAAGTCGCCATGGTTTGAAAATTTCTCTTAAGGTGAAATTTGAATTATTCAATAAATCGATCGCGATCCTCGGAAATTTATGTCTGGTGTTTTAGCCTTGGATATAGTCAAAAAGCGATAGTCCTGAAATTTTGGAGAAGCTGCCCATGGCGGCCTGTAAAGCCATCATTTCCTTATTCATACGAGTCACCGCCTCTGCGTAGTCTAAGTCCTCGATCTCCGATAGCGAGCTTTTTAGACGCAGACTGGTTTCATCAAGTACGTCCAGCTGTGACTGCACAACCTTCTGGTCAGAGCCGGTTTGCGCTAGCGATAGGCTCAGGGCGTTGTGCATCTGTTCCAGGTCGGCATTGCCTTGCTGGATGCTTTTGGTGTTGCTGATGTTGACGGCCATGATCATCTGATCAAGGGCATCGAAGAATCCGGCCGATGAGCCGTCAGGACGAACCACACGCTGAAATACGTCGGTGCCTGCACGGGTGTATTGCACAGTACGCTCCACGCCGGCTGGGATGCGGGTCTGGGTCTGGTCACCGCTGTAAACTGCGTGACCACTACCGTCATCCGAGAACGCAGGTGTCTTCACCCGGGTGCCCGAAAACAGGTAGTTGCCGCTGTCGTCGCGGCTGTTGCCCAGGCTCAGTAGCTGGTCGCGGAGGGCCTTCATTTCGGCGCCGATGGTTTTGCGGTCATCTAGACCCAGCGTGTCATTGGAGGCCTGAACGCCCAGTTCCTTGAGGCGAATCACGATGTCGCTGGCCGAGCTCAGTGCCGTTTCTTCGGCCTGGTAGCGGTTGAGTGCGTTTTTGAGCAGGGCGCTGTGGCTTTCCTGGCGTTGCACTTCGCCCTTCAAACGTTGGATAGCTGCGGCCTGGTCAGGGGCGTCGCTAGGCGAGAGCACCTGCTTGGAGACCGACAGCTGGGCTTGCGTGGTGGCCAGCTGGTTTTGCAACGTGCTCATGCGGTTTGTGGCGCGGTCAAACAGGAAAGAGGTCGAGATTTTCATGTTCCAGTTCCTCAGCGGACCTGCAGAATGGAGTCAAACAGTTGGCTGGCGATCTGCATGACTTTGGCATTGGCTTGGTAGGCTTGCTGAAAGCGCACCAGCTCAGAGGCCTCTTCGTCCAGGCTCACCCCAGAAACGCCGTCACGCGCCTCTTGCGCCTGTTGGTACACCACCGTGAGCGCCTGGTTGGAGATGGCCGCCTGTCTGGCCACGTTACCCACCAGGTTGACCCGCTCGATGTAGGCTTCGGTCAAGGTCAAACCGCCAGGCATGACCTTGCCATCTTCCAGCGCCACCAGCTTGAGCATGGCCTCGTTATTGCCAATGCCGTCTTGGTTGCCGTCAATGCGGAATTTGTCGCCCTTTTGCGGGGTGGTGGTGAATTCCAGCGTCAGCCCCCGGTAGTGGATGGTGGGCGTGGCATTGTTGCCCAGTGTGCGCTCAGCCAATACTGTGTTGGTGTTGGTGTCAAGGATCTCGTAGGTGCTGTGGTCCTTGAAGCTGACCAGCAGCGACTGGGCACGCAACAGTTGTTTGCTGTTACCAGTGATGCCTGCAAATTGGCCACCGACCTGGGCTGCAGCTAGGGGACTGTTGCCCGAGGTGTCGGTCACAAACACCAGCAGGTCGTCCTTGGCCACCCCGGCCACGTGCAGACTGCTCTTGAATCCGATCGAAGCCAGGTCTGCCGTGGTGCCGTTAGGTCCCAGTCCCAGGCGGATTTCGGTGTTGGTATTCCTGGCGCTGAGCACCAGCGCGCCGTTGGCCATGCGGGCCGTCACACCCGCGATGGGCGGGTTTTGCCCGTTGATCCAGGCCGCCAAATCTTGCCCCGCTGTAGCGGCGGAAAGCATCTGGCCGTTAAGTATGAATTTGCCCGCTTGGCCAATCGCTTGAGACCAGTCGGTGCCAGCTGTTTTCCCCGCGAGCTCGGCCCCAATGGCCTTGGGGTCGATCAGCTTGCCGCTGGCGTTGAATTGCTGGATGAACTGAACACTGGCTTTGGCCCCCAGGAACAGGTCCATGCCCAGGTAGGCGCCATTGTTGAGGCTGACTTCAGAGGGCACGGCGCCTGCTTCCATGCCGTTCGCGGTGCGCACGATACGGTTGAGCGTATCGGTGTCCAGCGTGGTACCGAGCAGATGCCGGCCATCGCGGGTGAACACCTGTAGGTTACGGGTCTCTCCGGGTGTGTCAAGCGAGAGGGTAATGTCTTGCATGCCTGCCGAAATGACGCCGACCGAGGCGTAGTTTTCCTGAGCGCCAAATTGGACACTTTCACTGCCGATCTGCGGTACCAGGGCGTTGGCCAGCGATCCCACCAGTCCCTGGGGGCCCTGGTAAGTGACATCAGCGTAACCGATGCGCGCCTGCGCCGTGCCCGGGTTGAGCGGGTCGTCGATCACCCGGAACTGGCCTGCAGCAGCCACCCGTGCGGCGTCCTGGATCAGCAGAATCATGCCGCCGGCCCTACCCTGTTTTTCGGTGCCAAAACCAAACAGGTCACCCCCGAGTTTGCCTTCGGCATCAATCCCATCGCGGTGTAGGGCATTGACTTCGCGAGTCATGGTTTGCGCTAGGCTGTCGAGTGCATCGGCGGCCGGACTGAGCACCTGCTCGCGGAAGGTCATCACACCACCGATCTTGCCGCCGCTGATTCCAGGCAGCCCCTCTGGACGGCCATAGGGGTCGATTAGCAACTGTATTTTCAGAGGGTCGGTTGGGGAGGGGATGACGCTGATGTCCCGAGACTTTTCGGCGTTAACCAGTATTCCCTGGTTGATCGTGTCGCCCACACTTACCAGCACGCTACCGTTGTCGGTGAAGCTGGTCTTGACCGCGATCAGTCCGGAGAGGTTGCGCAACAGCAGATCGCGCTGATCCAGCAGCTCCGAGGGCTGGTCGCTCATGGTGGCTTTTTTTGCCAGCTGTTTGTTTAGCAAGGCCAGTTGCTGTGTAAGCGAGTTGACTTGGCCGATATCTGTCTGTACCGACTGACGTGTTTCGTTGTCGAGCAAGTCGAATTGAGATGACAATTGCCTAAAGCGCGCGGCTAGGCCATCAGCGTCGCGCAAGAAGATGCTCCGCTGAACGGTAGAGGCTGGATCGCTGGCCAGATTGCGACCGGATTCGAAAAACAGATTCATCGCTGTGGTCAGTCCGATGCTCTGGTCGCCCATGACGTCGATCAGCCGGTTGACATAGGACAACAGAGGTTCCTGGCTTTTGAGATCGCTGTTGCTGTTGCGCAGGTTCGATTCGACAAATGCGTCGTAGAGGCGTCGGATACGGTCAAATTGCGCACCGGTCCCGATGTAGCTACCGCCGACCTGGGTGGGCTGACTCGATCCGATCGAAACCGCTTGTCGTGTGTAGCCCTCTGTGTTGACGTTGGCGATGTTGTTGGAAACGGTGGCCAGCGCGCGCTGGTAGGCGGTCACGCCCGAGCTGCCAATCGAAAGCAGGTCACTCATGGCTGGCCTCCGCTGCGGCGCTGCAGCTCATAGGCGCCGGTGCGTTGCAGGGGCAGGGCCTTGCCGCCTTCACGGTCAAGGTGCAGGGGCTGCGCAGCCGGTTGCAGGGGCAGGGGGCTGGCTTCAGTGGCGTTCGGACGCAGCTGGAGTGCGGCCTGGGTGCTCAGGGCGGCTTGCTGCTGTTGCAGGATCTGTTTTTCCAGCATGTCCGCCAGGCCCATGCCGCCACGTCGCACCATCTGCATGGCCACTTCCTTGTCCATCAGGTCCTGGTACATGTCCATGTTGCCGCTGTCCACCAGATCGCTTTTTTCCACGCTCTCGCGCATGGTCTTCATCATCTGCTGGATGAAGTAGGCCTCGAACTGCTCCGCCGTGCGACGCACCGCCTTGTCCGGGCTGCGTGCGGCATCGCCGCGCAGTCCGGCTAGCCCCTCAAAGTCCAGGTAGCTGCGCGGCGATGTGGAGGACGGCGATGTCATGAGTGGCCTCAGATCACGATCAGTTCGGCGCGCAGGCTGCCCGAGCTCTTGAGGGCTTCCAGGATGGCGATCAGGGCGGAAGGCGTGGCGCCTACCTGGTTGACCGCGTCCACGATCTGGCGCAGGTCCACCCCGGGCTGGAACAGGAACATCGGGTTCTTGGCTTCCTGCACCGAGACTTCGGCGTTTTGCACGGGCGTGGTCTGTCCCTGGCTGAAGGGGCCGGGCTGCGAGACCTCGTTGGTCACGGCCACGGCCACCGAGATGGTGCCGTGCGCCACCGCGGCGGCCGTCACCCGCACGTTGCGGCTGATGACCACGGTGCCGGTGCGCGAGTTGACCACCACACGAGCAGGGGGCTCGCCAGGTTGCACCTGCATGTTCTCGATGAGGCTCATGAAAGCCAGCCGTTGGGTCAGGTCTTCAGGCGCCCGGATGGCCAGCGACATCGGGTCGATGGCGCGTGCAGTGCCCGCACCGAACTGGCGGTTGACTGCGGTGACGATGGCGTTGGTGGTGGTGAAGTCGGCCTCGCGCACATTCATCACGATGTGCTCGGCTTGCTCATAGGGGTTTTCAACCAGCTTCTCCACGGTGGCACCGCTGGGGATGCGGGCTGCCGTTGTCACGCCGGTACTGACCTTGGAGCCTGCGCCGCCGGCATCGACGGCGGTGGCCGTCAGGGCGCCCTGAGCCACGCCATACACTTCGCCGTCAACGCCGCGCAGGCTGGTCAGCAGCAGGGTGCCGCCACGCAGGCTGCTGGCCTTGCCAATCGCCGAGACATTGACGTCGATCTTCTGCCCTGGCTTGGCAAAGCCCGGCAATTCGGCCGTCACCATCACCGCGGCGATGTTCTTGACGTCAATGCGGTTGGCGGCCGTGCTCTGTTCAAAGTCGTTGAGCGGGCCGTCCATGCCCACGCCCAACCGGGACAGCATGGCCCGGATGGTTTTGGCGGTGAAGGCGACGTCGGTGCCGTCGCCCGTGCCTTGCAGGCCCACCACCAGTCCGTAACCGATGAGCTGGTTGGTTCTGCCAGAAGCCACACTGGCCAGGTCCTTGATGCGGTCGGCCCAGGCGTTCAGGCCCAGGCTCAGCAACAGTACAAACAGGATGCGTTTCATGGCAGGACTCAGAAGGGCCAGATCTTGTAGAGCAGGCTGGTGCCCCAGCCTGGCTTGGCGGCGCTGGCCATGTCGCCAGTGCCGCGGTAGGCGATCTGGGCGTTGGCCAGTCGGCGTGACTGCAGCGTGTTGTTGGGCGAAACGTCTTCGGGCCGGACGATGCCGCTGACCTGGATCACCTCGGTGCCTTCTGTCAAGGCCAGCTGTTTTTCGCCGCGCACCATCAG
>Ga0255294_1000131_pt1 | contig 10157 bp, 7 predicted proteins | sample MistaT_31_FD_183691 | JGI IMG/M metagenome (GOLD analysis project Ga0255294, IMG submission 183691) | Metatranscriptome of freshwater microbial communities from Mississippi River, Louisiana, United States - Miss_Yuk_RepA_8h (Metagenome... | ecosystem: Environmental > Aquatic > Freshwater > River ...
GCCGAGCAAGGCTTTTCCATGACTCAGTTTGCCAAAGAAACACTGCCCATCAGCCTTGAAGAGGAAATGCGCCGCAGCTACCTTGACTACGCCATGAGCGTGATCGTCGGGCGCGCCCTGCCCGACGCCCGGGATGGCTTGAAGCCCGTGCACCGCCGCGTGCTGTACGCGATGCACGAGCTGAGCAACGACTGGAACCGGCCCTACAAAAAATCGGCCCGTATCGTCGGTGACGTGATCGGTAAATACCACCCGCACGGCGACAGCGCGGTGTACGACACCATCGTGCGCATGGCGCAGGATTTCTCGCTGCGTCACATGCTGGTCGATGGCCAGGGCAACTTCGGCTCGGTGGACGGCGACAATGCCGCAGCCATGCGGTACACCGAAATCCGCATGTCCAAGATCGCCCACGAGATGCTGGCGGACATCGACAAAGACACGGTGGACTACGGCCCCAACTACGACGGCTCCGAAAAAGAACCGCTCGTCATGCCGACCCGCCTGCCCAATTTGCTGGTCAACGGCTCAGGCGGTATTGCGGTCGGTATGGCCACCAACATCCCGCCGCACAACCTCAATGAGGTGGTGGATGCATGCCTGCACCTGCTGCGCAACCCCGAGGCCTCCATTGACGAGCTGATGGAGATCATCCCGGCGCCGGACTTCCCGACGGGCGGCATCATCTACGGCATCACCGGCGTCAAGGACGGTTACCGCACTGGTCGTGGCCGCGTGGTCATGCGCGCCAAGTGCCACTTCGAAGACATCGACAAAGGCCAACGCCAGGCGATCATCGTTGACGAGATCCCCTACCAGGTCAACAAAAAGAGCCTGCTCGAGCGCATTGCCGAGCTGGTGCACGAGAAGAAGATCGAAGGCATCAGCCACATCCAGGACGAGTCCGACAAGTCGGGCATGCGCGTGGTGATCGAGCTCAAGCGCGGCGAAGTGCCCGAGGTGGTGCTCAACAACCTGTACAAGCAGACGCAGCTGCAGGACACCTTCGGCATCAACATGGTGGCCCTGATCGACGGTCAGCCCAAGCTGTGCAACCTCAAGGATCTGATCCAGGTGTTTTTGGAGCACCGCCGCGAAGTGGTCACCCGCCGCACCGTGTTCCAGCTGCGCAAGGCCCGCGACCGTGGCCACGTGCTCGAAGGCCTGGCCGTGGCGCTGGCCAACATCGACGAGTTCATCGCCATCATCCGCAACGCCCCCACCCCGCCGGTGGCCAAGGCCGAGCTGATGACCAAGAGCTGGGACAGCCAGCTGGTGCGCACCATGCTGACCCGCGCCCGCGACGACGGTTCGGTGGTGAACGCCGACGACTACCGTCCCGAAGGACTGGAGAGTCAATACGGCATGGGCCAGGACGGCCTGTACCGCCTGAGCGAAACGCAGGCGCAGGAAATCCTGCAGATGCGCCTGCAACGCCTGACCGGTCTGGAGCAAGACAAGATCGTGGCCGAATACAAAGAGGTCATGGCCGAGATTGAAGACCTGCTGGACATCCTGTCCAAGCCCGAGCGCGTGTCCATCATCATTGGTGACGAACTCGCTTCTGTGCGCCAGGAATTTGGCCAGACCAAGGTCGGCGCTCGTCGCAGCGAGATCGAGCACAGCGCACAAGACCTGTCCACCGAAGACCTGATCGCCCCGACCGACATGGTGGTCACGCTCAGCCACAGCGGCTATATCAAGAGCCAGCCTTTAAGCGAATACCGCTCGCAAAAGCGCGGTGGCCGCGGTAAGCAAGCTGCCGCCACCAAAGAAGACGACTGGATCGACCAGCTCTTCATCGCCAACACGCACGACTACATCCTGTGCTTCTCCAACCGTGGCCGCCTGTACTGGCTCAAGGTCTGGGAAGTGCCGGCCGGTTCGCGCAACTCGCGCGGCCGCCCCATCGTCAACATGTTCCCCCTGCAAGAAGGCGAGAAGATCAACGTTGTGTTGCCGCTGACCGGCGAAGCCCGCACCTTCCCCGAAAACCAGTTTGTGTTCATGGCCACTTCCATGGGCACAGTCAAGAAAACTTCGCTGGACGAATTCAGCAATCCGCGCAAGGGCGGCATCATCGCCGTCAACCTGGACGAGGGCGACTACCTGATTGGCGCCGCCTTGACCGACGGCAAGCACGATGTGATGTTGTTCAGCGACGGCGGCAAAGCCGTGCGCTTTGACGAAAACGATGTGCGCCCGCTGGGCCGCAGCGCACGCGGCGTGCGCGGCATGATGATCGAAGACGGCCAGAGCGTGATCGCCATGCTGGTGGCCGAGCAGGAAGACCCTGCTGCCTCTGCCGAAGAAGGCGCCACACGCACCAGCGTGCTCACGGCCACCGAAAACGGCTACGGCAAGCGCACCAACATCAGCGAATACACCCGCCACGGCCGTGGCACCAAGGGCATGATCGCCATCCAGCAAAGCGAGCGCAACGGCAAGGTTGTGGCCGCCACGCTGGTGCATACCGATGACGACATCATGCTGATCACCGACACCGGCGTGCTGGTGCGCACCCGCGTGGCCGAAATCCGCGAACTGGGCCGAGCCACCCAAGGCGTGACGCTGATCAACCTGGATGAAGGCGCCAAGCTCTCGGGTCTGCAGCGCATCGTCGAAAACGACGCCAACGAATCGGCCGAAGGTGGCAATGCCGAAGGCAACGACAACGGAGAGGCCGAGGCCACGGAATGACGCGCCCGTACAACTTCTCGGCCGGCCCGGCCGCCATGCCCGAAGCGGTTTTGCAGCAAGCCGCCAGCGAAATGCTGGACTGGCACGATGCACAAGGCCGTTCCTCGGGTATGAGCGTGATGGAAATGAGCCACCGCGGCAAGGAGTTCATCAGCATCTACGAGAAGGCCGAGGCTGATCTGCGCGAGCTGCTGGCGGTCCCCGCCAACTTCCGCATCCTGTTCATGCAGGGCGGCGGCCTGGCTGAAAACGCCATCGTGCCGCTCAACCTGAGCCGTGGCGGCGCGATGGATTTCGTGCTGACCGGCAGCTGGAGCCAGAAGTCGCACAAGGAAGCCGGCAAATACGGCGCCGCCCGCGTCGCCGCCACAGGGCAGGTCAGCGACTTCACCACCCTGCCTGACCCGGCCACCTGGCAAATTGGCGCAGACAGCCAGTATGTGCACATCTGCGGCAACGAGACGATTCATGGTGTCGAATTCCACGAGCTGCCCAACCTGAAAGCGCTGGGTTGCGACGCACCACTCGTGGTCGATTTTTCGTCCAACGTGGCCTCGCGCCCGGTGGACTGGTCGCGTATAGGCCTGGCATTTGGTGGTGCGCAAAAGAATTTGGGCCCCGCAGGCTTGACGCTGGTGATCGTGCGTGAAGACCTGATGGGCCATGCCTTGAAAGCCTGCCCCAGCGCGTTTGATTACCAGCTGGTGGCCGACAACGGCTCCATGTACAACACGCCGCCCACCTACAGCATCTATATTGCTGGCCTGGTGTTCCTGTGGCTCAAGCAGCAAGGCGGGGTGGCCGCCATGGAGCAGCGCAATATTGCCAAGGCCCAGCTGCTGTACGACTTCATTGACGGCTCGCAGCTCTACACCAACCCGGTGGACAAGGCCTGCCGCTCGCGGATGAACGTGCCTTTCTTTCTGCGTGGTGACGATGGCCAGCCCTTGCTGGACCCCACACATCCGCGCAATGCGGCCTTCCTGAAAGCGACGCAAGCCGCAGGCCTGCTGCAACTCAAGGGCCACAAATCGGTCGGCGGCATGCGCGCCAGCATCTACAACGCCATGCCTATTGACGGTGTGCAGGCCCTGATCGCCTGCATGCGCGACTTTGAAAAAACACAGGCTTGAGACCATGAGTCAACAACCTATCCAGTCAGAAGCCCTGGGCGAGCTGCGTGTGCAAATTGACAGCCTGGATCGCCAGCTGCTGCAGCTGCTCAACGACCGCGCCAGGGTGGCCGAAAAAGTCGGTGAGATCAAGCGCGCCGAAGGCTCGCCTTTCTTCCGCCCGGACCGCGTCGCGCAAGTCATCGACAAGATCACCAGCGCCAACCCTGGGCCTTTGCACAGCGAGCATATCGCCTCCATCTGGCGCGAAATCATGTCCGCCTGCCTGGCTTTGGAAGCGCCGCAGCGCGTCGCCGTGCTGGGCCCACAAGGCACCTTCTGCGAGCAAGCTGCGATTGAGTTTTTTGGCGGCGCCGCCAACCTGATTTACTGCGCCAACTTTGACGAGGTCTTTCACGCCACCGCTGCAGGCACCGCCCAGTACGGTGTGGTGGGCATGGAAAACTCGACCGAAGGTGTGATTGCCCGCTCGCTCGATTTGTTCTTGCGTTCGCCCGTACATGTGGTGGGCGAAGTCAGCCTGCTGGTGCGCCACAACCTGTTGCGGCAAACACCCGGCGACGAAGGCATTGAAGTGGTCTTGGCTCACCCGCAAGCGCTGGCCCAGTGTCAGGGCTGGCTCAGTCAGCACCTGCCACTGGCCGAGCGCCGCGCTGTCTCCAGCAACGCCGAAGGCGCACGCCTCGCTGCCACCAACCCCAAGTGGGCGGCCTTGGCCAGCGAACGCGCAGCCGCGCAATTTGGCCTGCATATCGTGCACCACGCCATCCAGGACGAGGCCTACAACCGCACCCGCTTTGCCATCATAGCCCTGCCCCAGACCATGGCCACGCCACCGGCCTCGGGCAAGGACTGCACCAGCCTGGTGGTGTCGGTACCCAACCGTCCCGGCGCTGTGCACGACCTGCTGGTGCCGCTCAAGCAAAACGGCGTGTCCATGACGCGCTTTGAATCGCGCCCGGCCAAGTCGGGTCAGTGGGAGTACTACTTCTACATCGACATCGCCGGCCACGTGAGCGAGCCTCATGTGGCAGCCGCACTCAAAGAGCTGCAGGGCCTGTGCGCTTTCTACAAAGTGCTGGGCTCCTATCCGGTGTCCGAGTAACAGCCCCATGAAATTTCAGCGTCTGGCTTTGATTGGCTGTGGCCTGATGGGCGGCTCGTTTGCGCTGGCCTTGCGGCAAGCCCAAGCGGTGGAGCACATTGTGGGTTTCAGCGCTTCCGACAAAACCCGCCAGCGTGCGCTCGAGCTGGGCGTGATCGACCAAATCGCCACCAGCGTGGCCGAAGCCGTGCAAGGGGCCGACCTGGTGCTGTTGGCTGTGCCGGTAGGCGCCATGCATGCCAGCTTTGAAGCCATGCGCGACGTGCTGGCGCCCAACGCCTTGCTGATGGACGTGGGCTCGACCAAATGCGATGTGATTGCGGCCGCCCAAGCCACGCTGGGGGAGCGCTTGAGTTGTTTCGTGCCCGCACACCCGATTGCGGGCAAAGAAGTGGCGGGCATCGACCATGCCGATGCGCAGCTCTACCAGGGCCGCCGCACCATCCTGACGCCGATGCCGCAAACCAGCATTCATCGCGCTCAAGCCGCGCACCAGGTCTGGACCACCGTAGGCAGCCAGGTCAGCACCATGACGCCCGAGGCGCACGACGCCACGTACGCCGCCGTCAGCCACTTGCCCCACTTGCTGGCATTTGCAGCCGTCAACGCGCTCACAAGCCAGGCGCAAGGAGCAGCTTTTCTGGAAATGGCGGGACCGGGCTTTCGCGATTTTTCGCGCATTGCCGCGAGTGAGCCTGCCGTGTGGCGCGACATCCTGAGCGCCAACCAGGTGCAGGTGTTGAGCCAGGTGGCGCACTTTCGCCAGGCACTGGCTAAATTTGAACAAGCCATGCAAGCAGGTGACGTTGCCACATTACAAGCCCTCATTCAGCAAGCCAGCAGCACGCGCGCGGCCTGGACACTGCAAGCAGGCAATGCGTGCTCGCCTGCATCTGAAAATTAATCATGTACGCCATTCCTTTTCTCGACCTGCCCCCGCTCACTGGCGCATCCGGCGCAGTGACTTTGCCTGGCTCCAAGAGCATTTCCAACCGCGTCCTGCTGCTGTCTGCCTTGTGCGAAGGCACCACCGTAGTTCACGACCTGCTGGACTCTGACGACACACGCGTCATGCTGGCCGCGCTACGCCAGTTGGGTTGCGGCGTAGACGTGCAAGGCAGTACGGTCACCATCACAGGTCTGGGCGGCCGCGCCTGGCCCACCGAGGCGATTGAATTCTTCATGGGCAATGCGGGTACAGCCATGCGCCCGCTCACGGCAGCGCTGGCGGTGCACGGCGGCGACTTCACGCTCAAAGGCGTGCAACGCATGCACGAGCGGCCGATTGGCGACCTGGTGGACGCCCTGCGCGAGTTGGGTTGCGCCATCGACTACCTGGGCAACGAAGGCTTTCCGCCTCTGCGCGTACGCCAGCCTGCGCTCAAGCTGGACAAGCCCATTCCCGTGCGCGGCGATGTATCCAGCCAGTTCCTGACGGCCCTGCTGATGGCCCTGCCGCTGGCAGCTCTTGACCGCGCCATCACCATTGAGGTGGTGGGCGAGCTGATTTCCAAGCCCTACATCGAGATCACACTCAACCTGCTCGCCCGTTACGGCATTGCCGTGGAACGTCAAGGCTGGGAGCGCTTTGTGATTCCCGCCGGTAGCCGCTACCAGTCACCCGGCAGCATCCACGTCGAGGCCGATGCTTCTTCGGCCAGCTACTTCATCGCGCTGGGAGCGATCGCCAATGGAAGCGGCATCCGCGTCAACGGCGTGGGCGCCGACTCCATTCAAGGCGACATCCGCTTCGTGGAAGCCGCGCAACTCATGGGCGCCAAAGTCACCAGCGGCCCCAACTGGCTGCACATCACCCGAGGTGCTTGGCCTTTGAAAGGCATCACGCTCGACTGCAACCACATCCCCGACGCCGCCATGACGCTGGCCGTGATGGCGCTCTACGCCGACGGCCCCACCACGCTGACCAACATCGCCAGCTGGCGCGTGAAGGAAACCGATCGTATCGTGGCCATGGCGACCGAGTGCCGCAAGCTCGGTGCCACGGTAGAAGAAGGCCCGGACTGGATCACGGTGCACCCGCTGCCCGCCGGGCAATGGCAGCGTGCCAGCATCCACACCTATGACGACCACCGAGTGGCCATGTGTTTCTCACTGGCGGCCTTCAACGCTGACACCATGCCGGTGCGCATCGAAGACCCCAAGTGCGTGGCCAAGACCTTTCCGGACTATTTCGAGACATTATTCGAAGTCGCCAATACCGACACGGGGCAAATTCCGGTCATCTGCATCGACGGCCCTACCGCCTCGGGCAAGGGCACACTGGCCAGCCGCGTAGCCGCCCAGTTGGGCTACCACTACCTGGATTCGGGCGCGCTGTACCGTGTGACCGCCCACGCCGCCCTACAAGCAGGACTGACGCTGGAAGCCAGCGACGAAGCCCAAATTGCCCAACTGGCCCGCACCCTGCCGGTACGCTTTGAGGGCGAACAGGTACTGCTGGGTGGCGTGGACGTGACCGACGCCATCCGCAGCGAGGAAGGCGGTATGAATGCCTCCAAAGTCTCGGTTTTGCCTGCCGCACGCGAGGCGTTGGTCGATCTGCAGCACAGCTTTCAGCGTCTTCCGGGCTTGCTGGCCGACGGCCGCGACATGGGCACGGTGATCTTCCCTGCAGCCCCTTTGAAGGTGTTTTTGACCGCCAGCGCCGCCCAACGCGCCGGAAGACGGTACAAGCAGTTGATTTCAAAGGGTTTTTCGGCTAATATCGATAGTCTTCGCGCTGATTTGGAAGCGCGCGACGCACGGGACAGCTCCCGCGCGGTTGCGCCCCTCAAGCCCGCGCAAGATGCTTTGCAACTCGACAACTCGCAACTGTCCATCGAAGCTTCGGTGCAGCAAGTGTTGGATTGGTGGCAAAGCAGGAGCTAAGGCCAAAGCCAAGGCTCCACCCGGTCCACGCCGCTCCCTTCCGCGCAGCATGCGCATTGGCGGTGTGGGTTGTTCAACCAACCGCGGCCCTGCCGCAAACCGCCACAGTCAGCTTATTTAGAAACGGCGCATGTCGCGCACGTACATCCTGATCTGTGGACAAGGAAACTCAATGTCTGAATCTTTTGCCGCCCTCTTTGAAGAATCCCTCAAGCGCACCGAAATGCGCCCGGGCGAGGTCATCACTGCTGAAGTCGTGCGTATCGAGCACAACTTCGTCGTCGTCAACGCCGGCCTCAAGTCCGAGTCCTACGTGTCCATCGACGAGTTCAAGAATGACCAGGGTGAAATCGAAGTCCAGGTCGGCGACTTTGTCTCCGTGGCCATCGGCTCCATCGAAAACGGCTATGGCGACACCATCCTGTCGCGCGACACCGCCAAGCGTCTGGCCTCGTGGCTGTCGCTGGAAAAAGCTCTGGAATCCGGCGAATTCGTCACCGGCACCACCAGCGGCAAAGTCAAGGGCGGCCTGACCGTTCTGGTCAACGGCATCCGCGCCTTCCTGCCCGGCTCGCTGGTCGACACCCGTCCCACCAAGGACCTGACCCCCTACGAGAACAAGACCCTGGAATTCAAGGTCATCAAGCTCGACCGCAAGCGCAACAACGTGGTGCTGAGCCGCCGCGCCGTGGTGGAAGCCTCCATGGGTGAAGAGCGCGCCAAGCTGATGGAAACCCTCAAAGAAGGCTCCATCGTTCAGGGCGTGGTCAAGAACATCACCGAATACGGTGCGTTCGTGGACCTGGGCGGCATCGACGGTCTGTTGCACATCACCGACATGGCATGGCGCCGCGTGCGTCACCCCTCCGAGGTGGTCACCGCTGGTCAGGAAATCTCTGCCAAGATCCTCAAGTTCGACACCGAGAAAAACCGCGTGTCCCTGGGCCTCAAGCAGATGGGCGACGATCCCTGGATGGGCGTGGCTCGCCGCTACCCCACCAGCACCCGCCTGTTCGGCAAGGTCACCAACATCGCCGACTACGGCGCGTTTGTGGAACTCGAGCCCGGTATCGAAGGTCTGGTGCACGTGTCTGAAATGGACTGGACCAACAAGAACGTGGCTCCTTCCAAGATCGTGTCCCTGGGCGACGAAGTCGAAGTCATGGTGCTGGAAATCGACGAAGACAAGCGTCGCATCTCCCTGGGCATGAAGCAGTGCCGTGCCAACCCCTGGCAAGAGTTTGCTCAAAACACCAAGCGCGGCGACCGCGTCAAGGGCCCCATCAAGTCCATCACCGACTTCGGCGTGTTCGTGGGTCTGGCTGCCGGTATCGACGGCCTGGTGCACCTGTCCGACCTGTCCTGGAACGAGTCCGGCGAAAACGCCGTGCGCAGTTCAAGAAGGGCCAGGAAGTGGAAGCCATCGTGTTGGCCGTGGACGTGGACCGCGAGCGCATCTCCCTGGGCATCAAGCAGCTCGACGGCGATCCGTTCAGCACCTTCACCTCTGTCAACGACAAAGGCTCCATCGTGACCGGCAAGGTCAAGACCGTGGACGCCAAGGGCGCTGAAATCGACCTGGGCGACGACATCGTGGGCTACCTGCGCGCATCGGAAATTTCCGCTGACCGCGTGGAAGACGCCCGCAGCGTTCTGAAAGAAGGCGATGAAGTGACCGCCGTGGTGACCAATGTGGATCGCAAGAGCCGCAGCATCTCCCTGTCGATTCGCGCCAAGGACCAGGCCGATCAGCAAGAAGCCATGGCCACCCTGACTCAGAACACCGGCAACGCTGGTACCACCAGCCTGGGCGCCCTGCTGCGCGCCAAGCTGGACAACAACTGATCAACCTTGTTTGATCAGCTCGTCTGAGTAAAACATCTGCCCGGCTTTGCGCCGGGCAGATTGTTTGAAAAGCCCTGTTTTGACGCTACCCCTATCGCCATGACACGATCCGACCTTGTTGAAGCGCTGGCCACCCGCTTTCACCAGCTCACCTACCGCGACGCCGAGCTTGCGGTCAAAACGGTGCTGGACGCGATGAGCGATGCCCTGGAGCGCGGACACCGCATCGAGATCCGTGGCTTCGGCAGTTTTTCCATCAACCGCCGCCCTCCGCGTATTGGGCGCAACCCGCGCTCGGGTGAGCGTGTGGAAATTCCGGAAAAACGCGTCCCTCACTTCAAGCCCGGCAAGGCCCTGCGCGAAAGCGTTGAGAAACTGCCCGCAGGCAACACTCAAACACCCCAGGCTTGAGCTGCGCTCGCCTGCCTGCTCGTTAGAATGAGCACCATGCTCATCGGAACGCGCCCATGAAAAAACTTCTGAGC
>Ga0255294_1000138_pt1 | contig 10042 bp, 9 predicted proteins | sample MistaT_31_FD_183691 | JGI IMG/M metagenome (GOLD analysis project Ga0255294, IMG submission 183691) | Metatranscriptome of freshwater microbial communities from Mississippi River, Louisiana, United States - Miss_Yuk_RepA_8h (Metagenome... | ecosystem: Environmental > Aquatic > Freshwater > River ...
GGCATGGTGATCCACCGCACGATCCGCGTGCGCGACCTGTTCGTCATCCTGCGCGAATCGGGCGAGCTGTCGGCGGTGATCCTGCTGGTGGTGTCGCTGGCGGGCATTTTTGCCTTCTCGCTGTCCACGCTGGGCGTGATCGACCCGGTGACGAATGCCATCGTCAATTCCGGCCTCGGCGAATACGGTGTGCTGGCACTCTTGATCCTGATGCTGATCACCGTGGGCATGTTCCTCGACGGCGTCTCGATCTTCCTGATTTTTGTGCCGCTCTTGTGGCCCATCGTGCAGCACTACCAATGGGACCCGGTCTGGTTCGGTGTGATCCTCACGCTCAAGGTGGCGCTGGGCCAGTTCACGCCGCCGCTGGCCGTGAACCTGATGGTGTCCTGCCGCATCGCCGGCGTGCGCATGGAAGACACCGTGCGTTGGGTCGGCTGGATGCTGTTTTCGATGTTCCTGGTCATGGTGGCGGTCATCGCCTGGCCCGACCTGGCGACCTGGCTGCCGCGCTACCTCGGCTACTGATTTTTCTCACCTCAAGGAGACTTCCTCATGAAAATGCGTCATCGTTTGCTGGGCCCGATTGCAGCTTTGGCCGCTGCTGCTGCCGTGTGCGGTCTGGCCCTGCCGGCCGCTGCGGCCGACTACAAATCCGAATACCGCCTGTCCATCGTGCTGGCGCCGCCCACCCCCTGGGGCCAGGCCGCCAAGATCTGGTCCGACCTCGTCAAGGAGCGCACCCAGGGCCGCATCAACATCAAGCTCTACCCCGGCGTTTCGCTGATCCAGGGCGACCAGACGCGCGAATTCAGCGCGCTGCGCCAAGGCGTGATCGACATGGCCGTGGGCTCGACCATCAACTGGTCGCCGCAGGTCAAGGAACTCAACCTGTTCTCGCTGCCCTTCCTGATGCCCGACTACGCTGCCATCGACGCCCTGACCCAGGGCAGCGTGGGCAAGAAGATCTTCCAGCGCCTGGAGCAGGGCGGCGTGGTGCCGCTGGCCTGGGGTGAAAACGGCTACCGCGAAGTGACCAACTCCAAGCGCGCCATCAAGTCGCCCGCCGACCTCAAGGGCATGAAGATCCGCGTGGTGGGCTCGCCCATTTACTCCGACATCTTCTCGGCGCTGGGCGCCAACCCCACGCAGATGAGCTGGGCCGACGCGCAGCCTGCGCTGTCCAGCGGCGCGGTGGACGGCCAGGAGAACCCGCTGTTCCTGTTCAACGTGCTCAAGATGCAGAACGTGGGCCAGAAGTTCGTGACCGCCTGGGGCTATGTGGCCGATCCCTTGATCTTCGTGGTCAACAAGGACATCTGGAACTCGTGGACGCCCGCCGACCAGGCCATCGTGCGCCAGGCTGCACTGGATGCCGGCAAGCAGGAAATCGCGATTGCCCGCAAAGGCCTGACCGAAGCCGACAAGCCCGCCTTCAAGGACATCGCGGCCATGGGCGTGAACGTCACCTTCCTGACGCCCGAAGAGCGCGACGTGTTTGTCAAGGCCACCCGCCCGGTCTACGAGAAGTGGAAGAACACCGTGGGCGCCGCCCTGGTCAAGGAAGCCGAAGACGCGATCGCTGCGCGCAAGAAGTGATTTGACTGTCTGACCCGTACTGAGGGGCGCTGGGGTCTGGATTCCTCATGCTGCGCGGGGCGCAGAAATCGGAACCCGGACCCCGGCGCCCTTCGGCGCTTGCGTGGCGGGTCAATCGGGTACCTGACCTTGGCGGCAGAACGGGATGGGGTGGCTGACGGCACAATGACCGCATGAACACCGTCTGGACCCGCATCACCTCCGAGCCCGACCAACTCGGCGAATCGCCCTTCTGGCACCCGCAGGAGCAGCGCCTGTATTGGGTCGACATTCCCGGCAAACGCGTTGCGCGCGTGGCGGTGGATGGCCTGCAGGCGCAAGGCGCCGTCGAATACTGGCCGTTGAACGAAGAAGTGGGCTGCATCGCCCCGGTGCAAGGCGGGGGGCTGGTGCTGGCGCTGCGCAGCGGCATCCATCTGGCGCGCGCATGGGGTGGGCCGTTGCATCTGCTTGCGGCTGCGCCCTATGACACGGGCAAACAGCGCTTCAACGACGGCAAATGCGATCCGCAAGGCCGCTTCTGGGCAGGCAGCCTCTACGAACCCAAGGACCAGGCGCTGGGCGTGCTCTATATGCTGGACGCTCAGGGCCTGCACGAGAGGATGGGTGGCGTGACCACCGCCAACGGCCTGGCCTGGTCCCCCGATGGCCGCACCGCGTACTGGGCCGACACGGCCGCGCACCAGATCCGCGCTTTCGACTTTGACGCCGCCAGAGGCCAACTCTCAAACAGCCGCGTGTTTTACCAGGCCACGCCCAAACCCGCGGGCTGGGCCTGGGGCAGTGCCACGCCCTATGGCGGCCGCCCCGACGGCGCAGCGGTGGATGCCGAAGGCTGTTACTGGTCCGCCCAGTACGAAGGCCAGCGCCTGCTGCGCCTGTCGCCTGCGGGGGAGGTGCTGGCCGAAGTGCCGGTGCCGGCCGTGTGTCCGACCATGCCCTGCTTTGGCGGACCGGACTTGCGCACCCTGTTGGTCACCACGGCCCGCCATGGCCGCAGTGCGGCGGAGCTGGCGCAGTACCCGGACGCTGGCTGCGTGTTTGCTCTGCGGGTCGATGTGCCCGGTCTGCCGGTGAGCACCTGCCCGCTTTGAAGGCCAGCTTCCCGCCAAACTTCCCGCACAAGCCGCGTTCAAAAAATTCAAGGCCAGCGCTGGGTGGCCGGTTTACCATGCCACCCCATGGACGCTCAACGCCAACAACTCATCGCCGCCGTGCGCGCTGCTGCAGCGGATGGTCGCACCTTGCGCTTGCGCGGGGGCGGGACCAAGGATTTCTGGGGTGCGCCCCTGCAGGGTGAGGTGCTCGACACCCGCGCCTATGCCGGCATCATCAGCTACGAACCCAGCGAGCTGGTGGTCACCGTCCGTGGCGGTACGCCGTTGGCCGAGCTTGAAGCTGCGCTGGCCGAAAAGGGTCAGTGCCTGGCGTTCGAGCCGCCGCACTTCGGGCCTGGCGCTACGGTGGGCGGCATGGTGGCGGCCGGTTTGAGTGGTCCGGCGCGTGCCAGCGTGGGTGCTGTGCGCGATTTCGTGCTCGGTGCGCGGTGCATCAACGGCAAGGGCGAAGACCTGACCTTTGGCGGGCAGGTCATGAAGAACGTGGCCGGCTACGACGTGAGCCGCCTGCTGGCCGGCAGCTGGGGCACGCTGGGCATCGTCACCGAAGTCAGCCTGAAAGTGCTGCCGGTGGCCCCGGCCGAGGCCACGCTGATGTGCGCGGGCATCGGACAAAAGGACGCGCTCGATCTGCTGCACCGCTGGGGCGGTCAGCCCCTGCCCCTGAACGCCAGCGCCTGGGTGCGCGACACCACCGCCCAGCCGGTGGCCGACTATCTGTTTGTGCGCCTGCGCGGCGCGGTGGCGGCGGTGCAGTCTGCCGTGGGCAAAATGAGCGCCGATGTGGCGGCCCTGGGCGCGCAAGTGCACCTCATGGACAACGCCGAGGCGGTGCAGGACTGGCGCGCCAGCGGCGAGCAGACCCTGCAGTTCTTCGAGCCGCCCAGCGGCGAGCTGTGCCTGTGGCGCCTGTCGGTGCCGCAGACGGCGCCGGTGCTGGACCTTCCCTACCCGCAATACATCGAATGGCAGGGCGCGCAGCGCTGGTTGTGGGCGCCCGCCACGGCGGCTGCGCAGCTGCGCGAAGCCGCGCAAGGTGTGGGCGGCCATGCCACGCTGTTCCGTGCCAGTCTGCTCGGCGGCGCCACCGACAAGGCCGTGGGCGTGAGCACACCGCTGGATGCCGTGCAACAGCGCATCCAGCGCGGGCTGCAGAAACAGTTTGACCCGCAAGGCGTGTTCGCCACGGGCCGCATGGGCATTTGAGGACAGCGACATGCAAACCAACCTCGCCCCCGAGTACCAGAACACGCCCGAAGGCCGCGAGGCCGAAGCGATTTTGCGCAAGTGCGTGCACTGCGGCTTTTGCACCGCCACCTGCCCCACCTACCAGCTGCTGGGCGACGAGCTCGACGGTCCGCGCGGACGCATCTACCTGATGAAGCAGGTGCTCGAAGGCGCCGAGCCCACGCGCAAGACGCAGCAGCACTTGGACCGGTGCCTGACCTGCCGCAACTGCGAAAGCACCTGCCCCAGTGGTGTGCAGTATGGCCATCTGGTGGACATCGGCCGCAAGCTGGTGGACGCCAAGGTGCCGCGACCTGTGGGCGAAAAAGTGGTGCGCTGGGCGCTGAAAGAAGGCCTGCCCTCGCCCCTGTTCGCCCCGGCCATGAAGCTGGGCCAGCTCATGCGCGAGGTGCTGCCCGAAACGCTCAAGGCCAAGGTGCCTGCGCGGCAGGACACGGGCGAGTGGCCCACGCGCACGCATGCGCGCAAGGTGCTGATGCTGGCCGGCTGCGTGCAGCCGAGCATGAGTCCCAACATCAACTTTGCCACCGCCCGCATACTGGATGCTTGTGGCATCCAGACCGTGATCGCGCCCGAGGCCGGTTGCTGCGGTGCGGTCAAGTTCCACCTGAACGACCAGGACGGCGGCAGCGCGCAGATGCGCGCCAACATCGACGCCTGGTGGCCGTTGGTGGAGGGTGGCGAGGTCGAAGCGATCGTCATGAATGCCTCGGGCTGCGGCGTCACCGTCAAGGAATACGGCCACATCCTGCAGCACGATGCTGCGTATGCCGACAAGGCCGCACGCATCAGCGCCTTGACCCAAGACCTGAGCGAGCTGATGCCTGCGCTGCTGCCCGAGCTGAAATCCAGAATCAATGCCGACGTTCTGAAGGCCACCGGCCTGCAGGCCTACCACCCGCCCTGCACGCTGCAGCACGGCCAGCAGCTCAAGGGCGGCGTCGAGGCGCTGCTCACGCAACTGGGCTTTGAGGTGAAAACGGCGGCCAACGAAGCGCACCTGTGCTGCGGCTCGGCCGGTACCTACAGTGTGCTCAACCCGGACCTTTCAAAGCAGCTGCGCGACCGCAAGCTCGGTCACCTGCAGGCGCTGCAGCCCGAGGGCATCCTGAGCGCCAACATCGGTTGCATCACCCACCTGCAAAGCGGTTGCGCCACGCCGGTGCGGCACTGGGTGGAGCTGCTGGACAAGGCGCTGACAGTCTGATCAGGCGGCCAGTGCCGCCTCGATGTCCCTGGCGATTTTTTCGGGCGTGTCCTGCGGCGCGTAGCGTTTGATCACGCGGCCATCCCGCCCCACCAGGAACTTGGTGAAGTTCCACTTGATGGCTTTGCTGCCCAGCAGGCCCGGGGCTTCGGCGGTGAGCCACTGGTACAGCGGGTGGGCGCCTGCGCCGTTGACCTCGATCTTGCCCATCATCTGGAAGCTCACGCCGTAGTTGCGCTGGCAAAAATCGGCGATCTGGGCGTTGTCGCCCGGGTCCTGGCTGGCGAACTGGTTGCATGGAAAGCCGATCACGGCCAGGCCTTGCGGGCCGTACTGCTGGTGCAGTTTTTCCAGGCCAGTGAACTGCGGCGTGAAGCCGCAGGCGCTGGCGGTGTTGACGATCAGCATGACCTGGCCGCGGTAACGTGACAGGGGCACGCTCGCGCCGTCGATGCTGAGGGCTTCAAAGTCGTAAATGCTCATGGACGCTCCCGGTTCAATGCTGGGCCCGACCCGGCATCACCACCGACAGCACGGCCGCCAGCAGGATCAGTGCGCCGCCCAGCAGGGTGCGGAGGTCCCAGGTCGAGACACCCAGTATGACGGAAGACACGGACGCGAACACGACCTCGGACAACATGACCAGAGCGGTTGTGTGGGCAGGCAGGCGTGCAGCGCCGTATTGCAGGGCGATATTGCCCGCCAGAAATGCGAAGGTCAGCAACAGCACAGGGCCGATCCAGCCGGGCTGCCACAGCACCGACTGCACCACCACCGCGCTGCCGCTGCCCAGCAGCGCAGTCAGGGCCGCCATGAAGGCACCACCGGCGAACATCGCCAGCATGCGCGAGGACTCAGGCGTGTCCTTGAGTTTGAACAGCAGCGCATTGGTGACCGCAAACGACAAACCACCCAGCAGGGCCAGCACATCGGCCAGGCTTTCAGGCACTGGCCAGGGGGAGTCGGGCCGGTGCAGCACGATGACCAGGCCCGACAGGGCCAGCAGCAGCCGCAACAGGGCGCCCGGCGTGGGTCGGTCACCCAGCAGCCACCAGGCCACCAGAACCGACCAGGCAGGCATCAGGTAGAACAGCAGCACCACGCGCACCACATCGCCCACGGTGACGGCCCAGTTGAAGCCCACATTGGTCAGGCCCGAAGCGATGAGCAGCCACCACAGGCCGGTGTGCTGGCGCCAGCCGATGTGTACGCGCCGGTGCCCAATCCACAGCGCAATGGCAGCGAACGAGAGCCCGTAAACGATGGCTGTGGCCCACAGCGGGTGCAGGCCCAGGGCTTCCAGTTGCTTGAAGGGCCACCACGACAGGCCCCAGACGAAGGCGTTGAGCAGCAGTCCGGCAACCGCCCAGGAGGTGTGCGGCGTGGCACCAGGCATGGACACGTCAGTGGGAATCGGTGTGCGCGGCGGCGGCCTTGCGCTTCTTGCGCCAGTACCAGACCAGCCAGATGCCGCCTGCGGCCAGCAGAGCCAGGATGCCGTGCTGGAACTGACGCAGCACGCCGAACATCCAGTCCCAGTTCTGGGCGCCGAAGTAGCCCAGATAGACCCAGATCGGTACGCTGATGATGGCGGCAAACCCGTCCATGAAGAACCAGGTGGCGAAGCTCACACGGTGGCTCATGCCGGCCGAAAAGAACACCGGGGTGCGCAGGCCTGGCAAGAAGCGGGCCACGAACATGACCCATTTGCCATATTTGTGGAAAGCGTCCTGTGCGCTGGCAAAGCGCTGCGGCGTCAGGATTTTGCGAAAGCCCGGCAGCAGCTGGATGCGTTGGCCGTACAGGCGGCCCAGGGTGAACATCAGGCCGTCACCGATCAGCACACCGGCCATGCCCACTGCAAACATGGTGTGCACATCGGCATGGCCCAGGCCCGCGATCACACCACCGGTGACCAGGGTCACGTCTTCGGGAACGGGAACGCCAAAACCGCAGATCAGCAGCATCACGAACACGGCCAGGTAGCCGTATTCGGTGAAGATGGGCATGAGGAACTGAAAGACTTCCATGTATCGGGCGAGAGCGGCTGACAGGCGGTAAACAGGGTCCGGCCGCCGGGGTGCGCGCCAGTGTAAAGCATTTGCATGCCCCTGCCAGAGCGGGGCTGGTGAGGATTATCCCCAGCACGCCAGACCTGGCGGCTTGAGCCAGATCAGGCCACGGCTGCAAATGCGGTCGGTCATGGCGAGGCACGATTCGAGGCCCAATTGCTGGCACACTCGTGCCATTCCTGCTGTTGCTGCCATGCCCCGTCCGATCCAGGCCACCATCCACACCGAAGCCCTGCGCCACAACCTGCAGCGCATGCGCCAAGCCGCGCCCGATGCGAACGTCTGGGCGGTGGTCAAGGCCAATGCCTATGGACACGGCATCGAGCGGGTGTTTGAAGGTTTGCGCGCCGCCGATGGCTTTGCCCTGCTTGACCTGGGCGAGGCCGAGCGCGTGCGCCGCCTGGGCTGGCGCGGACCGATTCTGCTGCTCGAGGGGGTGTTTGAAGCGCGCGATCTGGAGCTGTGTTCGCGCCTGGGCCTGTGGCACACGGTCCATTGCGATGAGCAGATCGACATGCTGGCGCTGCACAAGACGCACGAGCCCCACCGCGTCTTCCTCAAGATGAACTCCGGCATGAACCGGCTGGGCTTCACGCCCGAGCGCTACCGCGCCGCGTGGACCCGGCTCAATGCCTTGCCGCAGGTCGACGAGATTTCGCTGATGACCCATTTCAGCGATGCCGACGGCCCGGCCGGCGTGGCCGCGCAGATGGCGCGGTTTGCCCAGGCCACGCGCGATCTGCCGGGCGAGCGCACCCTGTCCAACAGCGCCGCAGTCTTGCGCCATGCCCGCGATGCTGGCGTGCGCGCCGACTGGATCCGGCCCGGCATCGCGGTGTATGGCAGCGCGCCGGATTACCCGCAGCGCAGCGCCGCCGACTGGCAGCTGCAGCCGGCCATGACGCTGGCGGCCAAAGTGATCGCGGTCCAGCACCTGCAGCCGGGCGACAGCGTCGGCTATGGCTCCTCTTTCCGTGCCGACCGGCCCATGCGTCTGGGCGTGGTGGCCTGTGGCTATGCCGATGGCTACCCGCGCATCTGCCCGACCGGCACGCCTGTGCTGGTGGACGGCGTGCGCAGCCGTACCCTCGGGCGCGTGAGCATGGACATGTTGGCCGTTGACCTGAGCGAGTTGCCGCAAGCCGGCTTTGGCAGCACCGTCACCCTCTGGGGACACGCGGCCAATGGCCAGGTGCTGCCCATTGATGAGGTGGCGGCGCAGGCTGGCACTGTCGGTTACGAGCTCATGTGCGCGCTCGCGCCGCGCGTGCCGGTGGGGGTCGAAGACTGATCGCGCCCTTCAGGGCACCAGCGCCAGAAACAGGAACGCCGCAAAGATCACCAGGTGCACCGCGCCCTGCATCATGCTGGTGCGGCCATGGGCCAGCGTGATGCTGCCGACCATGAAGGTCAGCACCAGCAGCACCAGATCCTTGTTGTCCAGGCCCAGCGTCAGAGGAAAGCCCAGCCACACCGCGGCGACGGCCACCGCCGGAATCGTCAGGCCGATGCTGGCCAGCGCCGATCCCAGGGCCAGGTTCAGGCTGGTCTGCAACCGGTTGGCTTTGGCCGCGCGCAAAGCCGCCAGGGTTTCAGGCATCAGCACCAGCAAGGCGATCACGATGCCCACCAGGGTCTGTGGCGCACCCCACAGGCGAAGGGTCGTCTCGATGGTCGGCGAGAGCTGCTTGGCCAGTCCCACCACCGCCACCAGGCACACCAGCAAGGCCAGCAGGCTCAGGCCGGCGCGCAGCCAGCTGGGCGGCTGTGCGTGGGTCTGGGTGTTGTCGGTGGCGTCTTCAGGCAGAAAGTAGTCGCGGTGCCGGATGGTTTGAAAAAACGTGAACGCGCACCAAAGGACCAGCGAGGTCAGCGCCACGAAGACCAGCTGCGACGCGGTGTAGGTGCCTTCGGGCGAGCTGGTGGTGAAAGTCGGCAGCACGAGCGACAGCGTGCTCAGGGCCAGCAGCGCCGCCAGCGCGGGCCCCACCCCTTGCACCCGGAAGACCTGTTCCTTGTGTCGCCACCCCCCCACCAGCAGACACAGGCCCACCACGCCGTTGGTGATGATCATGACGGCGGAGAACAGCGTGTCGCGTGCCAGGGTGGCGTTGCCGCTGCTGCCCATCAGCATGAACGACAGGATCAGCGCCACCTCGATCACGGTGACGGCCAGGGCCAGCACCAGGGTGCCCAGCGGTTCACCGGTGCGGTGGGCCACCACTTCTGCATGGTGCACCGCCGACAGCACCGCCAGCATCAGCATGACGCCACGCAGCAGCAGCCCGCCCAGCGGCCACAGGCCATCCAGGGCCTGGGCCCCTGCAAGGGAGATCAAGGCCAAAGGGGGCAGCAGCGAGTGGTAGACGATCATGGGTAAAAGGGGGTCAGGGGTGGAGCGCAGGTGACAGTCGGGTCAGCACCGAGGCGAAAGAATAAGACATGCCCGGTCATTCCATGGGGCGTCACCATCCGCATCAGCAACTGGCCTTGTTCACGGCTTTGTTCCTGATTGTCATCTGGGGCGCCAACTTCACCCTGCAAAAACACCTGTTTGCCCTGATGGGGCCGGGTGCTTTTCTGTTCGCACGTTACCTGATCATGCCCATCTGTGCCCTGCTGCTGATGCGTTGGCGGGTGGGTGTCTGGCTGCCGCCGGTCTCGCGCCCGGACCTGCGGCGGCTGGCCTGGCTGGGCTTTGTGGGCCACGCGCTGCATGTGGGCACGGTGACGTATGGCATCCACTGGTCCACCGCGTTTTCCAGTTCGGTCATCCTGGCCTGTGGCCCGCTCTTCAC
>Ga0255294_1000143_pt1 | contig 9873 bp, 9 predicted proteins | sample MistaT_31_FD_183691 | JGI IMG/M metagenome (GOLD analysis project Ga0255294, IMG submission 183691) | Metatranscriptome of freshwater microbial communities from Mississippi River, Louisiana, United States - Miss_Yuk_RepA_8h (Metagenome... | ecosystem: Environmental > Aquatic > Freshwater > River ...
CCTCGAAGCACTGGCCTGTCATCGCGGATCGGTACTGGGCGCTCTCCCAGGCCTTGCACAGCCCTCGCAGAAACAGTTTGAGGGCCGCATCTGGCAATCACTGCGTGGGCTTGACCCCACGCGCCCGGTGTTCGTGGAGAGCGAGAGCCGAAAGATCGGCCAGCTTCAGGTACCGGAAGCCCTGATCCTGCGCATGCGCGCCCATGGACGGTTGTGGCTGGTGGAAATGCCGTTGGCGCAGCGGGTTCAACTCCTGCTGGAAGACTACGCCCATTTCTTTGATCGTCCAGCGGAGTTCTGTGCGATGCTGCAGTCTCTGGTGGAACTGCGCGGCCATGAACGCGTGGTCGGATGGCAGACCATGGCCCAACAGGGCCGCTGGGCGGAGGTGTTCGAGGCCTTGGTCACCGAGCACTACGACCCGCTGTACCTGCGGTCCATGCGCCAGAACTATCAAGGCTGGGAACAAGCCCGGTCATGGGCACTTTCGGACGGGCAAGAAAAAACCCTGCGCTTGGCGGCGCAGGGTTTGCTGGCTGAACCCGGCGCTTGACGCCGAGCGCCGGCCGGACCTCAGCCCATGTGCAGGCCGCCGTTGCAGGAGAAGTCAGCACCCGTGGTGAAGCCCGAGTCCTCGCCGGCCAACCAGCCCACGATGGAGCCGATCTCCTCGGGCGTGCCCAGACGCTTGACCGGGATGGTCGCCACGATCTTCTCCAGCACTTCGGGCTTGATGGCGCGAACCATGTCGGTGCCGATATAGCCCGGGCTCACGGTGTTGACCGTCACGCCCTTGTTGGCCATCTCCTGGGCCAGGGCCATGGTGAAACCGTGCATGCCCGCCTTGGCCGCGGAGTAGTTGGTTTGTCCAGCCTGGCCTTTTTCCCCGTTGACCGAAGAAATCTGGATGATGCGGCCCCAGCCGCGTTCGACCATATCCGGCACCACCTGTTTGGTGACGTTGAACATGGAGTTCAGGTTGGTGTCGATCACGGCATCCCAGTCCTCGCGGGTCATCTTGAGGAACATGCGGTCGCGGGTGATGCCCGCGTTGTTGACCAGGACATCGATGGGGCCATGCTCGGCCTTGGCCTTGGCGAAGGCCTCTGTGGTCGAATCCCAGTCGGACACATTGCCCACACTGGCGTAGAAGGTGTAGCCCAGCGCCTTTTGCTCGGCCAGCCATTTGGCGTGGTCCCGCGTGGGGCCGCAACCGGCGATGACCTTAAAACCGTCCTTGTGCAGACGCTGACATATGGCGGTTCCAATGCCACCCATACCGCCGGTGACGTAGGCAACTTTCTGACTCATAAGGGTCTCCATCCTCTCGAGGTTTGAGGGCTCTGAATCACGGCCCTCGGTTGGGAAATCGTCCGGGTACGAAGAGCCAGTCTCCCTATCGTAGGAGCCGCCACGCGCCCGTCAATTCGGGTTTGGGTCAACGCTCCACCGCCAAGGACACACCCATGCCGCCACCGATGCACAGCGCGGCCAGTCCCTTGCGGGCGTCACGGCGCTGCATTTCGTGCAACAGCGTCACCAGGATGCGGCAGCCCGAGGCGCCGATGGGGTGGCCGATGGCGATGGCCCCGCCGTTGACGTTGACGCGGGCGGGGTCGATGTCCAGTGCCTTGTTCACCGCACAGGCCTGCGCGGCGAAGGCTTCATTGAGCTCAAACAGGTCCACGTCCTGCGCCTTCCAGCCGGCGCGGGCCAGTGCCTTCTGGGACGCCGGCACCGGGCCCATGCCCATCGTGGCGGGATCCAGCCCGCTCGTGCCGAACGAGGCGATACGCGCCAAGGGCTTGAGACCCAGGGCGGCGGCCTTCTTCGCGCTCATGACCATCACGGCCGCGGCACCGTCGTTGATGCCCGAGGCATTGCCTGCGGTCACGCTGCCCGCCTTGTCGAAGGCCGGGCGCAGACCAGCCAGTGCCTCGGCATTGGTCTTCTTGTTGATGAATTCGTCGCTGTTGAAGACGATCGGGTCGCCTTTCTTCTGCGGAATCGTGACCCCCGCGATCTCATCCTTGAACTTGCCCGCTTCCTGGGCAGCGGCAGCCTTCTGCTGGGAAGCCAGCGCCAATGCATCCTGCATATCGCGCGTGATGCCATGGGCCTTGGCCACGTTCTCGGCGGTGATGCCCATGTGGTACTGGTTGTAGACATCCCACAGGCCGTCCACGATCATGGAGTCGACCATCTTCCAGTCGCCCATGCGTTGACCGTCACGGCTGCCCAGGAGGACATGGGGACTGGCACTCATGTTTTCCTGGCCGCCGGCGATCACGATCTCACTGTCGCCCCAGGCCACGGCCTGAGCGGCCAGCATCACGGCCTTCAGACCGGATCCGCACACCGCGTTGATGGTCAGTGCCGGGGTTTCCTTGGCCAAGCCAGCCTTGATCATGGCCTGGCGTGCCGGGTTCTGACCCACGCCCGCAGCCAGCACCTGACCCATGATGACCTCACCGACCTGGTCGGCGGCCACACCCGAGCGGCGCAGCAGTTCTTGAATCACGATGCTGCCCAGGTCGGCTGCCGGGGTTTTGGCCAGTGTCCCACCGAACTTGCCCACGGCCGTTCGCGTGGCCGCGACGATGACGATGTCTTGTGTCATGGAGTGTCTCCTGAAATTTGAAACGAAATGTTGCGCAAGCGGGTGCGGGCAGGCCTGAGCCTGATCAGGCCTTTTGCTTCACATAGCGCCCCGGTGCAGGCTCGATGGCCTTGTACTGGCGGTTGCCCGGGGTCTTGGGTGCGGCCACCTTCTGGCCGCCGTGGCCGGCCAGCCACTTCGACCAATCGGTCCACCAGGATCCGGGATGCTCCCGAGCGGCATCGAACCAGTCCTCAGCCTGCTCAACCAGGCGATCGTTGGTCCAGTAGTTGCGCTTGCCCTTGGCTGGCGGATTGATGACCCCGGCGATGTGGCCGGAAGCGCCCATCACAAAGCGCTTCTTGCCCTTGATCATCTGGGTGCTGCGATAGGCCGCGTCCCAGGGAACGATATGGTCTTCCCTTGAGGCGTAAAGATAGAACGGAGCCTTGATGGCGCCGACGTCCACCTTCTCGCCGCAGGTGATGAGCCGACCCGGCACCCGCAGTTCGTTTTGCAGGTACAGATGCCGCAGGTACCAGCAGTACATGGGTCCCGGCAGGTTGGTGCTGTCGGAGTTCCAGTACAACAGGTCGAAGGGGGGTGGGGTCTCGCCCTTCAGGTAGTTGCCCACCACGTAGTTCCACACCAGATCATTCGGACGCAGGAAACTGAAGGTGGCGGCGAGCTCCCCGCCCTTGAGCAGGCCAGGGCCGCTGGGGGCATCGGGGCCGATGGTCATCTCGCGCATCTGCACCGAGGGCTCATCAACGAAGAGATCCAAGATGCCGGTGTCGGAGAAGTCCAACAGCGTGGTCAGCAGGGTGACGCTCGAAGCCGGCTGCTGGCCGCGTGCGGCCAACACGGCCAGGGCGGTGGTCAGGATGGTGCCGCCCACGCAGAAGCCCAGCATGTTGAACGCATCCTTGCCGGTGATGGCCTGCACCACCTCGATGGCCTTCAAGGGGCCCTCGGCGATGTAGTCGTCCCAGGACTTGGCCGCCAAGCTTTCATCGGGGTTGCGCCAGCTGACCACGAACAGGCGGTGGCCCTGTTCGACCGTGTAGCGGATGACGGAGTTTTCGGGCTGCAGGTCCAGGATGTAGTACTTGTTGATGCAAGGCGGCACGAAGAGCATGGGGCGCTCATGCACCTCAGCGGTCAGCGGCTTGTACTCGATGAGCTGCATCAGCTCGTTTTCATAGACCACGCTACCTTCGGTGGTGGCCACGTTCTGGCCCACTTCGAAGACGGTTTCGTCCGTCTGGCTCATGTGGCCCTGGCGGATGTCGGCGAGCAACTGCTCCACGCCCTTGGCGATGCTCTGCCCCTGGGTATCCAGGGCCTTTTTCTGGGCCTCAGGGTTGAGCGCCAGAAAGTTGGCGGGACTGGCGGCGTCGATCCACTGCTGCACCGCAAAGCGAACCCGGGCCTTGGTCTTGGCATCGCCTTCGACCGCCTCAGCCATTTCCAGCAGGGTGCGCGCGTTGAGCAAATAGGCCCGTGCCGTGAATGCGGCCAGCGGATTGGTGGTCCAGGCCTCCGCGGCGAACCGGCGGTCCTTGATGGGAGCCGTGTCCGTCGGCGCCGTCAAAGCGGTGTTCCACAGGCTGCTCATCTCTTGCAGGTAGTTCTGCTGCAGCCGCGCCATTTCCTGCATGGGCAGGGCCAGACCGGCCATGGACTTCAGGGCCTGCCCAACGGCTTCGCCGAAGGCTTGTGCATTGCCGCCCATGTCGGCGAGTTTGGGGTTCTTCTTGGCCACGGAGATCTCCTACTGCTGCAACTCGGCGTGCTCAGGCCCGGCCCGCCGTTCTTGTCCCAATCCGCTGGATGCATGAAGCCCGAAACCCGACACTCTATCCGGGCAATCTTTCCCGCGAATGACGGCTTGCAAGCCCCTTTCCACACAATGGAGGCCAGCGCCCGGAATGGCCCGGCCGCTGATGCGGTGGCGGCCACGGGGGTCGCCACCATTTTCGGGAGCCCTATTCATGTACCTGGTGGCCATCGCCTGGATGTATGTCGTGCTGATGATGGCCCTCGTGGAAGCGCTGTCGCCGCAGGGGACCGTGCTGGGTGCGCTGTTCACCTTCGCCCTGTATGGCTTGCTGCCATTGGGAATCGTGATGTACCTCATGGGCACCCCCATGCGCCGACGGGCCCGCATGGCTGCTGCCGCCTCATCCACGCCGCCAGACACTGGCCGCCAGGCGGCCGGTGAGCCCGTCGCGCCGGAAAGAAAAGAACCGTGACGGGTCGCTGAAGGTGCAAAGCCCGCTGGCCGTCACCGTGTTCAGTCCCAGGGCCTGGAGTCGGTCCCGGGCCAGGCCCGGCAGGTCGGCATGCCAGCGCGGGAATCCATCGGCCCGCGGCGTGTAGACAAAGCGGTCCCCGGCCGCGGCGGGGTGCTGGGCCGCAGAGGGGTCGCGACCAAAGGCCTGGAGAACCTCGCCGCCGACTTCAAAAGCCTTCGGCCCGATGCAGGGGCCCATCCAGGCCAGGAGGTCCGCCGGTTGTGTCTTCGTGGCGCCACAGAGCGCGCGCACCGTGGCCTCCAGTACACCGGCTGCCAGCCCTCGCCAACCCGCGTGGGCTGCCGCCACACCCGTCCGAACCGGTCGGTGAACAGCACCGGCAGGCAATCGGCCACCAGCACGGTACAGGCAACGCCCGGACGGGTACAGACGGCGGCATCGGCCGGCGGGAGATCTTGGACGCCCTCGTCGAGGTTCACCACCGCGGTGCCGTGCACCTGGCGCAGGAACACAGGCGCCGCGCCGATGGCGTCGCGGTAGGCCGCAATGTTGACCGCCACGGCCTCGGGTGCATCGCTTGTGCCGGCCTCGTCTGCGGCTTGATGCGGCCGCAGGTTCAGGCGGTCGAAGGGTGCGGTGCTGACCCCGCCACGCCGCGTGCTCATGGCAGCGCCTACGGTGGCGGGGATGGCCCAGGCGGGGATCAGCAGTTCGGGAGCAGGCGACACGGCGGCTTGATCGAAGGGTCGGTGCCGGGCACTATTCCGCGTCGGGACAGGCCGAGGGCTGCGTGTCGCGAAACGCCGGGAGGGTCATGCACTGCTCGAAGATCCGCATCACATGGGGCACATGGTCAAGCCGACAGTTGAAGCGCTTGGCGTTGAAGATCTGGGGCACCAGGGTGATGTCGGCGATGGTGGGGACATCCCCATGGCAATAGACCCCGGTGGCCGAATGGCCCGCCAGCTGGGCCTCCACGGTGGCCAGGCCGGTTTCCACCCAATGCCGGTACCAGCGGTTCTTGTCGTCTTCGCTCAGCTTGAGATCGGCCGTCAGGTAGCGCAGGACGCGCAGGTTGTTGATGGGGTGGATCTCACAGGCGATGTCGTAGGCCAGTGCCCTGACGCGGGCGCGCCCCGGCGCGTCAGCCGGCAGGAGCGGCGGGTGCGGATGCGTCTCTTCCAGGTACTCGACGATCGCCAGGGATTGGCTGATCAGGCGCCCGTCGTCCTCGCGCAGCGTGGGCACGAGACGCGATGCCGACACGCTGGCGTAGGACTCCTTGAACTGGTCGCCACGCGCGATGTGAACCGGGGTGTAGGTGTAGTCGATAGCCTTGAGTGCCAGCGCAATGCGCACGCGGTAGGAGGCCGACGAGCGGAAGTAATTGAAGAGTTCCATCTGGGGATCCGTGTTTCAAACAATCGCAGGACTACACTGGTGGACATGCTGCTGAGCAAGCGTCCGAGGATCATGCACTGCCGTGCCTGCGGCACCGGCGTGGAATACCGCGTTCCGCCGGACGACAACCGGGAGCGGGCCATGTGTGGCGGATGCGGCCACATCCAGTACGAAAACCCGCTCAATGTGGTGGGGACCGTGCCGGTTTGGCAGGGCAAGGTGCTGCTGTGCCGCCGCAACATCGAGCCGCGGCTGGGGTTCTGGACCCTGCCCGCGGGCTTCCTGGAACTCGGAGAATCCACGGCTGAGGGCGCGCTTCGCGAGACGGACGAAGAAGCCGGTGCGCGCATCGAGCTGAGGGACCTGTTCTCCCTGCTCAACGTGGTGCAAGTCGGCCAGGTGCACCTGTTCTACCTGGCGGATCTGCTGGACGACCGCTTCGATCCAGGCCCGGAAACCCAGGAAGCGCGCCTGTTTGCGGAGGACGAGATTCCCTGGGACGACCTCGCCTTTCGCACGGTGAAACTGACACTGCAGCGCTTCTTCGACGACCGACGCGCCGGCCGTTACGGGTTGCACTGCATCGATCTGCGCTGACGGCACCGCACACCCTACTTTCGTGCCGGTGGCAAATCGGTGCAGGAGCCGTGCGCCACTTCCGCGGCCATGCCGATGCTCTCTCCCAGCGTCGGATGCGGGTGAATGGTCTTGCCGATGTCCACGGCGTCAGCGCCCATCTCGATGGCAAGGGCAATCTCACCAATCATGTCACCGGCGTGGGTACCCACGATACCGCCGCCCAGAATCCTGCCGTGGCCGTGGGCCTCCGGTGAATCGTCGAAGAGCAGCTTGGTGAATCCCTCATCACGCCCATTGGCGATCGCACGACCCGAGGCACTCCAGGGGAACAAGCCCTTCTTGACCTTGATGCCCTGCGTCTTGGCCTGCTCCTCCGTGAGCCCCACCCAGGCCACTTCAGGGTCGGTGTAAGCCACGCTGGGGATCACGCGGGCGTTGAAGGCAGCCGCAGCCAGCTCCGCCTTGCCCTGCAATTCGCCGGCGATGACTTCGGCCGCGACATGCGCCTCGTGGACCGCCTTGTGCGCCAGCATGGGCTGGCCCACGATGTCACCGATGGCAAAGATGTGCGCCATATTCGTGCGCATCTGGATATCCACATCGATGAAGCCTCGGTCGCTCACGCGCACACCCGCCTGGTCGGCGGCGATCTTCTTGCCGTTGGGCGTGCGTCCCACAGCCTGCAGCACCAGGTCGTAGAGACCTTCGCTCTTGGTACCGTCCAGGCCCTCGAATTGAACCCTGATGCCCTCAGGTGTGGCGGTGGCACCCACCGTCTTCGTCTTCAACAGGATGTTGTCGAAGCGGTGCTTGTTCATCTTCTCCCAGATCTTGACCAGATCGCGGTCAGCGCCCTGCATCAAGCCGTCCATCATCTCCACCACATCCAGTCGCGCGCCGAGAGTGCTGTAGACGGTGCCCATCTCCAGGCCGATGATGCCGCCGCCGATGATGAGCATCTTCTTCGGAACTCCCTGGAGGCCCAGAGCGCCGGTGCTGTCGACGATGCGGGGATCGTCCGGCAGAAAGGGCAGGCGCACGGCCTGCGAGCCCGCGGCGATGATGCAGCGCTTGAAGGCAATGACCTTCTTCGAACCGGTCTTGTGAGAGCGGCGCCGGTGGTCTCTTCCACCGTTACGCGGTGGCTGGCGGTAAAGGCGCCATAGCCGCGCACGATGGTGACCTTGCGCATCTTGGCCATGGCCGCCAGGCCGCCGGTGAGCTTGCCGATCACCTTCTCCTTGTGGCCGCGCAGTTTGTCGATGTTGAGCGTGGGCTTGCCGAAATCCACGCCGAGATCGGCCATGTGGCTGACCTCGTCCATGACAGCGGCCACATGCAGCAGCGCCTTGGAGGGAATGCAGCCCACATTCAGACAGACACCACCGAGCGTGGCATAGCGTTCGACAAGCACCACCCTCAGGCCCAGGTCTGCCGCGCGGAAAGCCGCGCTGTAGCCGCCGGGGCCGGCGCCAAGCACCAGCAGGTCGCAGTCCATGTCGAAAGGCGAGCCGTCGTCGCCCACGGTGGTAGCGGTGGACGCGCTGGCGGGCGCCACAGCGTTGGATGATCCTGAAACCGGGCCGGACGGAGCGGCGGGCGAGGCCGCTGCAGGTACCGCGTTCGCGGTGCCGGACGAAACCGAGGAAGCGCCAGCAGCGTCCGCGCTGGCCGACGATGCAGAGCCGTCCACATCCAGCGACAGCACGACCGAGCCCTCGCCCACCTTGTCGCCGAGCTTGACCTTCAAGGCCTTCACCACACCGGCGTGGCTGGAGGGGATTTCCATGGAGGCCTTGTCGGACTCCACGGTGATGAGGCTTTGCTCCACCTTGATGGTGTCGCCTGGCTTGACCAGCACCTCGATCACGGCCACTTCCTTGAAGTCGCCGATGTCGGGAATCTTGATGTCGATGGTTGCCATCACACGTCCTAGTCAGTGGGGGACAGAGCCCGACCGATGGTCCCGGTCTGTCCCGCCATTCATCACAACATCGTCCGACGGAAGTCGGCGAGGATCTGGCCCAGATAGGCATTGAAACGCGCCGCGGCCGCGCCATCGATGACGCGGTGGTCCCAGGTGAGCGACAAGGGCAGCATCAGGCGCGGCGTGAAGTCCTTGCCGTTCCATACAGGCTCCATCTGGCTCTTGCAAACGCCGAGGATGGCCACCTCGGGCGCATTGATGATGGGTGTGAAATAGCGCCCACCGATGCCGCCCAGGCTGCTGATGGTGAAGGTGGCGCCGCTCATGTCCGCGGGCCCGAGCTTGCCATCGCGCGCCTTCTTGGCCAGCTCCGACATCTCCTGGCTGATCTGCAGGATGCCCTTCTGATCGGCGTTCTTGATCACCGGCACCACCAAGCCATTGGGCGTGTCGGCGGCGAAGCCGATGTGCCAGTAGTTCTTGACGATCAGCGCGTCGCTGCCGGATTCGACATCGAGGGAACTGTTGAACTCCGGGAACTTCTTGAGCGCGGCCACGCAGGCCTTGATGAGGAAGGCCAACATCGTCACCTTGATGCCGCTCTTCTCGTTTTCCTTGTTCAGCTGAACGCGGAAGGCTTCAAGTTCGGTGATGTCGGCATCGTCGTGGTTGGTGACCGCCGGGATCATCACCGCGTTGCGCAGGAGATTGGCACCGCTGATCTTCTTGATCCGACTCATCTCCTTGCGCTCCACCGGTCCGAACTTGGCGAAGTCCACCTTGGGCCAGGGGATCAGGCCGAGCGCTTCACCGCCTGCACCCCCTCCAGCGGGGCCCCGAGCGGCCTGAGCCAGGGTCTGCACCGCGCCGGCCATCACTGACCGGGTAAAGCCTTGCACATCGGTCAGCGTGATCCGACCCTTGGGGCCGCTTCCCTTGACTTCAGCCAGCGGAACCCCCAGCTCACGGGCAAACTTGCGCACCGAGGGCGATGCATGCGGCAGGCCCTGCGCCGGTGTGGCCGTGGGGTTGTGGGCCGCAGCCGCGATGGGCTGTGCCGCCGCAGGAGCCACGGCAGGGGCTGCGGTTGGCGCCGGCGCAGAAACGGC
>Ga0255294_1000148_pt1 | contig 9694 bp, 19 predicted proteins | sample MistaT_31_FD_183691 | JGI IMG/M metagenome (GOLD analysis project Ga0255294, IMG submission 183691) | Metatranscriptome of freshwater microbial communities from Mississippi River, Louisiana, United States - Miss_Yuk_RepA_8h (Metagenome... | ecosystem: Environmental > Aquatic > Freshwater > River ...
AATGAAGTCGCGCTTGCCGCCGTATAGTTTATTTCCAACTACCTGCTTGGCATATTGAACGGGGATGCGGCGGGTTGCCTGAGTAAGTGCAATCACACCGACCACAACAAAGAACAGTGCCAGTAATTCCAGAATAAAGAACAGTGCACCTGCCATTCCTTTTGTATCTGCCTCTTGCCAAATAGCCTCGGGGAGGCGGGAAACAATACCGATCATGATCAGCATGCTGATACCATTTCCAATACCCTTATCGGTAATGCGCTCTCCAAGCCACATGCAGAACATGGTTCCGGAGATCAAAATGATAATAGCAGGAATAGTGAATGACCACAGGCCTGGATTGATAATAGCTTCTGCGTTAATGGTAGTCCGCAGGTAAGCGAATGACTGAGCTGCGGTGATCACAATCGTGAGCACACGGGTAAACTGATTGAGTTTTTTACGACCGCTTTCTCCTTCTTTCTGAAGTTTTGCGAAATGCGGAACAGCGACAGTGAGGAGCTGAACCACGATGGATGCAGAAATGTAGGGCATAATGCCCAGGGCAAAAATGGAAGCACGGCTCCACGCACCTCCGAGGAAACTATTAATGAGATCGAAGAAGCCTCCACCTTGTTGCTCAGGCAACTTGGTAAAGTCAACTCCCGGCAGGACCACATACGAACCCAGCCTGAACATGATCAAGAAGCCGATCGTGTTCAGAATCTTAACTCGAAGATCCTCGATCGAAAAAATGTTCTTTAATGTGGTCCAGAATCTTTTCATCAGGCAACCTTGGTTACAGCACCTCCGGCCTGTTCAATGGCCTTTGATGCTTTTTCAGAGAAAGCGTGAGCTTCAACGTTAATTTTACTTTTGATTTCACCCCGGGCCAAAAGTTTGATCCGGTCGTTTTTGCTGATCAATCCGTTTTTGCGGAAGACTTCAATACTCAGATTTGATTCACCTGTTTTCTGAACGAGTTGTTCAAGAACATCCAGATTCAGCGGCTTGAAATAAACCTTGTTGTTGTTTTTGAAGCCGAACTTAGGAGTACGGCGTTGCAGCGGCATCTGACCACCTTCGAAACCGAATTTCTTATGGTAGCCGGAGCGAGACTGAGCACCTTTATGACCACGGCCTGCGGTGGAACCACCGGAGCCCTGGCCGCGGCCAAGCCGCTTGTTTTTCTTGACAGAGCCCTTGGCAGGCTTCAGTTGATGTAATTTCATACTCATTTCGTTTTTCTGGTTTAGTCAGATTAGAGTTCGGTGACCTTAACCAAATGACTTACTTTTCTCACCATGCCCTGGATTTGCGGAGTATACTCCAATTCCACGGAAGCGTGCAGTTTACCAAGACCAAGTGACTGAATAGTCAGCAACTGGGTGTTGGGTCTTTTGATGGTGCTGCGGGTCTGTGTGATCCTGACTTTGGCCATACACTTATCCTTTAAAAACTTTTGATAATTCTATTCCGCGGTTGCGTGCAATTGTAAAGGGATCACGCATAGAGGTGAGCGCCTTAAAAGTTGCCTTCACCACGTTGTGTGGGTTAGAAGATCCTTTTGATTTTGCCAACACGTTATGAACGCCGGCAGACTCAAGAACAGCACGCATCGCACCACCTGCTATTACACCGGTACCAGGCGAAGCAGGCTTCAGCAATACAAATCCACCGCCGAACTTTCCGATAGATTCATGCGGAACAGTTCCTTTGATGATTGGCACTTTCACCAGATATTTTTTTGCATCCTCCATGCCTTTGGCAATGGCGTCGGTAACTTCATTTGCTTTGCCCAAGCCATAACCAACTACACCGTTACCATTTCCTACCACAACAATGGCAGAGAAACTGAAGCGGCGACCGCCTTTAACCACTTTAGCTACGCGCTGAATGGCGACGACACGCTCCTTGAGATTAATCTCACTGGCTTTTACTGAACTGACGTTGCTTTGTGACATGCTTTAAAAATTTAATCCGCCTTCTCTTGCGCCTTCGGCGAGGGCTTTGACATTTCCATGATAGAGATAACCGCTGCGATCGAAGACCACCTGATCAATTCCTGCTTCCTTGGCACGCTGTGCCATCAGAAGACCGACTGACTTGGAGATCGCCACGCTGAGTTTGCCTTTCTTATCTGTTTCCATTGAGGAAGCATGTGCAACAGTATGACCTTTTGAGTCATCTATCAGCTGGGCATAAATGCCGCGGTTGCTTCGGAAAACTGTAAGCCTGGGACGGCCCGTGGTGCCTTGCACTTTCTTCCGGATTCCCAGCTTTATTCTTGTCTTTCTTTCCAGTTTGGACATATTACCAATTATTTAGCTGCAGCCTTACCTGCTTTTCTACGTACATATTCACCCACATAGCGGATACCTTTTCCTTTGTAAGGCTCCACCTTGCGAAGTGATTTAATTTTTGATGCTACCTGACCGATCAACTGCTTGTCGATACCTTCAAGAATGATGGTTGGGTTCTGACCTTTTTCCTGAACGGCCTGAAGTTTCAACTCCTTAGGAACAGCCATGAAAATGCTGTGGGAGTAGCCCAGACTTAATTCAAGAACATTGCCTTGTGCAGTAGCCTTGTAACCTACACCAATAAGCTCAAGCTCACGGCGGTAACCCTTGTTGACACCTTCTACCATATTGGCAATGAGTGCACGGTATAAGCCATGAAGCGCACGGTCAGGCTTTTCGTCGCTTGGACGAGTTACGGAAACCGTACTGCCTTCCACCTTAACATTAAAACCAGGTTTGATCGCCTGGGATAATTCTCCCTTTGAACCTTTAACAGTGACAACAGATGTTGCCTGCTGATAGGTACAGGTGATACCTGCGGGAAGAGTGATGATTGATTTACCTATTCGTGACATGGCCGCTTATTAATAAACGTAACACAATACTTCTCCGCCCACATTAAGATTGCGAGCTTCTTTATCAGTTATTACACCTTTAGAGGTGGACAGGATAGCAATACCAAGTCCGTTCAGCACCTTTGGCAGTTTATCGGATGAGGCATATTTGCGAAGACCGGGAGAACTGATCCGAACGATTCTGGTGATGGCAGATTCGCGGGTTTCCGGATTATACTTCAGAGCGATTTTGATGTTCTGCTTTGAAGGCACGGTATCATCAAGTTTGTAATTGAGGATATATCCTTTTTCAAAAAGAACCTTGGTGATTTCTTTCTTAAGGCCGGAAGCCGGAATCTCCACAATGCGATGGCGCGCCTTGATGGCGTTCCGCACTCTGGTCAGATAATCGGCGATAGGATCGGTCGTCTTCATGCTTTTTCTTCGTTTTAAGCCTTTTTATGAAAAAAGGGCTGCAAATTTATTGATTTTAAGGTCTTTATCAAATGTTACCAGCTGGCCTTGGTTAAACCCGGGATCTTTCCGTCGTTGGCCATTTGACGGAACACGTTACGGCAAACGCCGAATTTGCGCATATATCCTCTTGGACGACCGGTCAGCTTGCAACGGCTGCGCAGGCGAACAGCAGAGGAACTGCGTGGCAGCTTGTCCAAAGCTGCCCAATCTCCGGCTTCCTTAAGTTTTTTACGCTTTTCAGCATAACGCTTCACGAGGGCGATTTTCTTATTGTCTCGGGTAAGCAGTGAAAGTTTTGCCATAATCTTATTCGATCAATTTTTAGTTACGAAAGGCATTCCAAAAGCTTTGAGCAATTCAAAGCTTTCCTCATCAGTATTGGCAGAAGTAACAAATGTGATGTCCATACCATTGATGCGGGTAACCTTATCAATAGAGATCTCCGGGAAAATGATTTGTTCCTTCACGCCGAGGGTATAATTACCACGACCATCAAAACCTTTATCGCTTACGCCACGGAAGTCACGCACACGCGGAAGGGCCACATTCATCAGGCGATCCAGGAATTCATACATCCGCTCGCCACGCAGTGTAACGCGTACACCGATAGGCAGATTCTCACGGAGTTTGAAATTGGAAATAGCTTTGCGAGCCTTTGTAGATACAGCGCGCTGACCAGTGATCGTGCTGATTTCTTCAAGAGCAACATCCACAATTTTTTTATCAGCCACAGCAGCTCCAACACCTTTGTTGATGCAGATCTTTTCGATCTTAGGCACCTGCATAATGGATTTATACTGAAACTTTGATTTCAGTGAAGGAACAATCTCCTTGAGGTACTTTTCCTTTAATCTTGGTGTAGCCATTACTTTATGAATTCACCTGTTTTCTTACTATAGCGCTGAAGAGCGCCTTTCTCATTGAGCTTGCGACCGGTGCGGGTAGTTTTACCTGATGCAGGATCTACAAGTGCCAGGTTGCTGATATGCACACCGGCTTCAGTTTTTTTCAGTTCACCATTTGGTTTTCCGGCGGATGGCTTTTGGTGTTTGGTAACAATATTGACCCCCTCCACAATTGCGCGGCTCTTCTTGAGATCAACTTCCAGAACACGGCCTTCTTTACCGCGGTCGTCGCCTGCGATCACACGCACGGTGTCACCCCTGCGGATATGAAGTTTAGGCTGTTTATTGAATTTCCTTTCCATAGTATTAAAGCACTTCTGGTGCCAGTGAAACGATCTTCATGAATTGTTTTTCGCGGAGTTCACGTGCGACAGGACCGAAAATACGGGTACCGCGCGGCTCATCCTGGGGCGTCAGCAATACGGCAGCATTGTCTTCGAAACGAATGTAAGAACCATCCTTGCGACGGACTTCTTTTTTAGTACGGACAACAACAGCACGGGAAACTGTTCCCTTTTTTATCTGACTGGTCGGCAATGCAGACTTAACAGTCACCACAATTTTATCTCCTACAGAAGCATAACGGCGGTGGCTTCCTCCAAGAACATGGAGGCAGAGCACTTCTTTGGCACCACTGTTATCGGCTACGGTAAGTCTTGACTCGGTTTGTATCATGATTACTTCGCTTTTTCAATTATTTCAACAAGTCTCCAGCGCTTGCTCTTACTCATAGGTCTGGTCTCCATGATGCGAACAGTATCGCCGATTCCGGCTTCATTCTTTTCGTCATGTGCCATGAACTTGGTAGAACGGTTCACAAATTTTCCATAGATCGGATGCTTAACTTTCCGGTCAACGATAATGGTGATCGACTTCTGCATTTTATTGCTGACCACCTTGCCGATCCTGACTTTTCTCAGATTTCTTTCCATTTGTGAAACTTATTTTTGGCGTTCTTTCTGTGTCAATACCGTATTGAGACGGGCGATCAGACGCCGTGTCTCCTGAATTTTCATTGGGCTCTCGATTGCAGAAACCTGATGCGCAAAGCGGAGTTTGCGAAGAGTTTCCTGCTCACTGGTAATCTTTTGACGGATCTCCTCAATGGAGAGGCCGATTATTTCGCTGTTTTTCATATCAACGATTATTCAACGTAATCTCTGCGTACAACAAATTTTGTCTTGATGGGAAGTTTGCCATCAGCAAGACTGAGGGCTTCCATCGCTGTTGCCTGATTCACACCACCTGCTTCGAACAGAATAGTGCCGGGCTTCACTACAGCCACCCAGAATTCAGGTGCTCCTTTACCTTTACCCATACGAACCTCGGCAGGTTTTTTGGTAACAGGTTTGTCAGGGAAAATTCTCATCCATACCTGGCCTTCACGCTTCATTGCGCGTGTAACGGCCACGCGGGCGGCTTCAAGCTGGCGTGCAGTAATCCATCCGGGCTCAAGTGCTTTGATGCCAAATGCACCAAAGGCAATGCTGTGACCACGGGTAGCCAGACCCTTGACCCTACCTTTTTGGGCTTTCCGGAATTTGGTTCTCTTAGGCTGTAACATGTTCAGTCAATAGTTATTCGTTCACTTCCAATCATCCATTTTTAGATCCACGGGAACCACGGTCACGGCGATCGCCGCGCTCACCGCGCTCTCCCCTTTCACCTCCAGGACCACGGCCACGACGTTCACCTCCACGAGGACCGCCCTTGCCTTCCTGACCCTGACCACCTGTGATCATGCCTACATTCGGAGACAAATCACGACGGCCGTAAACCTCACCTTTGAAGATCCACACCTTGATGCCGATCTTACCATAAACAGTCTGAGCTTCAGACAGTGCATAGTCGATGTCAGCACGGAGCGTATGGAGTGGCACACGGCCTTCACGATACTGCTCTGAGCGGGCAATATCAGCACCACCCAAACGGCCAGAAACTTTCACTTTAATACCTTCAGCACCTACACGAATAGTTCCGGCAATTGCCTGCTTCATCGCTCTGCGGAAAGAGATCCTCGCTTCAAGTTGCTGGGCGATAGATTCACCTACCAGCTTGGCATCCAATTCAGGACGCTTGATCTCAAATATGTTGATCTGCACATCTTTGTTGTGCATTTTTTTCAATTCTTCCTTGATCTTATCGATCTCCGTACCACCTTTTCCAATCACAACGCCGGGACGAGCAGTATGAATGGTGAGGGTGATGCGCTTCAGTGTACGCTCGATCACTACTTTAGAAATTCCACCTTTAGGGATACGGGCAGTGATATACTTGCGGATCTCCTGGTCTTCAACCAATTTATCAGAGAATGTTTTTCCGCCATACCAGTTGGAGTCCCAACCGCGGATAATTCCCAAACGAAGTCCTACCGGATTAACTTTTTGTCCCATTATGCTTTAGTTTCATTAGCTGTTTCAGAAGGAGCAGCCGGCAGTTTATCTACAACCAGCGTAACATGGTTCGAGCGCTTGCGCACACGGTGTGCACGGCCCTGAGGTGCAGGACGGAGACGCTTGAGGATCCGGCCTCCATCTACAAAAATTTCACGAACATAAAGATCAGCCACATCGTCGCGTTGATCACTGTTCTTGGCCTGCCAGTTTGAAATGGCTGAAAGCAACAACTTCTCCAAACGGAAAGAAGGATGCATGGCCTCATATTTTAAAATGTTAAGTGCTTTGTTCACACGCTGACCACGGATCAGGTCAGCAACCAGGCGCATCTTTCTTGGAGAAGTAGGGACGTTCTTCAAACGTGCGGTAGCAGGACCGCTTGAAGAAACTTCTTTTACCCCTTTCAATTTCTCTCTTTTACGAACGGAGCGCTTCACTTTTTTTTCTGCAGTTTCCATGATTCAGATGCTTACAGGTTATGCCTTTGCAGGTTCGTCTTTACGGTTACCGGAGTGACCTTTGAAGGTTCTTGTTGGAGAAAATTCTCCAAGCTTATGACCGACCATGTTTTCAGTTACATAAACAGGAACAAACTTGTTTCCGTTGTGCACTGCAAACGTGAACCCGATCAGGTCAGGAGTAATGGTTGAACGACGTGACCAGGTTTTGATCACTGACTTCTTGCCTGATTTTTCCATATCGGTCACCTTTTTCAGCAAGCGCTGATCGATGTAGGGACCTTTTTTAATTGACCTTCCCATTATTTTTTCCTCCGTGATATGATTAAACGATCAGAATATTTTCTTGGGCTGCGGGTCTTTTTGCCTTTCGCAGCGAGACCTTTGCGTGAGCGAGGATGACCTCCTGATGCTCTTCCTTCACCACCACCCATCGGGTGATCAACAGGGTTCATGGCAACACCGCGGTTGCGAGGCCTGCGGCCGCGCCAGCGATTGCGTCCTGCCTTACCAACACTTTCATTCATGTGGTCAGGATTGGAAACAGTACCAACAGTTGCAATGCAACGTGACAACACATTGCGCATTTCACCTGAAGGCATTTTCAGCGTTGCGTATTCTCCCTCACGGGCAACCAGCTGAACGAATGAGCCGGCACTGCGACCGATTGCTCCTCCCTTACCAGGCTGGATTTCTATGTTATGAACAATTGTACCGATAGGAATCTTTGACAACGGAAGTGCGTTTCCGACCTCCGGAGCAACATTTTCTCCAGATACAACAGTTTGTCCTACTGTCAGACCCTGAGGTGCAAGGATATAAGCCTTGCTTCCGTCTTTGTAGTAAAGTTTTGCTACACGGGCAGTGCGAGTCGGATCGTATTCGATTGACTTTACAACTGCAGGGACATCAAACTTATCGCGCTTGAAGTCGATGATGCGAAGCTTTTGTTTGTGACCGCCGCCGATGTAGCGCATGGTCATGTGACCTTGGCTGTTGCGGCCACCGGTCTTCTTAAGGATTTTTACCAGTGACTTTTCAGGACGTGACTCCGTGATGTCGTCAAAGCCTGGAGCCAGCCGATGGCGGGTTCCGGGAGTTACTGGTTTTAATTTTTTCAACGCCATGATTATTCCGGATTAAACGTTGCTGTAGAAATCAATCACTTCACCTTTAGCCAGCGTAACGATGGCTTTCTTGAAATTTGGCTTGCGTCCTTCCAATACACCGGCTTTGGTGTAGCGGATCTTACGCTTACCCATCACACTAATGGTGTTCACCTTTTCAACAGTGACGCCATACATTTTCTTGACAGCTTCCTTTATCTCCACTTTGTTGGCACGGATGTCGACAATGAAGCCGTACTTACCCTTTTCATTGAGGGCAGAAACTTTTTCCGTAACCAGTGGTCTGATCAGCACGCTCATGATTACTTATTTAAAATGGTAGTAATTTTTCCGATCGCACTTTCCACGAGCAATAACTTATCGGCGTTCAACACATCGTAAGTATTGATCTGTGCAGCTGTGATCACTTTAGTATTCTGAACATTGCGTCCGGAGAGGACGATGTTCTTATTGGTTTCCGGAAGAACGAGAAGTGTCTTGGCACTACCGCCAGCCACTGACTTCAGGAAAGACATGAAGTTCTTTGTCTTGTGTGTATCAAAACTGAAATCCTCGATGACCGCGATGCTGTTGTCCTTTGCTTTGTAGGAAAGAGCAGATTTGCGGGCGAGGTCTTTTACTTTTTTATTCAGCTTGAAGGAATAGTCACGGGGTACAGGACCGAAGATCCGGCCACCACCTTTGAACTGTGGGTTCTTGATGTTACCCGCACGTGCACCGCCAGTACCTTTTTGCTTCTTGATCTTTTTGCTGGAACCTGAGATCTCGTTACGCTGCTTAGACTTGTGTGTACCCTGACGAAGATTCGCAAGATGACTTTTCACGTCCAGCCAGATCGCATGATCATTTGGCTCAATGGCAAAAATGTCTTCCGACAAAGTTGCCTTGCGGCCGGTGGTTTCACCAGATTGTTTTACAACTGACAGTTCCATTACTTCTGAAGAATTATGGTTGCATTTTTTGGACCAGGTACTGAACCGCTGACCAGGATCAGATTTTGTTCAGGCATGATCTTAACTACTTTAAGGTTGGTGAGCTTGACGCGATCGGTACCCATCCGTCCGGGCAAGCGCTTTCCTTTGATTACGCGAGAAGCGAAAGAAGCATTACCCATTGAACCGGGAGCACGAAGACGGTTATGCTGACCGTGGGTCTGACCGCCTACGCCGCTGAAGCCGTGGCGTTTTACAACACCCTGAAAGCCTTTACCTTTTGAAATGCCTACTGCATCAACCCAATCGCCTTCAACAAAAATATCCTGAATATGGACCTGCTTGCCGAGTTCGGCTAGTTGGCTGAATTCATCTCCAAAATCACGGAATTCCACTACAGCGCGCTTCGGCGTTGTGTTGGCCTTCTTGAAATGACCCTGAAGGGCTTTTGAAGTGTTTTTCTCTTTTTTATCCCCAAAAGCAAGCTGGAGGGCCCTATAACCATCCTTTTCCTCGTTTTTGATTTGCGTTACTACGCAAGGACCTGCTTCAATCACCGTAAC
>Ga0255294_1000168_pt1 | contig 9240 bp, 10 predicted proteins | sample MistaT_31_FD_183691 | JGI IMG/M metagenome (GOLD analysis project Ga0255294, IMG submission 183691) | Metatranscriptome of freshwater microbial communities from Mississippi River, Louisiana, United States - Miss_Yuk_RepA_8h (Metagenome... | ecosystem: Environmental > Aquatic > Freshwater > River ...
TAGAAACCAGCCACGCTGGTAATGTGGGCGCGGCCGCCCGTGCCATGAAAGTCATGGGTTTTGACGATCTGGTGCTGGTCAATCCCCGTTGGTCCAATGTGCTGCGCAAGGAAGAAACCATCCAGCGTGCCAGTGGTGCCAATGATGTGCTGGCCAAGGCGCGGGTGGTGAGCACGCTGGACGAAGCCTTGGAGGGCGTGACCCACCTGTGCGCCACAGCCATGACGCCGCGCGACTTTGGTCCGCCCACGCGCAGCCCTCGTGCGCACTTTGAGCAACTTGATATAAGCGAAGGCTGTATTGGCTTCCTGTTTGGTTCCGAGCGCTTTGGCATGAAAAACGAGGACGTGTACCGCTGCCATGTGGCGCTGTCCATTCCCACCGCGCCCTACTTTGGCTCATTGAACCTGGGTGCTGCGATCCAGGTCATTGCCTACGAGTGGCGCCAGGCCTTGGGGGGATTTGGTGTCCAACCCGCCACATCAGAACCCCAAGCCGCGGATGCCCAGCAAGTGGCGGGCATGTTGACGCATTGGGAACAGGCCCTGACCGAGATTGGTTTTTTGGATCCTGCAGCACCCAAAAAGCTGATGCCGCGTCTGAACCAGTTGTTCAACCGCGCAGGCGTTCAGCAAGAAGAAATCCACATTCTGCGCGGGGTGGCCAAGGCCATGATCGAGGCCGCTCGCGACAAGCGCTAGACTACAAACATGTTTGCCCGACTCCGATCCGATATCCAGTGCATTCTTGAGCGCGACCCAGCTGCCCGCAGCACCTGGGAAGTGCTGACTTGCTACCCCGGCTTGCATGCCTTGGTGCTGCATCGGCTGGCGCATGCCTGCTGGACGCTTGGTTTCAAATGGCTGGGACGTTTTGTCTCGCACATTTCTCGCTGGCTGACCGGTATCGAAATTCACCCCGGCGCCAAGATTGGTGAGCGGGTGTTTTTTGACCATGCCATGGGCGTGGTCGTGGGTGAGACCGCCGAAATCGGTGATGGTTGCACCATTTATCAGGGTGTGACCTTAGGCGGCACCTCGCTGTACAAGGGCACCAAGCGCCATCCGACACTGGGCAAGAACGTGGTGGTCAGTGCAGGCGCCAAGGTCCTGGGTGGTTTTGAGGTGGGAGATAACGCCAAGATCGGCAGTAATGCGGTGGTCATCAAGCCTGTTCCTGCGGGTGCCACGGCGGTGGGTATTCCTGCGCGCATCATTCCGTCCAAATCGGGTGAGAGCGCAGATGTAACCGATGCACAGCCCAAATTCAATGCGTATGGCATTACGCAGGAAGACGATCCTCTGTCGCAAGCCATGCGCGGCTTGATCGACAACGCAGCATCGCAAGAGCATCAAATCGCGTTGCTGTGGCAAGCGCTGGAGCAATTGGGCTGCGCCCAAAAAGTGAAGGTGCCGGGTGAAGCGCACACCCACGAGACCTTTGAAGCCAGCAAGCTCAACGATCTGGTGGGTAAGTAAGCGGCCTTAACTTGCGGCGATGCTGGTGGTTTGCGCTATCAGTTCGCGGCGCCGTTCGTGCAGGCTGCGCCAACGTGCCAGCGCCTCGGGGTCTTGCGCAATCTGGGCTTGCTCCAAGGCCTCGGTCTCCAGCTGTTTGAGCCGGTCGATGTGCATCAAATTGAGCAGGCGACGCAGCTCCTGCTGCGCTTCTTGGGGCACGATGGCTTCTGATACATCGGCGGGCAGGCTGGCCGCCTGTGCCCAAGTTTGGGCCGTCTCGGCAAAGGGCTGATCCTGCATCAATTCCAGCAAAGCGGACACCCCCAAGGGGCCATGCTCATGGAATTGCGTCTCCATCCAGGCAAACAAGGAGCCATGAGGGTCGGGCAGGGCGCACAGCATGGCTTGGTCTTCGCTGGCCAGGCCGTCCCACAAGGACATATTGGTCAACAGCAAGCGAGCGGCATGGTCGGCGCGGCTCGCGGGCAGGCTTATGGGGCCGCTGGGGCGCCAGGGCGTGGCCGGTTTGCTGAAAGGCTTGTCGCCCCAGGGCTTGCGTGGTTTGCTGCTGGGGTAACTTTGTGTGGGCGCGGTGTAATGCTGCACCTCCATGCCCGCATGCTCTTGTGCATGTGGCTCCGGGGTGGCTTGCGGCGCAGATGCGCCATCGCGCTGCAGTTGCTGGCGCCAGAGTTTGTCCAGCTCCTCGGTGGGCAGTTGAATGTGCTGTGCCAGTTCGGCCAGCAGTTGGCGCTTAAGAGCGCCGTCGGGTAACAGGGCCCACAATGGACGCGCCTGGCTGGAGAGGCGCGCACGGCCCTCAGCGGTGCGCAGGTCGCAGTCCGCGCTGGCGGCTTCGACCAGAAAGCGTGACAAGGGTTCGGCCTGACGGATTTGCTCGGCAAAGCCCTCGCGGCCATGGGCGCGGATGTAGCTGTCCGGGTCGTGCTCGGCAGGCAGGAACAAAAATTTGATGCTGCGCGTATCTGTGGCGTAGGGCAGTGCGCCCTCCAGGGCTTTGCGCGCGGCGCGGCGGCCAGCGGCGTCGCCGTCAAAACTGAAGACCACCGCATCGGTGAACTTGAAGAGCTTTTGCACATGGTCGGGCGTGCAGGCGGTGCCCAGTGTAGCCACGGCATTAGGAAAGCCCAATTGCGCCAGAGCCACCACGTCCATATAGCCTTCCGTCACCAGCACGTAGCCGGCGCTGTGCAGGGCTTCGCGTGCTTCAAACAAGCCGTACAGCTCACGACCTTTGTGGAAGACGGGGGTTTCGGGTGAGTTCAGGTATTTGGGCGTGCCATCGCCCAGCACGCGTCCACCAAAGCCAATGCATTCGCCTTTGACGTTGCGGATGGGGAACATGATGCGGTCGCGAAAGCGGTCGTAGCGCTTGTCGTCATCGCCTTGAATGACCAGACCGCTTTCGGCCAACAAGGGGTCGTCGTATTTGGGGAACACGCTGGCCAGGTTGCGCCAACCGTCTGGCGCGTAGCCCAGGCCAAAGCGCTTGGCAATCTGGCCCGACAGGCCTCGGCCCTTGAGGTAGGCCACGGCGCGTGGTGCGTCCTTGAGGTGTTTGCGCCAGGACTCGCCTGCTTTTTCCAGAATGTCGGTCAGGGTTTCCTGGCGTGCTTTTTGGGCGGCAGCGCGGGCGCGCTCTTCGGGCGATTGCTGTTCGTCGGGCACTTGCATACCCACTTGTTGGGCCAGGTCTTTGACAGCCTCGACAAAAGTCATGCCGGTGTGCTCCATCAGGAAGCCGATGGCATTGCCGTTCTTGCCGCAACCAAAGCAGTGGAAAAACTGTTTACTGGGGCTGACCGTGAAGCTGGGCGATTTTTCGCCATGAAACGGGCATAGCCCCATAAAGTTGGCGCCGCCCTTTTTGAGCTGGACGTACTTGCCCACCACGTCGACCACATCGACGCGCGACAAAAGCTCTTGAATAAAGGACTGAGGAATAGCCACAGCCTATTTTCCCCGATCTGTTGTGTCTGGCTGTGGGGTGCAGCCATTTGGGCAATAAAAAACCCGCCGAAGCGGGTGGGTGGTCACAGAGCCATCAGGTCTGTTTTTATTTCTTGGCCTTGTGCTTCTTGGCCTTCTTGCCAGATTTTTTGGCTTTTTTGGCAGCATGCGCCTTTTTCTTGGCGGGTGTTGCAGCGGGGGCTGCCTGCTCGGGGGCCGGAGCTGTTTGCACAGCCGGAGCTACGGCAGGTGCGGGGGTGGCAGCAGGAGCCGTTTGGGCCTGGGTTGCCACAGCAATCAGACTTGCCATAATGATAGCGATCTGTTTTTTCATGGTCATGACAGAAGGGTGATGAGGAACTTCATTATCAGGTCTGGCAGACATACCTGAACACCGACTTTGAAAAAAATCAGATCAAGGAAAAATGGTGTGTGATACGGCGCTGGCGATCCATGTCGTCATAGAAGCGCTCCAGCGTAGCGCGCACAGTCTGGAAGGCCAGTTCGTCCCATGGGATGTCCTGGCGCGCAAACAGGCGGGCCTCCAGGGTTTCATGGCCTGGATCAAATACCTCGGAGGTCAGGCGTGCCCGAAAGTACATGTGAACCTGACTGACTTTGGGCACGCTGATGACCGTGATCAGGTCTTCCATTTCGAACTGAGCGCCTGCTTCTTCCATGGTTTCGCGGGCAGCGCCTTCTTGCACAGTTTCGCCCAGCTCCATGAAGCCGGCAGGTAGGGTCCATTTACCCCACCGCGGTTCAATATTGCGCTTGCAAAGCAACACCCGCCCCTCAAGATGGGGGATTGTGCCCACCACATTCAAGGGATTTTGGTAGTGGATGGTTTTGCAGCTGGCGCTGGTACAAATGGCGCGTTCACGCGTGTCGCCATCGTCGGGCAAAGCCTGCGTGGTAGGCGCACCGCACGAGCGGCAAAACCGGATCGTAGGGTGCGCTACTGAACTCATCTGAGCATCTGAAGGGCAATCAGGGCCATACTTGGGAAGAACACCAGTACCACGATACGCAAGATGTCAGAGGCCAGGAAAGGCATCACGTACTTGAAGGTCTCCTTCATGGGCACGTTTTTGGCCATGCTGTTGATGATGAAGACGTTCATGCCCACAGGGGGTGTGATCAGGCCGATTTCCACGACCATCAAAGCCAGAATACCAAACCAGATGGCTTTGGATTCAGCATCCATGCCCCAAATGTCAATGCCCATGATGATGGGGAAGAACACCGGAATGGTCAGCAGCAGCATCGACAAGCTGTCCATGATGCAACCCAGAAACAGGTAAATCCCGATGATGGTAAACACGACCATCAGGGGTGGCCAGTTCATCGAGACCACCCATTTGGCTAGTTCCGTATTGATTTGGGTCAGCGCCAGGAACACGTTAAGCACGTCAGCGCCCAGCAGGATCAAAAAGATCATGCCGGTGGCAGCTGCGGCGCCATACATACATTCCATGAAGCTTTTGCCGCGTAGGCCGCCGGATGTCCAGGCCACAAAAGCTGTGGCCACGGTGCCAATGGAGGCAGCCTCAGTCGGGGTGAAGAAGCCACCGTAGATGCCGCCAATGACAACAGCAAAAATCAACAGCACTGGCCAGGTCTCGAGCAGGGCTGTCAAGCGCTGGCTCCAGGTGTAGCGATCGCCACGCGGTGCATCCATGGGTTTGACACGAGCAATGATGCCAATGACCAGCATGTAGCCAATGGCGGCGATGATGCCTGGAATGAAGGCTGCAACAAACAATTTGGCGATGTTTTGTTCCGTCATGATCGCGTAGATCACCAAGGGAACGGACGGGGGAATCAAAATGCCTAGCGTGCCGCCTGCCGCAATCACCGCTGTGGACAGACGCTCGGAGTAAGCATGCGCCTTGAGTTCGGGCAAAGCCACTTGACCCATGGTGGCTGCAGTCGCCAACGAAGAGCCGCAAATCGCACCAAAGCCAGCGCAGGCAGTGACACCGGCCATCGCCATACCGCCTCGCCAGTGGCCAATAAAAGCGTTACCTGCTTTGAACAGGGCGCGGGAAAGTCCACCATGGGTAGCGAATTGACCCATCAGCAAAAACAAGGGCACCACTGACAGGTCGTAGACCGAGTAACGCGCATAGGCTGCTGTCTTGAAATAGTTGAGCATAGGTGCCAGACCGGCTACAGCGGTGTAGCCAATCGAGCCTGCCAGGAGCATGGCAATGCCGATATGGACGCGCAAAGCGAGCAAGACCAACAGCAGCACGAAGACGAGGACGCCCCATTCAATTCCGGTCATGCTTGCTCTCCTCGTTCGGGGTGGGTGATGGCGTACAGGGCTGTGGCGCACAGCACAGCGAACGCTGCAGCGATAGGACCATAAGTCCACCAGGTCGGGATTTCGAGCAGCATGGATGCATCACCCGTGCTTTTCAGATCAATCAGACCACGCAAAGTGTTCCAGCACAGGACGGCGGAAAACACGGCAATCAAAAGTTGGGCAATGCCATCGAGCCAGCGATTGAGGCTGGCGGAGGCTTTGGCCGTGAAGAAGTCCACGATCACATGGCCTTTGACCCAATTGGCGTAGGGCAAAGACAGGCTGACCGCAATGGCGCTGAACATCTGTACCAGTTCGTAGTCACCAAGCAGAGGGGCGTCGAAGAAAGATCGCCCGACAATGCTGCGAAGCGACATCAGTGCCATGGCAATGAGGGACAGGCCCGAAGCGACGGCCATCGCTTTGCTGGTTTTGTCGAGTAGCCAACCTGCACCCGTGTAAGTGCGGTTGTCTTCAGAAAGGATGAGGTCTGCCACTGGGCGCTTTCTGGGAAATTGGAGAGGTATGTCTTTATAAAATTTGGGGGCACGAGGCCCCCAAACTCATGGGACAGCTATTTTATTTGCTGTACTTGTCGATCAGCGCCAGGGCATCGGCCAACATGGCCTTGCCGTCCAAGCCGCGCTTGTTCATGTCAGCCACCCAGGCATCGTCAAGAGATTCCGATGCTTTCTTCCAGCGCTCGAGCTCGGAGGCCGGAATCTGGCTGATTTTGTAGCCGGGGGTGGCTTCAAACACCTTTTTGGCTCCGACGTCAGCGCCTTCTTGCTGGGAACCCAGAGTCGCGGAGGTTTCGCGGCCAGAGTTCTTGTCGATCACGGCTTTCAGGTCGGCGGGCAGGGAGTCGTACTTGGCCTTGTTCATGGGCATCACGAACACGGTGGTGTACAGCGCCTTGTACTTGCGGTCTGGCTCGGCCACGAACTTGGTCAGCTCTTGAACCTTCAGGCCAGGAGCAACTTCGTAGGGAATCACGGCGCCATCGATCACGCCCTTGGACAGGGCTTCAGGCACTGCAGGCACGGGCATGCCTACTGGCGTGGCACCCATCATGCCCAGCATTTTGGCGATGGTGGCGGTGGGGCCGCGCAGCTTCATGCCTTTGAGGTCTTCGAGCTTGGTGATTTGCTTGTCACGGGTGTAAATATTGCCTGGGCCGTGCACGTGGATGGCCAGCAGTTTGACGTCCTTGAATTCGTCCTGGGCGTACTTCTGAGCGAAATCCCAGGCTGCACGGCTGGTGGCGCCGGCATTGGTCATCATGAAAGGCAGTTCAAACACTTGCGACTTGGAAAAGCGACCGGCAGAGTAGCCAGCCACGGTCCAGACCACATCGGCCACGCCATCCTTGGCCTGGTCGAACAGCTGAGGGGGGGTGCCGCCAAGCTGCATCGAAGGGTAGATCTGGCACTGCAGACGGTTCTTGGAGTCCTTGGCAATCGCATCGCACCAGCCGTTGAGCATGACAGCTTGCTGCGTTGATTGCGGGCCCAGGAAGTGGTGCACCTTCAGGATGATGGGATCGGCCGCTTGGGCACTGAGGCTGGCACCGGCCAAGGCTGCTGCAGCGACAGTCAATTTCAGGATGTGCTTCATTCATGTCTCCTCATGGTTGCACACATTGTTAACCAACCGGTCGGTTGGTTTTAAGGCTTGTGTCTAAACTGGGCCTCGGGAAAATGCATTATGTTGCAGACTGGACCTGTTCTCAATGCTTGCGCATCAGGGTTTGCACGGGTATGACCACACATCTGATATATCAAGCTGCGATGGCAATCCGCAAACTGGGCAATCCAGTGATATGAGCGGTCATCTCGTCTGCAGGCACAACCGCGCCGACGCCCTCCGGGGTTCCGGTAAAAATCAGGTCGCCGGGCATCAAAGTCCAGGCTCTGGACAGGTGTGCGATGGTTTCCGGTATGTTCCAGATCAGCTTGTTGATCTGGCTGTGCTGGCGGGTGATGCCGTTGACCTCGAGCTTGATTTCGGCCTGCGTGATCCCGGCTAGTTGCGATGCCGGCACAATCGGGCCGATGGGGGCTGAATGGTCGAAAGCCTTGCCGATGCACCAAGGACGGCCCTGTTTCTTCATCTCGGCCTGCAAGTCCCTGCGGGTCATGTCCAGGCCTACTGCGTAACCGTAAACGTGGCTCAAGGCTTGGTCGACAGGAATGTCGCGTCCGCCCTGACCAATCGCTACGACCAGCTCGACCTCGTGATGCAGGTCCTGCGTCAGGGGCGGATAAGGCATGGTGCCAGTCTGGTCCGCGGGAACCACCACCAACGCATCTGCAGGTTTGAGAAAGAAAAAGGGAGGCTCGCGCCCTGTGAAACCCATTTCCTTGGCATGTTCGGCGTAGTTGCGGCCTACGCAATACACGCGATGCACCGGGAAACGATGCGCATGGTTGGTGACGGGCAGACTGACGAGGGGTGAGGGATCAAACGCGTAACTCATGATTCATGCTTTTGCTCTGTGAAAACTCAGTATGCCACCTCATGAGCGCAAAAAGGTGGCTGACACAGGGAGGTTTTCCCTTGGGCGCGGTACGATCACAAGACTATGACCAAAAGCTACGATTTCGCTCAGGCTCCAGGGCATCTGATTCGACGTGCTCAACAAATTGCAGTGGCCTTGTTTGCACAAGAAGCAGCCGGCGTGGAGGACATCACACCGGTTCAGTTCTCGATTTTGAACGCCCTCATGGATCAGCCGGGAGTTGATCAGGTCACGCTTGCCGCCGCGGTGGCTTTTGATCCAGCCACGTTTGGCTCGGTCATTACCCGCCTGGAGGCCAAAGCATGGGTGAGACGCGAAGCGGATGTAAACGACCGTCGTCGCAAGCTGCTGTTCATCACTGAAAAAGGCATCCAGGCGGTACAGGAGCTCAAACCCGTGGTGGCCAAAGTTCAGAAAAAAATCATGGGACCCTTGTCTGCGACGGAGCAAAAGCAGCTGGTCGAGCTGATGGTCAAACTGGTGCGAGGGCATGAGCGGGGCTAGCAAGGCATCGTCATGAAAGTTTCACGAAATCTGCACAAATGCGTCATGAACGCTGTGCACCATGCATGCATCAAACAAAGGATGCATGACCATGAAAGAGCTGCCCAACCCCACCTTGTCTTTGTCCCCCGTCAGTCCGCTTGCACGGAGGTCACTTCATCGCGGTGATCAGCCTTCATCCTCACCGCTGGCTGCGTCCGCTGCTACAGCCCAAATCAAGGTTTCCTGGGCGCGCCACCTCGATGAAGTAAGGCAAGCACAGCGATTGCGCTACCAGGTGTTTGCGCAGGAAATGGGCGCACGCTTGTCGAGCAAGCTGGCTGACCACGATGTGGACCTGTTTGATGATTACTGCGAACACCTCTTGGTGCGTGATGGCCAGACCGATCAGGTCATTGGTACCTATCGGGTGCTTACGCCTGAGCAGGCCAAGCGTGCGGGATGCTTCTACAGTGACACCTAATTCGACTTGA
>Ga0255294_1000176_pt1 | contig 9085 bp, 5 predicted proteins | sample MistaT_31_FD_183691 | JGI IMG/M metagenome (GOLD analysis project Ga0255294, IMG submission 183691) | Metatranscriptome of freshwater microbial communities from Mississippi River, Louisiana, United States - Miss_Yuk_RepA_8h (Metagenome... | ecosystem: Environmental > Aquatic > Freshwater > River ...
GTCCCAGATGCTGAAAGTTGCCTGCCGAAAAAACGGCGCTTCGCCAAGGCCGACTGCAATTCTGCAGCCCTGCGCTGCGGCCAGAGAGTTTTCGGCGGCCGGTGAGTTGCGCCAAAAAGCCAACGCCTTACTCGGCCGGATCGAGGCGCGGGTCAGGGCGGCGATTGGCCCCTGCTCGGGCGGTACCGCCTCAACGGGTAGAGAGACCCCCGCCCAGGAGCCCTTGCAGGAGCAGGCAATCAGCTTGCAGTAAAAGAATTCTTGGGCACGGGCCCGATAGGCCGCCATGAGCGGCCCGTGATGGAGAAATGCATCTGCCAGCGCTTCGTCATCGAACAGAAGAAAAAGGCCCTGGCGGCTTGCACTGGGTTTCAGGCCGAAGCCACCCTCATGGCCACTGCCCAGCAGCTTTGAAAAACGTAGCCCTGTGACGTGACGCAACGGAAAGCGGCCCAGCACAAAACGGCTTAAGCCGTAGCCCAGGTGTTGCGGCTTGAACTCGACCAGCACAATGACTGCAAGCATGCAGTCAGTTTAATCCATCACTTTTTGCTGCGATCCGCGACTTCACCGATGCCATAGCGGCGCAGCTTCACGTAAAGGCTCTGCCGAGAAAGGCCGAGCATCTCGGCTGCCGAGGCCCGATTGTCTCGGGTGAGTCGCAGGGCTGCCTCGATGCAGAGCTTCTCGATGAGATCAGCAGTCTCTGCAACAATTTCCTGTAGTGGGACACGGCCTACCAGCTCAACCAGCTGATCGGCCGAGCGCGGCAATTCATTTAATGAGGGCCGCTCGGCCGATAGTCGTTGGCCGACATCGCGAATGCTAAAGCCCAGGCAAGACGTTGATCCGGTTTTCACTGAGACGCCGGAGATTTCAACAGCAGTCTCTGCAGCATTTGCACTTCGCAACAATGTTCCGAACAGTCTTACTGCGCCGCGCTGCTGAATGTTGGCGATTAAGACACTAAGGTCGACATCGGTGCGGCCCAGCCAGTCACCAAGATTACGGCCCTGGACTTGCTCCGCCTTCGAGAGCTGCAGCATGTCAACAAAGGCCCGGTTCGCTGACAGAATTTTCCCTTCACTATCGGTGACGACGAAGCCATCAGGCGCATGCTCCAAGACATCAAGCATGAGTGAGCGTTTGGACGAAAAGCCGCTGACGGGCTCGGCTGCCGCCATCGGCGACAGACGCACCAGAAACATGGTGCCGGTCTCTTGACGGAAAAGCGAAGCCGAGACTGAGACTTCTGCACTATCTTTTGGCAGGGTGATGGGCCGCGCATCCGGGTGGCCAGAGGCCCGTACACCCATTAAGAGATCATTGATGACATCACGCGAGGCATCGGGAAAGACATCGTCCAGAGATTTGCCCTGCAGCCGTTTTGCCTGCTGGGCGAGAATTTTTGATGCGGCCGGATTCGCCTCAAGAATGCGTTGCGTAGTGGCATCGACAATCAGCACCGCCTCAGAGGCAAGCTCAAACAGCAGCCGGTAGCGGGTCTCCATGTGGCGCATGCGCAGGTAGTCCCGCTCCATGGCCTGATGGGCCTCCACAAGACGCTGCTGCAACGAGGCCATGTTGCGTAGGTCACGGCCAAATGCGACAACCTTGCCAGTTGTTCCAATCGGAATTGCTGAGCAAAGCACTGGAATATCAGCACCTTGCGATGATGGAAAATTCACATGACGCCAGCGGCCCGCCTGCTGAGATTTCGCCTCGGCGAGAACCTCTTCGACTTTGGGCCGGCTTTCGCTGGTCACAATTTCAAGTAGCCGCTTGCCGACCCACTGCTTGCTGACGGCGTCAATGGGCATTTGTTGGCTACCCAGGCGCACTTCCTGAATGACGCCTTCCGCATCCAGCAAAAACGTGAGATCGCTGGCTGCTGAGGCAACACCGACGGCTGCAGCAGTATCCATTGCAGTCAGGCCGGAGGCGGGGGAGGGTGACTTACTCATGTCGTGTTATGGCGCATCCAAAGCCAGCTGGGTTGCGATGGCAATCGCCTGCTCGGCATCGGCTGCGACCGCATTGGCGCCGCACTGCCGCGCATAGTCAGAGGAAATGGTGACCGGACCGCCCAACATGACGCGGACCTCGGGATTTTTTGAAGCGCGGCGCAGCCCATGAATCAGTTCACCTACCTTGTCGAGCTGAGGCTCTGAGCCCACTGAGATTCCAATGACATCAAACCACTGCCGTGAGACGGCCCCGAGAAGATCTTCCCGGGCGGCCATGGGTTCGCCCCAGACTTGCCAGCCGGCACGGTGGAAAAACTCGGAGACCATCAAAATGCCCATAGTGTGCTGAGATCCCGGCATGGCACTCAGCATGATGCGTCGCTGCTGAGCAGAGGGTGCCTCGGGCCCTGTGCGAAATTCTGGGCTTAAGTCATAGAGGACCTGCTGCATCCGCCAAAGGCCGACGGTGACCAGAGTGAAGTCACAGCGATCCTCGCACCACAGCGCCCCGAGCCGACTGGCTGCGGGGGCAATCAAGTCGAGATAGATCGCGGGCAGGGATACGCCGCGGCTGCGGATTGACCCCACGAACTCGAGACAGGCGGCGGCATCGTGCTGCATGGTGATGTCGGAGAAAGCGATGACGTCCTCTGGAAAAACTTTTGCGGCCAACGGCCCGCTGTAAGTCGAATCCTGGCGGTGGGCGGCGACAAGCCGCGGGATGATTTCTGCCTCAATCGTTCTAACGAGCCAATCCATATTGGCCTCCCCTCTGGCCGGCCAACCGTGAAGCTGGCCGAATTCTAATGGCATGTCCCCCTATTTCTGGGGGCTCCCCCTGGGAAAAAATCAGGGGGTTTTCACGGAATCTAAGGGATTCTGGGTGGCGACAGGCATGAGATTGAGCGGGGGTTATTTTTTGAACAAGATAAGACCACGCCTTTAATAAAGGGGACTCTATAGTAAGTAAGTACTTATTTAACATCTTTATTTTGGCCCCTCCACCCCCGTGGAATGAATCCCAGAGGGCAGCTCCACTCCCACTATCGCGGCCTAGGCCAGAGATTGTCAAAGAATATTGACTAGATACCCCCGAACAGCTCCAGTTGTCAAGGACAATTGATGTCAAAGAAAGTTGACAGTTGGGGGCCCGAGTTCTAGAGTCGTCATGGGACAACACTGAACACGGGAGTGGGTTTGATTGGCTGAGCCAAGACCTCTGTATAGCCCAGAAGAACGCCGTCGTCGGGATCAAACGCCTTGGACTGTCGTTCAAGGAATTCTTGCGCCCGTGCAGTTTGTGGTGTTTCTGGCAAGTACGGCCCTGGTGATCCGATTTCTTCTGACCGGTCATGGCGAAAGCCTCGCCACCGCTTCGATCGTGCTGAAGACCTTGCTGCTCTACACGATCATGGTGACGGGCTCGATCTGGGAAAAGGTGGTGTTTGGCAAGTATCTATTTGCGCCAGCCTTTTTCTGGGAGGACGTCTTCAGCATGCTGGTACTCGCCTTGCATACCGCCTACCTGATTGGGCTTCTCGGCGGCATGCTGCCAGTCACCGAGTTGATGCTCTTGGCGCTAGCGGCCTATTTGGCGTATGTGATCAATGCGATTCAGTTCCTGCTGAAGCTTCGTGCTGCCCGATTGCAGCAGGCCCAGCAGGCCATCCCCGAAGGCCTTACCGCATGAACAAAAGCATCATGATGCGGCCGGTCCAGACGCAGTTCCCCACTACCGGCGGCTGCACGGATTCCCCGGTGCTGCGCGAGCGCGGACAACGCGAGGTCTTTTGCGGACTGACGGGAATCATCTGGCTGCATCGAAAAATTCAGGATGCATTCTTTTTGGTGGTGGGCTCACGGACCTGCGCCCACCTCATTCAGTCGGCAGCCGGTGTCATGATCTTTGCAGAGCCGCGGTTTGCGACAGCGATCATTGATGATCGAGACCTTGCTGGCTTGGCGGATGCCAATGAAGAGCTCGATCGGGTGGTGTCGCGTCTCTTAGAGCGTCGGCCCGATATTCGGATGCTCTTTCTGGTGGGGTCTTGCCCCTCTGAGGTGATCAAACTTGATCTGTCGCGCGCTGCGGAGCGTCTCTCACAGCGCTTCTCGCCGGGCGTTCGGGTGATGAATTATTCTGGCAGCGGCATTGAGACCACGTTTACCCAAGGCGAAGATGCCTGCCTTGCAGCATTGGTGCCAAAGCTGCCCGCAGCCGATGCCACAGCCGGCCCCAGTCTGCTGGTGGTGGGCACGCTTGCCGATGTCGTTGAAGATCAGTTTGCAAGATTCTTCCAAGCGATGGGTATTGGCCCCGTTGCCTTTTTGCCTGCGCGTCGATCGACCGAGCTTGCTGCAATTGGTGCCAATACACGCTTCATTCTTGTTCAGCCATTCTTAGGTGATACCGCCCGGGCGCTCGAGGCCCGCGGTGCGCAACGCATTACGGCCCCATTTCCTTGGCGCAGAGGGCACCACGATGTGGCTGTCTGCGATAGCCCAAGCCTGGGGGGTGGATGCGGATCATTTCGAGCAGACCGTTCGTCCTGCGCGCGATCGCGCAGCCCTTGCCTTAGCGCGGCAGCGCGAGCGACTGTCAGGCAAAAAGATTTTCTTCTTCCCGGATTCGCAGCTTGAAGTCCCGCTTGCGCGATTCCTATCCCGAGAGCTCGGCATGCAACTCACCGAGGTGGGGTCCCCATATCTGCATCGTCAGCATCTTGCCGTCGAGTTGGCCATGCTGCCAGCGGGTACCAAGCTCTCGGAGGGCCAGGATGTTGAGCAACAGCTGGACCGCTGCCGGGCCCAGCAGCCGGATCTTGTGGTCTGCGGCCTGGGGCTCGCCAATCCGCTCGAAGATGAAGGCTTTGCCACGAAGTGGTCAATTGAATTGGTGTTCAGCCCGATTCAGGGCTACGACCAGGCGGCTGATCTTGCTGAGCTCTTTGAGCGGCCACTGCGTCGCCGCGCGCTGATTGCAGAGAAGGCGGCATGCGCATGATCGCGAGAAAGCTGCGCAGATGAAGCTGACACTCTGGACCTATGAGGGCCCGCCCCATGTTGGCGCCATGCGTATCGCTACAGCGATGCGCGATGTGCACTACGTATTGCATGCCCCGCAGGGGGATACCTATGCGGATCTGCTGTTCACAATGATTGAGCGGCTGCCCCGTCGGCCCCCGGTGACTTACACCACATTTCAAGCGCGTGATCTCGGCAAAGACACGGCCGATTTATTCAAGCAGTCAGTCCAGGCAGCTTACGATCGATTTCGTCCTGCCGCGATGATGGTGGGAGCCTCCTGCACGGCGGAATTGATCCAAGATGATCCCGGCGGCCTTGCCGCTTCGATGGATCTGCCAATTCCAGTGATCCCACTGGAATTGCCGTCATATCAACGAAAAGAAAATTGGGGCGCCGCCGAAACGTTTTATCAAATGGTGCGCGCGATGTGCCGCAATGCAAAGCCGGCCCGTCGGGCCTCAGTGCGGCCCCGCTGCAATATTCTCGGGCCGACCGCCTTGGGCTTTCGGCATCGCGATGATGTCACCGAAATCTCGCGACTGCTGGATCAGATTGGAATTGATGTCGCAGTCGTAGCGCCCTTGAACGCGACGCCGACTGACCTTGCGGCATTAATCAATGCTGATTTCAATGTTCTGCTCTATCCCGAGACTGGCAGCACCGCGGCGGCCTGGCTGGAGCGTGAGTTCGGAATGAAGTTCACGCGCACAGTGCCGATCGGTGTGAATGCAACGCATGAATTCATTCGCGAGGCCTGTGACCTGGCGCGCATTGATCCGCCGGCTTCGGCCGCCGCAACGTTGCGTGCCCGCTGGTATGCACGCTCTGTTGATTCCACCTATCTCACAGGCAAGCGGGTCTTCATTTTCGGAGATGCGACCCATGCGATCGCTGCCGCCCGAATTGCCGCCGAAGAGATGGGCTTTGCGGTGGTCGGACTGGGCACCTATAGCCGCGAATTCGCCCGTGAGATTCGTGAGGCCGCCAAGCGCTACGGTGTTGAGCCTCTGATCACCGATGACTACCTCGAGGTCGAGCAGCAGATCATGGAGTTACAGCCCGAGCTGGTCTTGGGCTCCCAGATGGAGCGGCATATCGCCAAACGGCTATCGATTCCATGCGCCGTGATTTCAGCGCCGATTCATGTTCAAGATTTTCCTGCCCGCTACTCACCCCAGATGGGGTTTGAGGGCGCCAATGTCATGTTCGACACCTGGATCCATCCGTTGATGATGGGCCTGGAAGAGCATCTGATTCATATGTTCCGCGAGGACTTTGAATTCCATGATGGCGCTGCGCCCTCGCACTTGGGACACGCTGCGCCTGCCGCCACGGCGGCGCAGGCTCGGGCCAATGCCCGGCCGGTGCGAGAGGATCCCGCCCAGGAGGCGGGTGCAGTCCGTGTACCTGAGCTTGCTGAAGCCACGGCGGGCGCAGCTAGCGGATCGAACGCTGCAGAATCCACCTGGGCGGCCGACGCGTTGCAAGAGCTCAACAAAATTCCGTTTTTTGTTCGCGGCAAGGCCCGACGCAATACCGAGCGATTTGCAGTCGAGCGTGGCGTTAACCCGATCACCGTGGAAACCCTCTACGATGCCAAAGCCCACTTCAGCCGTTAAGTCATCGGGCGAAACGGCCTTGGCCAGCCCTATTCGGGTGGTGATCGTCACGATGGACACCCACCTGGCGACGGCGACAGCACGAGCCCGCGCACGACTCATGCGGCAGCTGCCTGGCCTACGCCTCACCATGTTTGCGGCCTCCGAGTGGGCCAACGATGATCAGTTGTTGGGCAATTGCATCGCAGACATTGAGCAGGCCGATATTGTGGTGGTGACCATGCTCTTTCTCGAGGAGCATTTCCTGCCGATTCTCCCCGCGCTGCAGGCCCGGCGAGAGCGATGCGACGCAATGGTCTGCGCTATGTCGTCAGCCGGGGTGGTGCCTCTGACACGAATTGGCAAGTTTGATATGGGCAAGCCCGCCTCGGGCCTGACGGCTTTACTCAAGCGCCTGCGTGGCAACAAAGACAAGACTTCAACAGGTGGGCAGGCCCAGATGAAGATGCTGCGTCGTGTGCCAAAACTTCTGCGCTTTATCCCTGGAACAGCCCAGGACGTACGTTCGTATTTTCTCGCCCTTCAGTATTGGCTCGGAGGCTCTGAGGAAAATATGCTGAATATGGTGCGATTTCTCGTGAATCGCTACGCCAGCGGACCCCGTGAAGCATTGCGCGGCGCGGATGATCCTCCACTTCCGATTGAGTATCCCGAACTGGGTGTTTACCACCCAAAGATGAAGTCCCGTATGTCGGATTGTCCGGCGGATCTTCCAAAGGTGGTGGCTCAGTCCGATGCCAAGGGCCGGGTGGGCCTGCTGCTGCTGCGCTCGTATCTGCTGTCAGGAAATAGTGGCCACTACGATGGTGTGATCCGTGCAATGGAGGGGCGTGGCCTGCAGGTCGTGCCCGCTTTTGCTGCGGGCTTGGATGCCCGTCCGGCCATCGAACAGTTCTTTATTGCGGATGGCCAGCCGACTGTGGACGCAGTCGTATCGCTATCCGGTTTTTCGTTAGTCGGCGGCCCTGCTTACAACGATGCGAAAGCAGCAGAGGAAATTCTCGCTCGGCTCGATGTGCCCTATCTTGCAGCCCATCCGGTGGAGTTTCAATCACTGGATCAGTGGGGCGGGTCGGAGCGTGGCCTGCTTCCCGTAGAGAGCACCATCATGGTGGCCATCCCTGAACTGGATGGCGCCACCGCTCCAATGGTGTTTGGCGGCCGCGCTGGCCAGCCCGGAACCGTCTGTCAGGGCTGCGCCGATCACTGTGCCTTCACGGCCGCGCATAACGCACAGGATATGCATACCTGTGGTGAGCGTGCGCGCATGCTGTCATCACGTGTTTTACGCTTGATCGAATTGCGCCGTGCAGAGCGGGCCAAGCGCCGTGTTGCGATTGTGCTCTTTAACTTTCCGCCGAACGCAGGCAATACCGGGACTGCGGCCTATCTCTCGGTATTTGAGTCGCTTTTCAATGTGCTGCGTGCGATGCGCGATCAGGGCTACACCATCGAAATGCCCACTACGGTAGATGAACTACGCGATAGCATCATCCATGGCAATCGTGAGCAGTACGGCAGCGATGCGAATGTACACACCCTGATTGCGGCCGATGACCATGTGCGGCAAGAGCCTTGGCTTGCCGAAATCGAAGCGGCCTGGGGCCCGGCGCCGGGCCGGCAGCTCAGCAATGGCAGCGCCATCTTCGTGCTGGGCCGCCAATTCGGCAATGTACTGGTCACGGTGCAGCCAAGCATGGGCTACGAGGGCGATCCGATGCGGCTGCTTTTTGAGCACGGATTCGCGCCCACCCATGCGTTCTCAGCAAACTATCGATATCTGCGCGAAGGCTTTCATGCCCATGCGGTGCTGCATTTCGGCACTCACGGCGCACTTGAATTTATGCCGGGAAAGCAAAGTGGCATGTCGGGCGCCTGCTGGCCGGATCGTCTGATCGGCGATTTGCCGAATTTTTATCTTTACGCCTCCAATAATCCTTCCGAGGGTGCGATCGCCAAGCGCCGCGCAGGTGCCACATTGATCAGTTATCTCACGCCGCCCGTGGCGCAGGCTGGCCTATATCGCGGACTGATGGATCTGAAATCATCAATCGATCGTTGGCGCCAGCTCACACCCGATGCACCCGAGCAGCCTGAATTGGTGGCATTGATACAGTCCCAGGCGGCGGAATTAAATCTCTCCCCCGCCGAGCCGATCTGGGATCACATGAGTCCTGCAGGCGCATCGCAGTCGCTGGCGGCTATGGATAGCCAGGCCGGTCGTGAAATTCGAAAACTACTGGATGCAGTCTTAGAGCTTGAATACACCTTGATTCCCCATGGCCTGCATATCGTGGGTGAGCCCAGCCCGCCTGAGGCCCGAGTGGATATGTTGATGTCGATGGCCGAGGCCTCGCATGGCCTGGTGCTGGATCGCAAGGCCGTGGCAGCACTTGTTCACGGGGAGAGTCCGGCCGAGGCGGCTGCGCGCAATTTTGAGCGTCATGAGCAGTTGGTGGAAATCTTCGAAAA
>Ga0255294_1000179_pt1 | contig 9045 bp, 9 predicted proteins | sample MistaT_31_FD_183691 | JGI IMG/M metagenome (GOLD analysis project Ga0255294, IMG submission 183691) | Metatranscriptome of freshwater microbial communities from Mississippi River, Louisiana, United States - Miss_Yuk_RepA_8h (Metagenome... | ecosystem: Environmental > Aquatic > Freshwater > River ...
CTGCTCATGCGGTTTGCCACCGAGCATGAGACCGCGACCGTACCCGACCCCTACCACGGCTCTGCGCAAAACTTCGAGCAGGTCCTCGACTACATCGAGGACGCCTGCAGCGGCTTGCTCGAGGTCGCGAAGCGTCGGGCGACGCAGGTCGCAGCGGCCTGAATTCCTGATCCTTGTCCCCGTCACCTCCTCGGCAGACCCCGTTCGCCGAGGAGGCCTCTCTCGTGAGCGCGCTGTCGTTCTGACATGAATTCGCAGGCGCCGCTCATCCGCAAGCCCTCGGGTCCCCGCCGGCTCGCCCGCAGAGCCTTCATTGCGTTCGCCGCCCTCACCGGCGGTGGTCTGGTGGTGGCAACCGGTGCCGGGGCATGGCGCGGCTGGCAGCTTGGCCGGTATCGTGCGCCGGCGGGTGAGGCCGAGTCGTCGTTCAACGCCTGGGTCACGATTGATCGCGCTGGGCGTGTTGCGGTGTCGGTGCCGCACCAGGAAATGGGCCAGGGCGTCTTTTCCCTGGTTGCGCTGCTGGTCGCAGAAGAACTCGATTGCGATCCGTCCGCCATTACCGCGAGGCCGGCGCCGCTTGGGTTGTCGTATTCCAATCCGCTTCCGGTTCTTGATTCCCTTTCGATCAAGCGGGGCGAGGACGCGCTCGGGTCGGTTGCGCACCGGACCCTCGAGGCGGTGCTGCGGCTTGCCGGCGATCAGATGACAGGCGGCTCCACGTCGGCCCGAAACTGCTGGGTTGCTGCCCGTCGCGCGGGCGCGGGGGCCCGGTCTGCGCTGCTGGCGGCGGCGGCACGGCGCTGGAGTGTTCCGGCTGATCGGCTGCGTACGCTGTCCTCAAGGGTGGTTGACCCGGTAACCGGTCAGTCATTCGGCTTTGGCGAGTTGGCGGTGGATGCGGCCCAGGAGGAACCCCGTCGGGTTGAACCCAAACCTCGCGAGCAGTACCGGTTGATCGGCCGGGGAATCCGGCGCGTCGACTCGCGTGCAAAAACGGACGGCAGCGCACGCTTTGCCGCAGACATTCGGCTGCCCGGTCTTCGTTACGCCTCCGTCCGGCATGCGCCCATCCTGGGCGAGACTCTGACCTCGGCCGGCTGGGCCGCGGGCGCGGCGCCGGCGGGTGCAGATCTTGTGATGGGCGATCAGTGGTTCGCTGTGGTGGCCAGTTCCTGGTGGCTGGCTGATCGCCATGCCGCGGGCGTGGAGGCCCGCTGGGCCGGAGCGTCGTCAACAGCGGTCAGTTCGTCGGGCTATCTGCAGACGCTCCGTGCTGCAGCCGAGCGCAGGGAAGGGCGCGAGGTCGCCGTGCGCAGCGACCCTCCCGATCGGCCGGTGCCGGTCCGAAAGACGCTGACGGCCGACTACGACGCCGCGTTCGTTGCGCATCAGACGATGGAGCCAATGAACTGCACGATCCGGCTCGATCAGGATCGATGCGAAGTATGGATCGGTACTCAGGTGCCCGATCTGGTTCGGCGCACGGTCGCTCGTGTCGCCGGCCTGTCGGCTTCCCAGGTGCTGGTTCATCCGTGTCTGATTGGGTGCGGGCTGGGCCGGCGACTCGAGACTGATCTGGCAGCGCAGGCGGTTCGTATTGCGCAGGCGCTGGGGCGCGGTGTGCCCTTGCAGGTGCAGTGGCGGCGTGAAGAGGACACTCGCCGCGACATGTACCGTCCCGCTGCTGCCGCAAGGTTCGAGGTCGGCCTCGGGGGGCGTGGCGAGATTGTGCGGCTGGAGTGCTCGCTGTCCGGCCCCTCGGTGGCTGCGCAATACATGAGGCGGCAGTTCGGCTGGCCGCTCGACTGGATGCCCGACCGGAGCTGCCACGACGGGGTATCAGACGTCATTTATGACCTTGATGAACTGCGCGTTCGCCATGCACGGATCGACAGCCCGCTGCCGATCGGTTTCTGGCGCAGCGTGGGTTACGGCGTCAACAGTTTTTTTGTTGAAAGCTTCATCGACGAGTGCGCCCACGCAGCCGGAGACGATCCCTTTCAGTATCGACGCAGGCTTCTTCAGAAGCAGCCGCGCGCATTGCGGGTGCTTGAGGAGGTGGGCAGGCTGAGCGGCTGGGGCCGGCCTGTCCAGACCCGGCGTGGTGCCCGGGGTGGGCGGGGCGTTGCCATTGTGCAAAGTTTCGGTTCGATCGTCGCGCAGGCGGTCGAGGCTGAGGTCGAGGGAGCGGAGATACGGGTGCTTCGCGTGGTTGCCGTGGTCGATTGCGGATTGGCCATCGACCGCGGCGGGGTGCGCGCGCAGATCGCGAGCGCGATTGTCGGTGGCTTGTCTGCGGCGCTCCATGGACAGATTGACGCGGTGGGTGGCGCCATTCGCCAGGGCAATTTCAATGACGCGCGGGTGTTGTCCCTGCGCGAAACCCCCCGCATTCAGGTTGAAATGATCGATGGCTCGCCTGAGATCGGTGGGGTAGGCGAGGTTGGACTGCCTCCGGTCGCTCCTGCGCTCGCAAACGCCCTGTTTGCAGCCACTGGCAAGCGGCTCAGGCGGCTTCCGCTGCGAATTTCCTAGAGTTTTCTGCGATCCTGTGCAGCATTTCGGGTGACGCGACTGATTTGCTGGGGATTTGTGACCGGCCGGTCAATCTGAGCACTGGGTATTCACAAAACGTTTTGTCTGGCCTAGAATGTGGTTTGCGGGACATTTGTCCAAGACAAAAGCCCCGCATACGGTGACGGATATCTCGACTAAATCGCTCGGATTAGGATAAAGTTGAGTTGTCTGGTCAGGATTAGACACTCCTCTACGAATCGGAAACAAGCCATGCGACTGACCACGAAGGGGCGGTTTGCAGTAACCGCCATGATCGATCTGGCCATGCGCCAGCACCAGGGCCCGGTGACGCTTGCCGGTATCAGCCAACGGCAGAAGATTTCCCTGTCATACCTTGAGCAGTTGTTCGGGAAACTGCGTCGCCACGAACTGGTGGAGAGCACCCGTGGCCCCGGCGGCGGTTACTCGCTGGCCCGTTCCATGAAGGACGTGACGGTGGCCGACATCATTTTTGCGGTCGATGAGCCGCTTGATGCCACGCAGTGTGCCGGCCGCGAAAACTGCCAGGACGACGGCCCCTGCATGACGCATGAGCTCTGGTCCAACCTCACCACGCGAATGATCGACTACCTCAGCTCGGTGAAGCTTTCCGAACTGGTCGAGCAGCAGCGGGGCAAGGAAGGACGGACCCGGCCGCGCGAAATTTCGGTGCTGAAAGAGCATCGTGCAGCGCTCGAATTCCCCACCTCCACGCTTCAGCCGATCCGCTTCGACAACGGCCGTCTGACCACTTTCTGAGGCTTCTGCCCGCCATGCAACTTCCGATCTACCTCGACTACGCAGCCACCACCCCGGTCGATCCGCGGGTGGTGGACAAGATGGTGCCGTTTCTCTACCAGAACTACGGCAACCCCGCTTCCCGCAGCCATGAGTACGGCTGGGAGGCGGAGCGGGCGGTTGAGGAAGCGCGGGAGCAGGTCGCTGCGCTGGTGGGATGCGATGCCAGGGAAATTGTCTGGACCTCCGGCGCCACCGAGTCGATCAATCTGGCTGTCAAGGGCGCTGCGCAGTTCAACCGCGAACGGGGCCGTCATCTCATTACGACCAAAACCGAGCACAAGGCCACGCTAGACACCATGCGGGAGCTGGAGCGGCACGGTTTTGAGGTCACCTACCTCGATGTCCGGCCCGACGGTCTGATCGACCTTGACATGCTGAAGGCGGCCATCCGCCCCGACACCATTGTCATGTCGATCATGTTCGTGAACAACGAAATAGGCGTGATTCAGGATGTGGCGGCCATCGGCGAGTTGTGCCGGGAACGCGGCATTGTTTTCCATGTCGACTCGGCCCAGGCCACGGGCAAGCTTCCCATCGACCTCGCCACACTGAAGGTCGATCTCATGTCGTTCTCGGCGCATAAAACCTATGGGCCAAAGGGCATGGGCGCACTTTATGTCCGCCGCAAGCCGCGTGTCCGTATCGAGGCGCAGATCCATGGTGGTGGTCACGAGCGTGGGTTCCGTTCCGGCACCCTGCCCACGCATCAGATTGTCGGCATGGGCGAGGCGTTCCGTCTGGCGCGTCAGGAAATGGGAACGGAAAACGAGCGTATCCGTGTGCTTCGTGATCGCCTGCTTGCCGGCATCCAGCAGATGGAAGAGGTGTACGTGAACGGCGATCTCGAGCGTCGGGTACCCCACAACCTCAACATCAGTTTCAACTACGTCGAGGGCGAGTCGCTGATCATGGCGATCAAGGACATCGCGGTGTCGAGCGGTTCGGCGTGTACCTCGGCGAGCCTTGAGCCGTCGTATGTGCTGCGGGCGCTCGGGCGCAGCGATGAACTGGCCCATTCTTCCATCCGGTTCTCCATCGGGCGGTTCACGACCGAAGAACAGATCGATCATGCGGTGAAGCTCATCCAGAACAAGGTGGGCAAGCTTCGCGACATGTCGCCGCTCTGGGAAATGGTGAAGGACGGTGTCGACCTCAACACCGTGCAGTGGGCGGCGCACTAGCCCGACAGATCGGAATTCAGCAGGTGACGGGGCCGACTGGTCCCATGTTTCAGGCAGGGAGATGGCGATGGCCTACAGCGAAAAAGTAATCGATCATTATGAGAATCCCCGCAACGTCGGTTCGCTCGACAAGAACGATCCGAGCGTTGGAACCGGCATGGTGGGCGCACCCGCATGCGGTGATGTCATGAAGCTGCAGATCCGGGTCAATGATCAGGGCGTGATCGAAGATGCGCGCTTCAAGACCTATGGCTGCGGTTCTGCGATCGCTTCGTCCTCACTGGTGACCGAATGGGTGAAGGGCAAGACGCTCGACCAGGCAGTGGAAATTCGCAACACGCAAATTGCCGACGAGCTGGCGCTGCCCCCGGTCAAGATCCACTGTTCCATCCTTGCCGAAGATGCCATCAAGGCGGCGGTGGAAGATTACCGCCGCAAGCATGGGGCCGACGCCCAGAAGGCCGCCTGAGGAGATCGGGTCATGGCGGTCACGCTTACAGAATCGGCGGCGCAGCACATCAGCCGCTTCATCACCCGCCGGGGGCGCGGCATTGGATTGCGCCTGGGCGTTCGTACCACGGGCTGTTCGGGCCTCGCCTACAAGCTTGAGTATGCCGACGAGGGGCAGCCCGAAGACGTCTTCTTCGAGAGCCATGGGGTCACGGTGATCGTTGATCCCAAAAGCCTCGCCTATCTCGATGGCACCGAACTCGACTTCGTTCGCGAGGGCTTGAACGAGGGCTTTCGGTTCAACAACCCCAATGTGAAAGGCGAGTGCGGCTGCGGCGAATCGTTCCAGGTTTGATCGCGCGCTGTTTCACCGCCTTTCCTGTCATCTTCCATTCCGTCGGCGCGGGCGGCGTTGCTGCCGCACCAGGCTAGCTGATGCTGCTTCTCGACAAGAACTACTTCGACCTCTTCAACCTGCCTCGTACGTTTGCGATCGACGAGCAGTTCCTGGAGCAGCAGTACCGCGATCTGGTGGCTGCAGTGCACCCCGACCGGTTCGTCACCGACTCGCCTGAGCAGCGCAGACTCGCCATGCAGGCAGCCACGCTTGCCAATGAAGCCTGGCGTTGCCTGCGGGATCCTTGCAGCCGTGCGGCCTACCTGTGCCGACTGGAGGGCATTTCGGTTGACAACGCGGCCCGGGCTGGCGCGTCGGCTGAATTTCTGACTGAGCAGATGGAATGGCGTGAGGCGCTCGATGAGGCGAGGCTGGCCGCTCGCCGCCCTGATCTTCAGGCGCTGCAGGTCGAGGTGGCCGAGGCCCGGCGGAGGGCGCTGAGCACCGTGACCGAACTCATCGATACCCGCGCCGACTTCGAGGCTGCGGCAAGCCTGGTGGGGCAACTCATGTATATCGAGCGGTTTTCCGAGCAGGTCGACGAGGCGCTCGACGACCTTTCCTGATTTCTACTCTCCTGTCGGCGGCCTGATGGCTCTTCTCCAGATCTCGGAACCCGGTATGTCACCCGAGCCGCACCAGCGGCGGCTTGCGGTGGGCATCGACCTTGGTACAACCAATTCGCTGGTGGCGGCGGTGCGATCCAGTATTCCGGAGGTGCTCGAAGACGAGCATCGCCATGCCCTCCTGCCTTCGGTGGTGAGTTACTGTGACGACGGTCGCATAGCGGTCGGTGCCGAGGCGGCGGCGCGCGCCATAGCCGACCCTGACAACACCATCGTATCGGTGAAACGTTTCATGGGGCGTGGGCTGGAGGATGCTCGCCGGTACCGCACCGCCTATCGCTTCATCGACGCGCCGGGAATGGTCCGGCTTCAGACGCGCGCGGGTGACAAGAGCCCGGTCGAGGTATCGGCCGAGATCCTCAAGGTTCTGCGCCGGCGCGCGGAAATGACGCTGGGTGGCGAGCTGTACGGATCGGTGATCACAGTACCCGCGTATTTCGACGACGCGCAGCGTCAAGCCACCAAGGACGCTGCGCGGCTCGCAGGCCTCGAGGTGCTCCGGCTTTTGAACGAGCCCACGGCTGCGGCGATCGCCTACGGGCTGGACAACGGCGTCGAAGGCCGTGTGGTCGTGTTCGACCTGGGTGGGGGCACGTTCGACGTATCGGTGCTGCACCTCAGTCGTGGCGTTTTCGAGGTCGTGGCAACCGGCGGTGATTCGGCGCTGGGCGGCGATGACTTTGACCGCCGCATCGTCGAGTGGGCACTGCGGGAGACGGGTCTCGTATCGGTCAAGGAGCCGGATCCCATTGGCAGTGCGCTGGCTGCAGGGGTCCTGTCGTCAGCCGACCTGCGGGCCATGACCGTTGAGGCTCGGCGCGCGAAGGAAGCGTTGTCCGAGGCCACCCTCACCACGTTCTCGTGTCCGCTGTCCGACGCGTCGGCAGTACGTCTGCCGCTTGCACGCGAGCGGCTTGATGCGTTGACTGCCGATCTCGTCGCGCGCACCATCACCGTAGTGAGGCGCACGCTTCGCGACGCGCGGATCGACGCAGCCGATGCAGGCGCGGTGGTGCTGGTGGGAGGCGCCACGCGCACGCCGGCCGTACGAGCCGCGGTGGCGAGTTTTTTCGGGCGTACACCGCTCTCGGATATCGATCCCGACCGCGTGGTCGCCATTGGCGCTGCGATGCAGGCGAATCTGCTTGCTGGCAACCGTGGCGAGGGAGATGACTGGCTGCTGCTCGACGTCATTCCGCTGTCGCTTGGTCTGGAAACGATGGGCGGACTGGTCGAGAAGATCGTTCCTCGAAACTCCACCATTCCGGTGGCGCGTGCGCAGGAATTCACAACGTTTCGTGATGGGCAGACCGCGCTTGCCATCCATGTGGTTCAGGGCGAGCGCGAACTGGTGTCCGATTGCCGTTCGCTCGCACGGTTTGAATTGCGCGGGATTCCGCCCATGAGCGCGGGTGCGGCTCGAATTCGGGTGAGCTTTCAGGTGGACGCCGACGGCTTGTTGTCGGTCACCGCATGCGAGCAGGCCAGCGGCGTCAAGGCAGCCGTGACCGTTCGTCCGTCGTATGGCTTGAGCGACGATGAAATCGCCAACATGCTCCAGCAGTCGTTTCTGTCGGCGGGCGCTGATCGCGACGCGCGGGCGCTGCGCGAGCAGCAGGTGGAGGCCGATCGCCTTTTCGAAGCAACGCGTGCGGCCCTTGTCGCTGACGGCGAACTGCTCTCGGAGGCCGAGCGCTCGGTCGTGGAATCGCTTCTCGCGCGTGTGGTTGAAGCGCGGGGTGGAACCGATGCCGACACGGTCAGGCAGGCGGTTGATGCGCTCGCTCGCGGTACCGAGCACTTCGCGGCCCGGCGAATGGATCGCGCGATATCGCGCGCGCTATCCGGCCGGCGAATCGATCAGATTGACTGACCCAGAAAGGGGTGCGATGCCTGTCATTTCAATTCTTCCCCACGCGGCGTTGTGCCCGGACGGTGCGCGTTTCGACGCGCCTCCGGGCTCGGTGCTCTGCAGGGTGCTGCTCGATCACGGCATTCGGATCGAGCATGCCTGCGACATGTCGTGTGCGTGCACGACCTGTCATGTCATTGTGCGTGAGGGGCTGTCATCGCTTGAGCCCGCGACCGACGACGAAGACGACATGCTGGACAAGGCCTGGGGGCTGACCTCGCAATCCCGACTTTCGTGTCAGATCAAGTTGGCGCAGGTCGACCTCACCATTGAAATCCCGAAATACACAATCAACCATGCGCGCGAAGATCACTGATCCGAAGGCGAGGGCCCGATGAAGTGGACAGATGTTCAGGAGATAGCGGTCGAACTGGCAGAGCGCTATCCTGAGATAGACCCCAAGGTGATCCGTTTTACCGATCTGAGACAGAAGGTGCTCACGCTGCCCGGGTTCGATGATGCGCCCGAGCGCTCGGGTGAGCGCGTGCTCGAGGCCATCCAGCAGGCCTGGATCGACGAAGCCGGCTGAGTTCCACAGGGGCTGGCCGTATCGGCGCAGCCGCCTGGGTTTTCACGGGCCCGGACTTCAAACCGGCGTGCGGCGGTGCCTCCGACGCGCCTGCCTCCCGTCGCAGGCTGACGGGTCAGAGGGGAGCCCCGGTTTCGGACGGTGCGCGCCGTGCATGGCGCACCAGCGCGGCAGCGGCCACGGTACAGCCGATTCCGGCGAGGAACAGAAGACTGGCCGAGACCGCTGCACCCCACATCTCGAGAACCTGTCCGAAGATGAGTGGCGACAAGGCCGATACAAAGAGCGACGGTGCGGCAAGACGTCCCAGCAGTTCGCCAAAGCCGCGTGATCCGATCAGCGCAAGCGGAAGCGCGCCGCGCAGAATGGTGAGCAGGCCGTTGCTGCAGCCGTAGAGGGCTACAAATGCAATCGCTGCGATTGTCTGCGGCAGCGGCAGGGCCAGTGGCACCAGCGACAACGGCAGCATGGCAAACACCGGGACCGCCAGTGCAACCGGTGACAGCCATCGTTGTGCAAACAGTTCGGCCGACCGGGCCAGCACCTGGGCCGGACCCATCAACGAGGCGACGGTGACAGCAAGTCCAGCC
>Ga0255294_1000188_pt1 | contig 8817 bp, 10 predicted proteins | sample MistaT_31_FD_183691 | JGI IMG/M metagenome (GOLD analysis project Ga0255294, IMG submission 183691) | Metatranscriptome of freshwater microbial communities from Mississippi River, Louisiana, United States - Miss_Yuk_RepA_8h (Metagenome... | ecosystem: Environmental > Aquatic > Freshwater > River ...
CTTGTGCCCGCCGCAGCCCTTGCGGCCGGCCTCGGGCCATTCGGCCCGCGAGGGTGCTACCAACAGGAGTTGCCATGACCGCCATTTCATCGTTCACGCCCAGTGCCATCGCCAGCCTGAGCACCAGCCAGATCGCCAGCCTGACCACCAGCGACGTCAAGAAACTGAGCACCGCCCAAGTCGGTGCCTTGACCAGCACCCAGCTGGCCGCCTTGGACACCGAAGATGTGTTGGTGCTCAGCGGCAAACAAGTGGCGGCCCTCAACGCCAACGAACTGGCGGCGGAAGACGAAGATGTGTATGAAAGGGTGGCTGCCTTGAGCAGCGCCCAGGTCAAGGCCCTGACCACCCAGCAAATGGCGGCATTCACCACGGCCCATGTCGAGTCTTTTGACACGGCCGACATCGCTGCCATGTCGGCGACACAACTCAACAGCCTCAGCACGGACTTTGTGGCGGCCATGAGCACCGACCAGGTGGATGCCCTGACGCTCAACCAGGTCAAAGGCCTGAGCACCACCTTTATGCAAGCGCTCAACTCCGAGCAGCTGCAGGCCTTGTCCAGCGACCAGGTGCGCGCCCTGAGCGCCAGCCAACTCAGCGCCATCAGCACCGACAATCTGTTGACGCTTGAGACGGAAGATTTGGCGGCTCTCACGGCCAAACAGCTTCAGGGCTTGAGCAGCGGTATCATCGCTGCCCTCAGCACTGAACAAATCACCAGTTTGAGCAGTACACAGCTCATGTCTTTGGGCTCAGCCCAGATTCGGGCCATCGAAACCGACGATTTGGCCGCTTTGTCCACCGACAACCTGGCGGCGCTCAAAGGCTCGCAGGTGGCTGCCCTCAGCACCGATCAGGTGGCCGCACTCACCACCGATCAGGTGGAGGCCCTCACCCGTGTGCAACTGCAGAACCTGAGCACCGACCACCTGCGCAATCTGTCCACCGCCCAGGTCGGCGCACTCACCTCAGATCAGGTGGCCCGGCTCTCGCCCACCCAGCTCAATGCGCTGAATTCGGACCAGATGGCGGTGCTCTCGACCGATCACATCCGTGCCATTGGTTCCAAAAACATCAAGAGCTTGAGCACCGATGCCATCCGGGCGCTGAGCTCGGAGCAGGTGGCTGGTTTGTCCAATGGCCAGTTGCAAAGCTTGGCTGGTAACCAGTTGCGGGCCCTCGAATCCGAAGACGTGGCCGCCCTGAGCGCTGCGCAGGTGGCGCTGCTCAAGCCCCAGCAGGTGCAAGATCTGGGCACCACCCAGGTCGCCGCTCTGTCCACCGAACAGGTGGGCGCCCTGACCAACAGCCAGGTGAAACTGCTGAGCAACACCCAGATGGCGGCGCTCAACACCGATCAGGTCAAGGCTCTGAACACCGCGCAAGTGCGGGCGCTGTCGGCCAGCCAGCTCAACGCTTTGGCCAGCGACAGCATTGCGGAGTTGGAGACCGAAGATGTGGCCGCTTTGACACTGACCCAAGTCAATGGATTGAGCACCACCTTCATGCGTGCGCTCAGCACCGACCAGCTTCAGTCTTTGAGCAGCGCCCAGGTCAGCGTGCTCACGCGGGCGCAGCTGTCAAACTTGGAGTCAGGCGATGTGGCTGCCCTGTCCAGTGATCAACTGCGCGGGCTCTCGGCCACCCAGCTGTCGCGTTTCTCGACCGATATGCTCAGCGAATTGGGCACCGAAGTCATGGCGTCGCTGTCGGCTGCCCAGCTCAGCGGCTTGTCCAATACCGCAGTGGCCAGCCTCAGTTCGGATCAGGTCAAAGCCTTGGGTTCGGATCAAGTGAGGAGCCTGTCTTTCAGGCAGATCAACAGCCTCAGCACGGACGCTATCCAGGCGTTGGACACGGAAGACGTCGCCGCACTCACCGCTGTGCAGTTGAAGAACCTCAGCACCGACGCTTCGCGCGCCTTGACGTCCGCGCAGGTCACATCCTTGCGTGCCTCTCAGTTGGGCAGCATGAGCTACCGCCAGATTGAGGTGTTTGACAACGCCGAATTTGGTTTGCTCAACTCTGAGCAAATCCGTGGCATCGCTGCCCGCCAGTTTGGCCAGCTTTCGACAGATCGCATGGCAGAGTTGTCGACCGATCAAATGGGCGTACTCACGGCCGCGCAAGTGGGACAGCTGTCGACCCAGGCGGTGGCTGGTCTGACCAGTGCCCAGGTTCAGGCTTTGGGCAGCGATCAGGTTCGTGCGCTGACCACCCGTCAATTGGAAGCCTTGGGGACCGCCGGTGTGGCCGTGTTGGACACCGAAGACGTGGTGGCCCTGAGCAACACCCAGGTCTCTCGTTTGAACACCGATCTGGTCAAGGCCTTGACCTCCGAGCAGGTCAGCGCCCTGACCAGCTCTCAGCTCTCTGCCATGACGGCCACCCAGCTCAATGCCCTCGATTCGGGTGAGTTGGCCAGTCTGGAAAGTGACCAAATCGCCGGTCTCAGCGCCAAACAGTTGGCAGGACTGAGCGTGGCGAAATGGGGTGAGGTCACTTCTGACCAGATCGCTGCCCTCAGCACCGCCCAACTCAAGGGTTTGACCGCCAGCATCATGGGGGTGCTGACTTCCGACCAGGTGAAAGCCTTTACCACCAGCCAAGTGCAAACCCTGACCGCCAACCAAATCAACGCGCTCTCAACTGCGGCGCTGGCGGAAATGGAGGCCGAGGACGTCGCCGAACTGTCCACAGCCACTGTGCGGGGCCTCAGCACCGACGCTGTGCAGGCACTCACCTCTGACCACATCCAGTCCCTGCGCGCCGCTCAGCTGGGCGCCATGACCTATCAACAGATCAACGCCTTTGACAACAGCGAGTTCGCTGGGTTGGCGTCCGATCAGCTCGCGGCCATCAAGGGCGACCAGTTCACCCGACTGTCCACCGACCGCTTGCAGGAGCTGACAACCGACCAGATCGGCTTCATCACCACCGCCCAGGTGCAGAAGCTGACCGCCACCCAGATCGCCGCCCTGTCTTCCGATCAGGTGGGCTCGATCACCAGCGACCAGCTGGGTGCTTTCACCGCCACCCAGCTCAACCGCATCACCACCGACGCCATCGCCGGCCTGAGCACCGACAACGTGCAGGCGCTCAACACCGGTCAGATCGCCGGCCTGTCGGCCAACCTGGTGAGCAAGTTCAGCACCGATCAGCTGTCGGCGCTGACGACCACGCAGGTGCGTTCCATGACCGCCGCTCAGGTCAGTGCCCTGAGCACCGACCAGATCACCGCCCTGACGGTGGCCTGATGAGACCGATCTGCAGGCCGGAGGACTCGCCATGACCGTGATCAACACCAATATCAAGGCCGTGACAGCCCAGAACGCCCTGGCGGCGAACCAGCGCGATCTGTCGTCGACCATGCAGCAACTGGCCACGGGTCGCCGCATCAATTCAGCGGCCGACGATGCCGCCGGGCTGGCCATCAGCAACAAGATGACGTCGCAGATCCGCAGTCTGGACATGGCGGTGAAAAACGCCAACGACGGCATCTCGCTGCTGCAGACGGCAGACGCCGCCAGCAGTGAGCTCACCGGCATGCTCAACCGCATGCGCGAGCTGGCCATCCAGTCGGCCAACGACATCTACACCGACGAGCAACGCAACTCTCTCAACAATGAGGTGGGTGAGCTGCAAGCCGAGATGAACAACATCATCCAGAACACCCAGTGGAACGGCATGCGCATTCTGGATGGGGGGGCGGGCAGCTCGGGCACTGTCAAACTCCAGGTGGGCGCCCAAGGGGCCGACATCGTCACGGTGGACATGAGCAGCCTGAACTCCGGCGCGGTCAGCTCGGTTCAGTCCATCGACATATCCACCCGCGATGGCGCCAACAGTGCGCTGGCCACCATCGACAGCGCCATTGCCCAGATTGACGAATCCCGGGGACGTTGGGGAGCGGTGGTCAACCGCCTGACTTATGCGGCTGACAACGCCGCCAACGTGTCTTTGAACAGCCAGGCGGCCCGCAGCCGCATCAACGACACCGACTACGCCAAAGCCACGGCGGAATTGGCGCGCACCATGATCCTCGATCAGGCGGGGGCGGCCATGCTCTCGCAGGCCAATCAGCAGCCCTACTACGTGCTGGCCCTGCTGCGCTGACGAATTTTTGGCTTGGCACGGCAATTGCTGATCACCCCTTGAGTCGTCCAGCCGGCAAACCATTGCCGGTGGATCGACACGCAAGGAGATCCGCATGTTGCAAGCCGCCATGGCCCCCGGGGCCCTCACCGCACCGTTCCTGATGGAGTCGGGACCGGCCGATCCTGGCCTGGCTCCGCCCGCCATTCGCGTGGAGGTGGCCAAGCTCGTGGCCTCGCACCACATGGCTGAGGCCGAACGCATGCTCAACGACGGGCTGCGACGTTTTCCCGACAGCGAAGACCTGTTGGTGATGCGCGCTCTGATGGCTGAAATGCGACTGGATTGGCCCACGGCCGATGTCACCTTGCAGCGTTTGTTGTCGGTGCAAGGCAACCAGGCCCCGGTGGCCTCGTGGTTGCATTGGGTTCGGGTGCTGCGCTGCATGCAGCGACCCGATCGGGCCCGCGAAGCCATGCACATGGCGCTGAAGCACCATTCACAAGACGAGGCCCTGCGCGCCGAAGCGACCGAGCTGGACATGCCCGTGCCGCCGCTCAAACGCAAAGTCGCCTGAAGTTTGCCGGCGGCAAGCGATTGCCGCTGTTCCACCTTTGTTCAGTTTGGCTGGCCCCGTGTGATGGGGCCGGCAGGGGATAGCCATGACCGTCATCAACACCAATATCAAATCGCTGGTGTCGCAAAACGCCCTCAACCGCAACAGCCGCGACGTGTCGCTGGCCATGGAGCAGTTGTCCACCGGCAAGCGCATCAACAGCGCCAAAGACGACGCGGCGGGCTTGGCCATATCGTCGCGCATGACCTCGCAGATTCGGGGATTGGATCAGGCGGTGCGCAACGCCAACGACGGCATTTCTCTGCTGCAGACCACCGAAGGCGCGTTGGTGGAGGTCACCAACATGATGCAGCGCATGCGTGAGCTCGCGGTGCAGGCGGCCAACGACACCAACACCGAAAAAGACCGCTCGTCGCTGAACCTCGAATACGTGCAGCTGATGCAGGAAATCAACCGGGTGGCCCAAACCACCCAGTGGAACGGCATGAACGTGCTCAACAACGCTGTCGAACCCGAGGTGGCGATTGGCACGGCGGTGGAATCCGGTGGTGCCGATGTGGCGCGCCGGGTGGTGTTTCAGGTCGGGGCCAACGCCAACCAGATCATTTCCATCTCGCTGAAAGACTTTTCAATTCCGGCCGATGCCGATGGCAACATTCTGGATGCGGTGGAGCCCGACGGCCATGAGGTGTTTTCGGGTGATGCCCGTCTCAATGACACCTCCATCGTCGACTCCGAATCGGCCAACACAGCGATTGGTCGCTTGGACGCGGCGCTCAATGCCCTGAACGACGAACGCGCTGTGTTCGGCGCCACCATGAACCGCCTGACCTACGCCGGCGACAACCTGACCAACATCTCTCGCAACACCAGTGAGTCGCGCAGCCGCATCTTGGACGCCGACTACGCCAAAGCCAGCAGTGAGCTGGCGCGCACCCAGATCATCCAGCAGGCCGCCACCGCCGTGCTGGCGCAGGCCAATATGGACCAACAGTCGGTGCTGAAACTGTTGCAGGGATAAACCGACAAAACCACCGCGTTCTGAGAAAATCAGCAGATCGTGTCGCTTTTTTTGTTCCCATGAAACAGCGCAGTTTGCTCACCACCCAGGCCAAGCCAGGCTGCAAGGTCTGTCGCACCGTGCGGCCCTTTCTGATCGTGGCCGTCAGCCTGATCGCCTTGCTCTGGTCGCGACCCGACTGGCGCCTGCCCGACGGTTTTGACTACAGCACCATCGTGGGCGATGTGTTTGCCTTGGTGTGTGTGCTGTATGTGGTTTGGCGGGTGGTTGACCACCTCAAACACCGACCGGCTGATGAGAGCGCCGAGCCCCTGGACCTGCCTGTGCGTCGGGTGCGTCGGCGCAATCGGGTGGCTGGCGACCCGCGTGGTTGGAAATGACGCCATGCTCACCCTCAACAGCCACCAGCCCACGCAGGCAGGCACGCCCAGTTGCTGGGCTTGTCGGCACTTCGGCATGAGCTACCACCGGCAAACACCGTATGCCTGCCGCTTGATGGGCATTGAATCGCGCATCTTGCCCGCCATCGAGGTGCTGCGCGCCGATGGCGTGCCTTGCCGCGGCTTTGCCGCCAAACCCACCCACACCACCACGCCCCGTTGACGGGGCTCATCACACGCAGGGACATTTGTATGGGACGGACGATTCCTTGGGCCGCTGGGGCCTTGTGGCTGCTGTGTGTTGTGGGCTGGTCTGGAGTGGCGCAGGCCCAAAACGCTCCTGCTGCAGCCGCCCCGTCAGCCGCCAGCACCCAATGGGCGCCTCCGAACGAGGGGGTGACCAACGGTGTGCGTGCACTGGAGCGCGGCCACTACGCCATCGCCATGCGCACCTGGCGCGCCGAGGCCGACAAAGGCCATCCCATGGCGCAAGCCAACATCGGCTACCTGTACGAGCATGGGCTGGGTGTGCCCCAGAGTTACCCGGAGGCCATGGTGTGGTACCGCAAGGCGGCCACCCAAAATCTGCCGCAGGCGCAGTTCAACATTGGCACGCTCTACTTTTATGGCTATGGCGTGGAGCAAAACCAACGCGAGGCGGTGGGCTGGTTTCGCCAGGCCGCTCGCCAAGGCCTGGCCGAGGCCCAGTACATGCTGGGTCTGGCGCTGCACGAGGGGCAGGGCACCTCACCCGATTCGCGCGCCGCGCTGGAGTGGTTTCACAAAGCCGCCGTGCAAGGCCATGTGGGCGGACAACTGATGTCGGCCATGGTCTACCTGGGCGGCGACCATGGCAAACCGGAACCCTTCAAGGCCCATGTCTGGGCCGACGTGGCCCACAGCAATGGCAACAACGACGCCTCGCTGGTGCGCGACTACGCCTCGTACAAGCTGGGCCGCAACGAGATTGCCCAGGCCAAAGAGCAGGCCAAGGCCTGCCTGGCCACCGCCTACCGCAACTGCCCTCAGCGCTGAGGGGTGGGTTGAGCGGGCCGACAGCAAGCGTGTCGGGAAGTCGGCGAGCCACCCTGGTAATCGAATTCTTTGGCATACACAGGGCGCTTTTCCGCTCTCAATGGGTGACAAATTGAAGTCTTAGGTGTTCGTGGCACGCGGTTTGCAATTGGGGTCTGCCCAGTGCAAAGGACCCCACCGTGAACACCTGCATGACATCTCCCACTTCAGCCGCCAGCGCCGGCACCATGCCCATGGGTATGGCCCAGGCCGCGCAGCCCGTGGCTTCGGTGCGCCAGGCCGTGTTTGTGGACCCTGTCAGCCTGCAATTGCTGGCGCTGGCCCAACGCGTGGCCCAGGCCGACGTCACCACCTTGTTGGTGGGGCCCACAGGTGCCGGCAAAGACATCTTGGCGCGAGTGATGCACGAAGCCTCGCCACGGCGAGGTGGCCCGTTTGTGGCCGTCAACTGTGCCGCCCTGCCCGAGAACCTGATCGAAGACCAGCTGTTTGGTCACGACAAAGGCGCTTTCACCGGCGCTCACCGCGACCACAAAGGCGTGTTTGAGCAAGCCGACGGTGGCACCCTGTTTCTGGACGAGATCGGCGAAATGCCGATGGGACTGCAGGCCAAGCTGCTGCGTGTGTTGCAAGACCGCCAGGTGGTGCGCCTTGGCGGCTCACACAGCGTGCAAGTCAATGTGCGTGTGGTGGCCGCCACCAACCGCGATCTGCGTCAGGCCATGGCCGAGCGCCAGTTCCGCGAAGACCTGTACTACCGCATCGCCACTTTTCGCCTGCGCTTGCCGCCGCTGGCGCAGCGCCCGCTCGACATCGTGCCACTGGCCCAACACTTTCTGGCCCAGCACCGCAGCCCGTCGGGCATTTGGCAAATCACGCCGCAGGCCCAGGCCCGTCTGTATCAGTACCTGGCCAGGCAATGTGCGCGAGTTGGAAAACGTGATGCGACGCGCCGTGGTACTCAGCGCCGACGGTGTGGTGGACGCCGCCCAGCTCATGTTTGACGATTGGGTGGACAGCGCCGAGTGGGGCACGTCGTCGGCCCCAGCGCTGCTTCATGACGCGCAGCCCTTGCCGACACCGGCCACCACAGACCCGGCCGACAGCGCCGTGGGTGCCGCCGCCCAGGATTTGCAGTCCGCTGTGCGCGACCGAGAGTGGCACCTGGTGCAAGCCGCGCTGGCCGCTGCCCCCAGCCGTGGCGAAGCCGCCCGCATGCTGGGCATCAGCCCGCGCACCTTGCGCCACAAGCTCGCCCAGTGGCGCGCCCAGGGCTTGGGTGAATGGGCGCCAGCCCTGCAGGCCTGAGGAGTCTCACCATGATTGAACGAGCCACTTCCCCCGCCAACATCCAGTCCATGCTGCAGACCCTGCGCTCGGTGCAGGCACAAGCCGCCGGCCAGGGCGCACCCGACATCCGTGGGGTGCAAAGCGCCGACAAACCGGCGTTCTCCGCGATGGTCAAGGGCGCGGTTGAGCAGGTCAACCAACTGCAAAACCACGCCAGCGATTTGCGCACCGCCTACGACCGTGGCGAAGACATTCCCCTGACCGATGTGGTGTTGGGCATGCAGAAATCGTCGCTCGCGTTTGAGGCCACCTTGCAGGTGCGCAACAAAGTCCTCAAAGCCTACGAAGACGTGCTGAACATGCCGGTCTGACACAAGAAGAAAGCGTAAAACACCATGGCAACCGCAGCAATGACC
>Ga0255294_1000195_pt1 | contig 8636 bp, 5 predicted proteins | sample MistaT_31_FD_183691 | JGI IMG/M metagenome (GOLD analysis project Ga0255294, IMG submission 183691) | Metatranscriptome of freshwater microbial communities from Mississippi River, Louisiana, United States - Miss_Yuk_RepA_8h (Metagenome... | ecosystem: Environmental > Aquatic > Freshwater > River ...
GGGAATCGAATCCATGACAGCCACCCTGATCGATGGTGCCGCCCTCGCGCGCAGCCTTCGCGCGCAGGTCGCCGAGCGCGCCGCGGCATTGACTGCCCGGGGCCGCCCCCCAGGGCTTGCGGTCATTCTGGTGGGTAATGATGCGGCGTCTGCCGTCTACGTGCGGAACAAGGTGAAAGATTGCGAGGAGTCCGGCATTCGCTCGGTGCTTGAACGCCTTCCCGAGTCAACCCCGGAAGCAGACCTGCTGGCCCGCATCCAGGCACTCAACGTTGATCCCTCCATTCACGGCATTCTGGTGCAGTTGCCGTTACCGGCTCACATCGACGCTCGCCGGGTGATTGAAACCATTTCGCCCGACAAGGATGTGGACGGCTTTCATGTGGCGAGCGCCGGCGCGCTGATGACCGGACAGCCTGGGTTTCTGCCCTGCACGCCCTACGGTGTCATGAGGCTGCTCGAGCATGTCGGCGCCCGACTGGCAGGCGCCGAGGCGGTGGTGGTCGGTCGCAGCAACATCGTTGGCAAACCCCAGGCGCTGCTCCTGCTGCAGGCCGATGCAACGGTCACGATCTGCCATAGCCGCAGTCGCGACCTGGCAGCCCACACGCGCCGTGCCGATGTCCTGATCGCTGCCGCCGGGCGTGTGCGCATGATCACCGGCGACATGGTCAAGCCCGGCGCAATCGTGATCGACGTCGGCATGAATCGCGACGAAACCGGCAAATTGTGCGGCGATGTCGATTTTGAGTCCGTACGCGAGGTGGCAAGTGCCATCACCCCGGTCCCCGGTGGCGTGGGTCCCATGACCCGGGCCATGCTCCTGGTCAATACCCTCGAAGCGGCTGAGCGCAAGCACTGACCGCAGATCTGCCTCGCGTACCTTACTGCCTTCATCCCACTGCAATCGTAGCCAACAATGACAGACGCTCCAGGTAACAACCCCCTGCTCGATTTCTCCGGCCTGCCCCGATTCGCGGACTTCAGACCGACCTGGGTCGAACCCGCGCTCGACACGCTGCTTGCCGATGCGCGCGCTGCGCTCGAGTCGGTTTGCAGCGACGACGCGCCCATCAACTGGGCGTCCGTCGTCGTGCCGCTTGAAGCGGCCACCGAGCGCCTGTCTCGGGCATGGGGAATCGTTGGTCATCTGAATGCGGTAGCCGATTCCTCCGAATTGCGCGAGGTCTACAACGCGCAACTGCCGCGGGTCACCCAGTTCTGGACCGAACTCGGGCAGGACACCCGACTGCAAGGCCGTTACAAGGCGCTGCGGGCCGGGCCGGACTTCGCCACACTGTCACCGGCCCGCCAGCGCATCATCGACAACGCCCTGCGCGATTTCCGCCTTGGTGGAGCCGAGCTTGTGTCACCGGCCCGGGAACGTTATGCCGACATTCAGGACCGGCAGGCAACGCTATCTCAGAAATTTTCCGAAAACCTGCTCGATGCCACCAACGCATTCGCGGTGTTCATCGACGACGAATCCCGGCTGTCGGGGCTGCCGCAGGATGTCCGTGACGCAGCACGCGCCGAAGCCGACGCCGAGGGCCGAAGCGGCTGGAAATTCACGCTCCGGATGCCCTCTTATCTGCCCGTCATGCAATATGCAGAAGACCGGGCCTTTCGCGAGCAGATGTACCGCGCCTACGTCACCCGCGCATCCGATCTGGGCCAATCCTCCCTCGACAACGCGCCGCTCATCACCGAAACGCTCGCGCTGCGTCACGAAGAGGCCGAGCTTCTTGGGTACGCGCATTTCGCACAGGTATCGCTCGAACCCAAAATGGCTCGCAGCGCCGAGGAGGTCATCGGCTTTCTGCGCGACCTCGCGGGGCGTGCACGACGCTTTGCGGAACGCGACCTCGCCGAGCTGCGGGGCTTTGCCGCCGACAAGCTGGGGCTGCCGGCACTGGAGGCCTGGGACATCGCCTGGGCAAGCGAGCTTCTGAAGGAGGCGCGCTATTCGTTTTCCGAGCAGCAGGTCAAACAATACTTCCAGGCACCGCGCGTCCTATCGGGAATGTTCGCGCTGGTCGAGCGCCTGTTCGACCTGCGCATCGCCGAAGAAGCCACGCAGACCTGGCATCCCGATGTCCGCTTTTACCGCGTCGAACATAACGGCCGGCTGATCGGTCAGTTCTACATCGATCTCTACGCGCGGGCCACCAAGCGAGGCGGCGCATGGATGGACGACGCGCGCGGGCGCAAGCGGGTGGGCGACACGCTGCAAACACCGGTTGCCTACCTCAACTGCAACTTCCAGCCACCAGTGGGTGATCGCCCAGCCACGCTCGCTCACGATGACGTGATCACCCTGTTTCATGAGTTCGGCCACGGGCTGCATCATCTGCTCACCCGCGTCGATGAGCTGGGCGTCTCCGGAATCAATGGCGTTGAATGGGATGCGGTGGAGTTGCCCAGCCAGTTCATGGAGAACTTCTGCTGGGAGTGGGAGGTGGTCCGCGAAATGTCGGCCCATGCCGATACCAGCGAACCCCTTCCGCGCGAGCTTTTCGACCGCATGCTGGCAGCGAGAAACTTCCAGGCCGGCATGCAGACGCTCCGGCAAATCGAGTTCGCTCTGTTCGACATGCAGCTTCACGCGCAGCCGCGCGCAGTGCCCGACGCCGCGTCCGTGCAGGCGCTGCTTGATCAGGTTCGCGAGGAAGTCGCGGTGCTGATTCCGCCTGCCTGGAACCGGTTCCAGAACAGCTTCGGGCACATCTTCGCTGGCGGCTATGCAGCGGGCTACTACAGCTACAAATGGGCGGAGGTGCTCTCGGCCGATTGCTACGGCGCGTTCGAAGAAGTCGCCACGGATCCGGAAAAGATCAGCGGCGTGGGGCAACGGTTCCTGAGCGAAATCCTGGCGGTGGGTGGCAGTCGCCCCGCAATCGAGTCGTTCCGGGCGTTCCGTGGCCGCGAGCCCAGCCCTGAGGCGCTGCTGCGCCACAGCGGCATGGTCGAAACCGTCTGAGGTCCGGAACACCGCCATGCAAATCGCCACCTGGAATGTCAATTCGCTGAAGGTTCGACTGCCACAGGTGCTCGACTGGCTCGCCGCCCACCCGATCGACGTGTTGTGCCTGCAGGAAACCAAGTTGATCGACGACCGCTTCCCTGCCGCTGAACTCGCAGCCGCAGGCTATGAGTCAGTGTTCAGCGGTCAGCCCACCTACAACGGTGTGGCCATTCTGTGCCGTCGGGAAACGGTTGGCGCACCCACCGACGTGGTGATCGGCAACCCGCTGTTCCCGGACGAACAAAAGCGCCTGATCAGTGCAACCGTGGCGGGGCTGCGCGTCGTGTGCGCCTATTTCCCCAATGGCCAGGCGGTCGGCAGCGACAAGTACGACTACAAGCTGCGCTGGATCGATGCCCTGATCGAATGGATCACCCCTCAGCTGCCAGCCGAGGGGCAGGCGACCCCTGCAACGGGTCGTCCGATCGCGCTCCTGGGCGATTTCAACATCGCGCCAGCATCCGAAGATGTGCATGATCCGCTCGCCTGGACCGGGCAGGTGCTCTGCTCAGACCCCGAACGCGAGCGATTCCGTGCGCTCATCCAGGCAGGGTTCGTTGACTCGTTCCGTGTATTTCCGCAGGCTGATCGCAGCTTCAGCTGGTGGGACTACCGTCAACTGGGGTTTCGCCGCAACGCAGGCCTTCGGATCGATCACATCCTGGTGGACCGAACGAGCGCCTCTCGCCTGACAGCCTGCCGCATCGACCGGGAACCACGCAAGCTGCAGCAGCCTTCCGACCACGCGCCGGTGGTGGCGGAACTCACCTGACCACCCGGCGCTTGCCCGCCACGCGCCCAGCCCCTCAGGTCAGGTCGGACCCTTCCTCGAGCTTCAGTTCCTGCACTTTCCGGGTGATGGTGTTTCGACCAATACCCAGCCTGAGGGCCGCATCGATCCGCCGACCCCGCGTGTGGCGGAGCGCCGTACGAATCACCGCCGCCTCGAACAGTCGGGTGAGTCGATCCATCAGCTCGCTGTCCCCCTGGAGCCGCTCCTCCACCGACTGTGCGTTGAGACGCAGCGACACATCTTTCTCGAGCTGCGCGACCCACGCCGGCGGCAGGTCGGCACCTGGCGACTCAGGCAGGCTGGTCGCTGGCTCCCCCGATGCTTGCGAGGCTGCGCCAGGCAATCCTGCCTGATTCGATGCGGGCACGGCAGTGCCCCAGGGGAAGATTCCAGCCAGCGAAGCCGGGGGCGCCGCGCCTGACCCGTGTTGAGCGCCGGCTCCACTTGCCTGCACAGCCTGATCGGACCGGGAAAGGGGCGCCGAGAACGGCACCGCTTCGGACTGAAATGCCGCGATGGCGCTGTCATGGGCAGCGCCTGCCCCGGTGGCGGCGCTGCCTCCGAGGCCAGCGCCCATGCCACCTGCAAAGCCTGCATAGCTATTCATGGCAGAGGAGCCTGCGGCGCCTTCGGGCGCAGACGCCCCGCGAATTTCGGGCGGCAGATCCTTGACTTCAATGACCTGCGCGGGCGCCATCACTGTGAGCCAACGACAGACGTTTTCGAGCTGACGGACGTTGCCGTGCCAGGGCGACCCGCTCATCATGCGGATTGCTTCATCGCTCGCACGCTTGGGCTCGCCGCCCAGCTCATGCGCGCTTCGGGACAGGAAATGCCGGATGAGAAGCGGAATGTCTTCCGAACGCTCGCGCAACGCCGGCAGGCGCAATCGGATGACGTTCAGACGATGGAACAGGTCTTCACGAAACAGACCCTGGCGAACGCGATCTTCGAGATTCTGATGCGTGGCGGCAATGACTCGCACATTGGCCTTCAGCGGCTGGTGCCCGCCCACGCGATAAAAATGCCCGTCCGACAGCACGCGCAGCAAACGGGTCTGAAGTTCAGCCGGCATGTCCCCGATCTCGTCGAGGAACAGCGTGCCGCCCTCCGCCTGTTCAAACCGCCCACGCCGCATCTGTTGCGCACCGGTGAACGCACCGCGTTCGTGACCAAACAATTCGGATTCGAGCAGGTCACGCGGAATGGCCGCGGTGTTGAGCGCAACGAACACCCGATCGGCTCGCGGGCTGTGTCGATGCAATGCCCTCGCGACCAGCTCCTTTCCGGTTCCCGACTCACCGGTGATCAGAACGGTCACATTGGACTGTGACAGCCGCCCGATCGCGCGGAATACCTCCTGCATGGCTGGCGCCTGTCCCAGGATATCGACCCCAGGCTCGACCGGATCCGCCCCGAGCTGGTCGCGTTCGGATTCCTCCACCGCGCGACGAATCAGCTCGACCGCCTTCGGTACATCGAACGGTTTGGGAAGATACTCGAAGGCACCGCCCTGGAATGCCGAAACCGCGCTTTCCAGATCCGAGAAGGCAGTCATGATGATCACCGGCATCGCGGGGTGATCCACCTTGACCTGCTGCAGCAATTCGATGCCGGATTCGCCCGGCATGCGGATATCGGAGACGAGGACATCAGGCTCGTCGACCGACAGTGCGCGCAGGCACTCCCGTGCGCTCGAGAACGCACGCACATCGAAGCCGTCACGGCCGAGCGCCTTTTCAAGCACCCAACGGATCGACTGATCGTCATCCACTACCCAGACTGCGCTCATCGTTGACCACTCACCGCAAAGGCAGAAGAATGCAGAAATCGGTTCGGCCCGGCCGGCTGTCGCACTCGATCAGGCCTCCATGCTGCTGAATGAAGGTCTGCGCCAGTGTCAGTCCAAGACCCGTTCCCCCTTCACGTCCCGATACCAGCGGAAAAAAAATTCGCTCACGAATGTCTTCCGGGATGCCAGGGCCGTCGTCGATCACATGCAATTCAAGTGCCAGCTTCCAGCGTTGCTTCGCGATCACCACCTGGCGCGCGATCCGGGTACGCAGTTCGATCCGGCCTCGTCCATGCAGGGCCTGTGCCGCGTTACGCACCAGATTGAGCAACACCTGCACCAGTTGCTCGCGGTCGCCCGTGAGCGAAGGGATGCTGACGTCGTAGTCACGCACCACTCTGAGGCCTCGCGGATACTCGGCGAGAAGGAGTGACCGCACGTACTCGCAGACCTCGTGGACGTTCAGTTCGGCGAGCAGTCGCGCCTTGCGATGCGGCGCGAGCAGTCGGTCGACCAGGTCCTGCAACCGGTCGGCTTCCTTGATGATGACTTCCGTGTATTCGCGCAGATCGGCAGAATCCAGTTCAGATTGGAGGAGTTGCGCAGCCCCACGAATTCCGCCTAGCGGATTCTTGATCTCGTGAGCGAGGTTTCGCACCAGTTCGCGGTTGGCCTGCGCGGAATCGATCAGGCGCTCTTCGCGATCAACCCGCCAGCGTTTGTCCTGTTCACGGAACTCGAGCAGAAGTGCCGCGGCCCCGGCATCCTGCCGGCTGGCCATCGTCCAGAGCGCAAGCGGCTCGCGCGCCGGACGTTCGAGCAGGAGATCAACCCGCTTCTGCTCATACTCGCTGTTGACCGCTTCGCGAAGCAGCGCCTCGATCACATGCCCATTGGAAAACATTCGATGAAAGGACTGACCGATCATCATGCGGCTGGAAATATCAAAGAGTGATTCGGCCGCGGCGTTCACCCGTACCACCCGCCCCTGCGTGTCGAGCATGACCACCGACGTGGCCAGCAGATCGAACGAATCGGGCCGCATGGTCTGCGTTCCCGACAGGGTCGGGCCGCTACCGCTGCGACGGGCTGTCTGATCAACCGAAACAACCGTCATGGCTACATTCCGCACGATGGACGAAAAGGGTGCCGCCGGATGAATCGCCCAAAAGAGACGGGGCGGATAACCGCCCCGTCGTCATGCTTTCATCCTGCTGCATGTGCCGCGCTCCCGGACTGGCGATACGCGGCAGCGCGCCTGATCAGAGCGAGTAGTACATGTCGAACTCAACCGGATGCGTGGTCATCCGGAACCGGGTGACCTCTTCCATCTTGAGTGCGATGTACGAATCGATCATGTCGTTGCTGAAGACACCACCACGGGTCAGGAACTCGCGGTCCTTGTCGAGGTAATCGAGCGCCTGATCGAGCGAGGAGCAGACGGTCGGGATCTTCGCGTCTTCCTCAGGCGGCAGGTCGTACAGGTTCTTGTCGGCTGCCTCACCCGGGTGAATCTTGTTCTGCACACCATCCAGGCCGGCCATCAGCATGGCGGAGAAGGCCAGGTAGGAGTTGGCGGTGGGATCAGGGAAGCGAACCTCGATCCGGCGACCCTTGGGATTGGCCACGTAGGGAATACGGATCGATGCCGAGCGGTTGCGCGCCGAGTAGGCAAGTTTCACCGGGGCTTCGAAACCGGGGACCAGGCGCTTGTACGAGTTGGTGCCGGGGTTGGTGATTGCGTTGAGCGCGCGGGCATGCTTGATGATGCCGCCGATGTAGTAGAGCGCGAAGTCCGACAGCCCGGCGTACTTGTCGCCAGCGAACAGGTTCACGCCATCTTTCCAGACCGACTGGTGCACGTGCATGCCGGAGCCGTTGTCACCCACCACGGGCTTGGGCATGAACGTGGCGGTCTTGCCATAGCTGTGTGCAACATTGAGCACCACGTACTTGAGCAACTGGGTCCAGTCGGCCCGGCGGACCAGCGTCGAGAACTTGGTGCCGATTTCGCACTGACCCGCACCCGCGACCTCATGGTGATGCACCTCCACGGGCACCCCCATCTGCTCGAGGATCAGGCACATCTCGGAGCGCATGTCCTGGAACGAGTCAACGGGTGGCACGGGGAAATAACCGCCCTTGACCGCTGGCCGGTGCGCGAGGTTCCCGCCTTCATATTCGCGACCCGACGACCACGCCGCTTCCTCGGAGCTGATCTTGACCCCGCAGCCCGACATGTCGACGTTCCAGGTGACCGAATCAAAAATGAAGAATTCGGGCTCGGGACCGAAGAAGGCGGTATCACCAATGCCGGTTGACTTGAGGTAAGCCTCGGCCCGCTTCGCGATCGAGCGGGGATCGCGCGAGTAGCCCTTGCCATCCGACGGTTCGATCACGTCGCAGGAGAGAATGAGCGTGGGCTCCTCGCGGAACGGGTCCATTTGCGCGGTGTCGGCATCCGGCATCAACAGCATGTCCGAAGCCTCAATGCCCTTCCAGCCGGCAATGGATGAGCCGTCAAAGGCGTGACCCGACGTGAACTTGTCTTCGTCGAAGGCCGATTTCGGCACAGAGACGTGCTGCTCTTTACCGCGGGTATCCGTGAAGCGGAAATCAACGAATTTGACCTCGTTGTCCGCAATCATTTTCATCACGTCTTTGGCCGATGCCATGCTGAAGCGCTCCTGTCTGCAGGTTGAAATGCCCGCCCGATCTTTTGGTGGGTCGGGCGGAAATTGTTGTCGCGAAAATTTAGCAGCATCCGTGCCACTCACCCGAACCGATCTCCGCACCAAACAAAGGCGGAAATCACATTCGAGGCTCCAAGTTTGCACAATTCTAGTGCAAACACCCGTCAACGCCTCAATATGGTGCGAACCCAGTGGGCTTACCTGGTCAGAAACAGCGCTTGAAGATCATTCAGAAAACGCAACCCAAGCGGTGTGGCCCGGATCAGTCCTGGGCGACCGTCGAGGAGCCCGCGCGCCTGGGCCTGCTCGACGGTCTGGGCAATTGACGCGAAC
>Ga0255294_1000207_pt1 | contig 8433 bp, 4 predicted proteins | sample MistaT_31_FD_183691 | JGI IMG/M metagenome (GOLD analysis project Ga0255294, IMG submission 183691) | Metatranscriptome of freshwater microbial communities from Mississippi River, Louisiana, United States - Miss_Yuk_RepA_8h (Metagenome... | ecosystem: Environmental > Aquatic > Freshwater > River ...
CCGCATCTCGCCGGATGCCCAGTTGCACATGGTGGCGGCGCTGGCACCCCATGTGGACGGGGGTATCAGCAAGACCGTGTCGATGCCCCCAAGCACCACGGCGCAGGAGATCGAACGGCTGATCCGGTTGGCCTGGCGGCTTCAGCTCAAGGGCCTGGCCCTGTTCCGCCGTGGCAGCCGCACGGGGGTGATCACTACAGGAAACGATCCAGCAGCCGACGCGAGCTGCGGTCCATGCCCTTGAGGTCGCGAATGCGAAACACCAGCCCATGGTTGTCGGTGATGAGCAGCCCGCCATCGCGCAGGCGCCGAATGTCTTCTTCGCCCTTGAGGATGAACTGGGTGCGCCCGCGATCGGTGTCCACGGTCCAGGTGCTGGGCGTGGAAAAGGTGGAGACACCCACCAACCGGTGTATCGCCGGCATGAACTCCCGCTGGGCCAATTCTTCTGCGATCAGGCTGCGGTCTGGCGGTGGCAGGCTGTCCCAGCGCTCGACCCAGGCCAATTCATGGCCGTCAGGACCCACGATCGACAGGCCTTCCAGGGGTGACTCGATGGGGAAAGCCCGCACCGCCTGCACACCCACATGCACCAGGCCCTGTGGGTCGGTGTAGACCAGGCGTCCGTGGGCATCACGGGTGAGGGTTCCCGGCAGCGCGGGGCTGGTGTTCACCCCGGTCATGCCTGCCTCACCAGCGGGTTGGAAGCCCGCTCGGGCGGAGGATCTTCGGTGTCCACGTTGCGCGCTTGGGCCTGGTACAGGCGCCAGTAGGCACCTTCTCGCGACATCAGTTCATCGTGTGGACCCACCTCCACCACCTCACCGCGGTCCATCACCACCAGCCGGTCGGCCTTGCGCAGCGTGGACAGCCGGTGCGCGATGGCGATCGTGGTGCGGCCCTGCACCAGGTTATCCAGCGCCTTTTGGATTTCCTTCTCGGTTTCCGTGTCCACTGCCGAGGTGGCTTCATCCAGGATCAGCAAGCGCGGATTGATCAGTAGCGCCCGTGCAATTGAAATCCGTTGGCGCTCGCCACCCGAGAGGCCCTGCCCGCGCTCCCCCACCAGGGAGTCATACCCTTGAGGCAGACGCAGGATGAAGTCGTGGGCATGTGCCGCCCGAGCGGCAGCCACGATCTCGGCACGCGTGGCATCGGGCTTGCCATAGGCAATGTTCTCGGCGATCGTGCCGAAGAACAGGAAGGGCTCCTGCAGCACCAGCCCGATGTGCTGACGGAAGTCGCTGACGGCGTAGCGGCGAATGTCGACGCCGTCCACCAGGATGGCGCCATCGGACACGTCATAGAAGCGACAGATCAGGTTGACCAGGGTGCTCTTGCCCGAACCACTGTGACCGACCAGGCCAATCATCTCGCCGGGGCGAATCTCCAGCGTCATGTTCTTGATCACGCGGCGGCTGCCATAGCGGAAGCCCACCTCGCGCAGGCTGATGGACCCGTCCACCTTCTTCAGCGGCACCGGGTTCACCGGCTCGGGCACATTGCTCACATGGTCGAGGATGTCGAAGATCCGCTTGGCGCCTGCGGCGGCTTTCTGGGTGACGCTGACGATGCGGCTCATCGAGTCCAGGCGACCGTAGAAGCGGCCGATGTAGGCGATGAAGGCCGTGAGCACGCCCACGGTGATGTCCCCGCGACTGACCTGCCAGATGCCGAAGGCCCACACCACCAGGAGACCGATTTCCGTGAGCAGGGTCACGGTCGGCGTGAACAGGCTCCAGGTACGATTGATGCGATCGTTGACTTCCAGGTTGTGCTGATTGGCCGTGCTGAACCGGTCGGATTCACGCTTCTCCTGGGCGAAGGCCTTCACCACGCGTACACCAGGAATGGTGTCGGCCAGCACATTGGTGACCTCGCCCCACACCCGATCGATCTTTTCGAAACCCGTGCGCAGGCGGTCGCGCACCTGGTGGATCATCCAGGCGATGAAGGGCAGGGGCAGCAGGGTGACCAGCGCCAGCCAGGGATTGATCGAGGCCAGGATCACCGCCGTCATCACCAGCATCAGCACATCGTTGAGGAAGTCCAGCGCGTGCAGCGACAGGAAGACGCAGATGCGGTCCGACTCGCTGCCGATGCGCGCGATCAGGTCGCCGGTTCTCTTGCCGCCGAAGTATTCGAGGCTGAGCGTCATCAGATGGCTGAAGGTGCTGGTGCGCAGGTCGGCTCCGATCCGTTCTGAAACCAGCGCCAGCAGATAGGTGCGCCACCACCCGAGCCCCCAGGCCACCAGCGCCGAGCCGAGCAGGCCACCCAGGTAGAGCGTCACCAACTGCGGGTCGATCGCCTGTCCGTTTTGGAACGGGATCAGGATGTCGTCCATCAGCGGCATCGTGAGGTAGGGGGGGACCAGATGAGCGGCCGTTGACAGCAGCGTGAGCACCATGCCCAAGGCCAGCTGGCCTTGATAGGGTTTGGCAAAACGCCACAGACGCAGCAGCACCCAGGTCGAGGGCGGCTGCAGGAGTTCCCGGTTGCAGACCTCGCACTCCTCGCTGTTCTCCGGCAACGGTGCGTTGCAGCTGGGGCAGCGGGCCACCTCCTCGTCGGATTCATGCGCGTGCACCCGGCCCTGCAGGGCTTCAACCGCCCGTTCAAACTGATGCACCAGTCGAACGGCAGCCACATCCCGATCCAGCGTGAACCGCCATTGCGCCAGACGCTGGTGTTCATCGTGAAGGGAGAGCAGTCCCACACCGCCACGATCGCTGTGATGCAGGCGCAGACCAACACGAAGGGGCCAGGTCTGCCAAGGCGCCTCGGGGTCTGCGCGCCAAGCCAGTTCCGTGGGGTGCAACAGGAGTTCGCTGCGTGTGAACCGACCGTCGAGGTCAAGGTCGAGTTCGAGTGCGGCCAGGGCCGGATCACCTGCGGATGCGGCCGGTGCGCTGTCATCCGGAGCCGGGCCTGGCGCGTTAGACGACGGCGGTGCGCCGCTGCCATCGACACGCGGCGCCGGGTTCATCGTTTCAGGGGTATGAGCAGACATGGGAGCAGAGAACCGCCGCCGCACCGCCGCCAGCGGAGGGGTAGCGGTACGGGCGCAGGAGCCGGGATTGTCCGCTATCGCGGGGATGGTGCTGGCCACCCGAGCTCAACGTACGACCATCGCTTCGGGTGGACAATCCAGCGCCATGAACCAGGAACGCCCCGAAGTCCAGCCCGTCGGCACCGGGCCGACACGCGAACAGCACAGCGGGGCTGCGTCTGTCGGCGCCGCGCCGCTGGACCTGCGCATATTGCGAGTCAATTTTCTGCGCGGCCCCAATATGTGGACCTACCGCTCGGTGTTGGAGGTCTGGCTCGACCTGGGTGAGCTCGAACAATGGCCGACCGACAAGCTACCGGGCTTCATCGAACGCTTGCTGGCCATCGTTCCCGGGGTGGGCGACCACCATTGCGGCGTGGGCGAGAAGGGGGGATTCCTCCAGCGCCTGCAGGGCGGCACCTGGATGGGTCATGTGCTGGAACACGTGGTGATCGAGGTTCTGGATCAGGCGGGCATGCCCACGGCATTCGGCCAGACCCGTGAAACCTCCACATCGGGGGTCTACCGCATGGTCTTTCGAGCGCGGGATGAAAAGGTGGCGCGGCAGGCCCTGGCGGTGGGCCACGACATCATCCGTGCTGCGCTCCACAGCCGCCCTTATGAACTCAAGCCGGCACTGGCCGCGCTGCGCGACAAGATCGATCAGGTCTACCTGGGTCCCAGCACCGCACACATCGTCGCGTGCGCCACCGACCGCGAGATTCCCCATATCCGGCTGAACCAGGGCAATCTCGTTCAGCTGGGCTACGGCGCGCGCCAGAAGCGCATCTGGACCGCCGAGACCGACGGCACCAGCGCGATCGCCGAGGGCATCGCCAGCGACAAGGACATGACCAAGGAGCTCCTGGCCGCTTGTGGGGTCCCCGTGCCGGAAGGTCGCCTGGTGGACGACCCCGAAGACGCCTGGCGCGTGGCCCAACGCATGGGCTGTGCCGTCGTCGTCAAGCCCACCGATGCCAACCATGGTCGGGGCGTCACGCTCGACCTCACCGGTGAGGCGGAAGTCAAGGCGGCTTTTGCCGTGGCCGATGCCGAGGGCAGTGGGGTGATGGTCGAACGCTACATCCCGGGCGAGGAACACCGTTTGCTGATCGTGGCGGGCCAGGTGGCCGCCGCCGCGCGCGGCGAGACTGCCTGGGTGACCGGAGACGGTGTTCACACCGTCGAGCAGTTGATCGACCTCCAGCTCAACAGCGATCCCCGGCGTGGGGATACCGAAGACCACCCACTCAACCTGATCCTCATTCGTCAGGAAGGCGAGGTGCAGATCACGGTGCAGAAGCAGGGCCTGCAGCCGGCGTCCATCCCCGAAGTGGGCCGACGGGTCCTCATCAGCCGCAAGGGCAACATGACCAACGACTGCACCGACGAGGTCCACCCTGAAGTGGCCCATGCCTGTGCGCTGGCAGCCCGCATCGTTGGCCTGGACATCGCCGGCGTCGATCTGGTGTGCGAGGACATCTCGCGTCCGCTTCTAGATCAGGGTGGTGCGATCGTCGAAGTCAATGCCGGACCCGGTCTGCTCATGCACCTCAAGCCGGCCAGTGGTCAAGCGCGGGAGGTCGGCAAGGCCATCGTTGAGCATCTGTTTCCGCAAGGAGCGTCTGGCCGCATCCCCGTGGTGGGTGTCACCGGTACGCAGGACACCTCGGTCATTGCCCGCCTGGTGGCCTGGATGCTGCAGATGTCCGGCCCCGTGGTGGGCGTGGCCTGCCGCGATGGCCTGTTCGTCGGCACCCGCCGGGTGGAGCGGGGTGACGCCATCGGCTGGCAAGTCGCGCAGCGGCTGTTGGTCAATCGAAATGTGGAAGCGGCCGTCTTCGAGAGCAGTCCGGTCACCATCCTGGAGGAGGGGCTCGTCTACGACCGGTGCAATGTGGGCATCGTCACCGATTGCGCGCCGTTCAACGGCGCCGTTCGGCACGACATCGCCACCCCCGAACAGCGCTTCAAGGTGTCCAGGACGCAGGTGGATGTGGTGCGTGCCGATGGCGCGGCGGTGCTCCATGCGGCCGATGAGCAGGTGCTGGCCATGGTCGAGCTGAGCGATGGGGAAGTCATTCTCTACGCGGAAGACGGCCAGCTGCCTGCCCTGAAGGCGCATGCGCAGGGTGGTGGTCGCGTGGTCTATCTGGAAGGCCAGACGGTGATGCTGGCCCGTGGCGACCAGGTGATTCCGGTGCTCAACATCGAGAGTGACATGCGTGTGAGCACACGAGACGTACCGGCAGCGGCCACGCTCGCCGCCGTGGGTGCCGGGTGGGCGCTGGACCTTTCGCCCGAACTCATCGTCGCCGGCCTCGAAACGTTCGAGTTGCGCCGTCCTGAGCTGCGCCCCGACCAATCCGTGATCCACTGAGCCCATCCATGGAATTGATCCGCACCCGTGCCCTGCGCGGTCCGAACATGTGGAGCCGCCACACCGCGCTGGAGATCGAGCTGCGCTGTGGGCCCGACGAGCGCGCGGTGGAAGCCTGCGCCGGCTTCGAGGACCGACTGCGCGCCCTGTGCCCAGGTCTGGGTACCCTGCGCACACCCACGCGACACGGCCCCATCACGCTGGCCCATGCGCTGGAATCCACCCTCCTGGCGCTCCAGGCAGCCGCTGGTTGCCCGGTCACCTTCGGTCACACCGAGGCCACTCCGGAGGACGGCGTGTACCTGGTGGTGGTGGAGTACACGGAAGAGGACGTGGGCCGGCGTGCACTGGAGATGGTGTTGCGCATCCTGAAGGCGGCTTGGTCGCCCGATGAGGCCGATGCCGAGTCGGGCAGTCTCGATGGCGTGGCTTGCGTCACCGAGCTTCGCGAACTCGATGAGGACCTGCGCCTGGGGCCCAGCACCGGGGCCATCGTGGCCGCCGCCGTCGCACGGGGCATTCCGTTTCGGCGCCTGACCACGGGAAGCCTGGTGCAGTTCGGCTGGGGCTGGAAACAGCGCCGCATCCAGGCGGCCGAAGTCGACAACACCAGTGCGGTGGCCGAAGCCATTGCGCAGGACAAGGATCTGACCAAGAACCTGCTGCAGTCCGCTGCCGTCCCGGTGCCGGTCGGTGCGCCCGCTGCCACGGTTGACGAAGCCTGGGCCATTGCCGAACGCTTGGGTCTGCCGGTGGTGGTCAAGCCGCAGGACGGCAGCCAGGGCCGCGGGGTGACGGTGAACATCAGCTCGCGTGAGCAACTCGAGGCGGCCTTCCACACGGCCGCGGCGATCGGCGATGTGCTGGTGGAGAAGTTTCTGCCGGGCAGTGATTTCCGCTTGCTCGTGGTCGGCGATCGGCTGGTGGCCGCCGCGCGGCGCGATCCCCCCTTCGTCATCGGCGACGGGCGGCACTCGGTGCGCGAGTTGGTGGAGATCGTCAATGCCGATCCCCGTCGCGGCACCGGCCACGCCACTTCGCTGACCAAGATCCGCTTCGACGACATCGCCAAGGCGCGGCTCACGCAGCAAGACCTGACGCCCGAGTTGGTCCCAGAGAAGGGCCGTCGCGTGGTGTTGCGCAACAACGCCAATCTCTCCACGGGCGGCAGTGCCACCGACGTCACCGACGATGTGCACCCCGAAGTGGCCGCGCGCGCGGTCGACGCGGCGCGTATGGTGGGTCTGCACGTGTGTGGCGTCGATGTCGTGTGCGAAACGGTCCAGCGCCCCTTGGAAGATCAATCCGGTGGTGTCGTGGAGGTGAATGCTGCGCCTGGCCTGCGCATGCACCTCAACCCTTCTTACGGCAAGGGGCGCGACATCGGCAACCCCATCGTCTCGGAGCTGTACGGTCCGGGCGACGACGGCCGCGTTCCCTTGGTGGCCGTCACCGGGGTCAATGGCAAGACCACGACCACGCGGTTGATTACGCATGTGCTGGCCACCAGTGGCCTGTGCGTGGGCATGACCAACACTGACGGGGTGTATGTGGGTGGGCGCCAGACCGACAGCGGCGACTGCAGTGGCCCCAAGAGTGCGCGCAATGTGCTTTCGCATCCCCAGGTGCAGGCCGCGGTGTTGGAATGCGCACGCGGCGGCATTCTGCGCGAGGGCTTGGGATTCGACCGCTGTTCGGTGGCGGTGGTCACCAATGTGGGCAGTGGCGATCATCTGGGACTCAACCACATCCACACGGTCGAGGGCATTGCGCGGGTCAAGAAAGTCATCGTGCAGAACGTGGCGCCCAGCGGCTATGCGGTGCTCAATGCGGCCGACCCCCTGGTGGCCGCCATGGCCGAGGAATGCCCCGGGCGGGTGATTTACTTTGCGCGGGACTCCCACCATCCGACGATCGCGTCTCACCGTGCCCGCGGGCGCCGCGTGGTGTTCGTCGACAAGGGGCAGTTGGTGGCCGTCGAAGGCAAGGTGCAGCACCACCTGCCCCTGTCCTCAGTGCCCATCACCCATGGCGGTCTCATCGGATTCCAGGTGGAGAACACGCTGGCCGCTGTGGCCGCCTGTTGGGGACTGAACCTGGCGTGGGAGGACATCGTCAGGGGCGTTTCCACCTTCGTGAGCGACGCTGCGCGCGTGCCGGGCCGCTTCAACATGATGAACTACCGTGGCGCCACGCTGGTGGCCGATTACGGACACAACCCCGATGCGATCAAGGCCCTGGTTCAGGCCTTCCAAGCCCTGCCCATCGGCCCGGGCGGAAAACGCACGGTGGTGATCAGTGGTGCGGGCGACCGGCGTGATGAAGACCTGCGGGAGCAGACCCGCATCCTCGGCCAGTCTTTCGACCACGTGATTCTCTATGAGGACCAGTGTCAGCGCGGTCGAGCCGACTGGGAAGTCGTGAAGGTGATGCGGCAGGGCCTGGACGGCGCCACCCGCACCAACCATGTCGAAGAGATCCGCGGCGAGTTCGTCGCCATCGACGCGGCGCTTTCGCTGCTCAACCCTGGTGACCAGTGCCTGATCCTCGTGGACCAGGTCGAGCAGGCGGTGGCCTACCTCGAAGAAAAGTGCAGAACCTGAGTTTCAGGTGAACAGGGTCTGGTGCGCGTCGCGCAACACGTTCTTCTGAACCTTGCCCATCGCGTTGCGCGGCAGTTCGTTCTGCACGAACACACGCTTGGGCACCTTGAAGTTGGCGATCCGCGACTTCAGCGTGGAGACGATCGAGTCGGGGCTCAGGGATGCGCCGGCTTTGGGAACCACCACCGCCACCACCGCCTCACCGAAGTCGGGATGCGGAACACCGATCACCGCGCTCTCGGCCACGCCGCTCATGTCATTGATCACGCCTTCGATCTCGGCGGGGTAGACGTTGTACCCACCGCTGATGATGAGATCCTTGCTCCGGCCCACAATGGTCACGCGCCCATCGGCAGCGATCACACCCACGTCGCCGGTCCTGAACCAGCCATCCGCGA
>Ga0255294_1000212_pt1 | contig 8302 bp, 5 predicted proteins | sample MistaT_31_FD_183691 | JGI IMG/M metagenome (GOLD analysis project Ga0255294, IMG submission 183691) | Metatranscriptome of freshwater microbial communities from Mississippi River, Louisiana, United States - Miss_Yuk_RepA_8h (Metagenome... | ecosystem: Environmental > Aquatic > Freshwater > River ...
GGAAGTGGCCATGCAGATGGTGCGACGTGGCGGCATGGGCCTGGCGGACATGCTGGAAAAACAGATCCTGCAACAGCAGCAAGCCGCCCTGAGCACCCAGGCCGCGCTCCAGCTGCGTCCGAACGCCACTGAAGCCAGCCCCCTGCCCCTGCAACCGGCTGCGCAGCCCCTGCCCCTTGACCGTGAAGGCGGCAAGTCCCTGCCCCTGCAACGCACCGGCGCCTATGAGCTGCAGCGCCGCAGCGGAGGCCAGCCATGAGTGACCTGCTTTCAATTGGCAGCTCGGGTGTGACCGCCTACCAGCGCGCGCTGGCCACCGTTTCCAACAACATCGCCAACGTCAACACAGAGGGCTACACCCGGCAGGACGTGTCGCTGAACTCCAACGAGCCACGCGAGATCGGGGGCGGCTTCATTGGCACAGGGGCACGCTTTGATCAGGTCCGGCGCCAGTACGACGCTTTTGTCGAATCCAACCTGCGCAACAGCAACAGCGAACTGCAAAGCCAGGAACCTTTGTTGTCGTACGTGAACCGGCTGATCGACGTGATGGGCGACCAGAGCATTGGTCTGACCACGGCCATGAACCTGTTCTTCGAGTCGTCCCGCAACCTGGCCAGCGATCCGGCATCGACCGTGCAACGCAGCATCTTCTTGCGCGATGCCGATGGCCTGGCCGCGAGGTTTCGGCAACTGTCGACCCAATTTGAACTGCTCAACAACGAGACCCAGCAGGCGGTGGAAACCGACATCGGGCAGGTCAACTCGATCACACAGCAGCTGGCGCAACTCAACAAGCAGTTCGCTAAGAAATCCAGCGCCAGCAGCCAGCCCTCCGAACTGCTGGACCAGCGAGACCTGCTGCTGCGCAACCTGTCGGGCCTGATCGCGGTGAAAACCAAATTTGCTGAAAACGGCAGTGTGCTGGTCAGCGTGGGCGATACGCTGGACCAAGGCATCCTGGTCAGGGACAACACCTCGCGCGCCATCAGCGTGCAGGCTTCGGCCACCGACCCCAGCAAGCTGCAATTCCAGATCGACCCTTACGGCAACCCCGAAGGCCTGCCCGCCGTGGGCAGCGGCAAGATCGGCGGCGTCATGACGTTCCGCGAGCAGGTGCTCGCCCCTGCAATCGACGCGCTCGACAACCTCGCCCAGGCCATGGTCACGCAAGTCAACACCATCCACAAGGATGGCGTGGACGCTGAAGGCCTGCTCGGCACCGACCTGTTCGGGTTCAGCGCCGACCAGGCCGGTCAGGCCGGCGGCATGCAGTTGCTGATCCAGGACACCTCGCGGGTGGCCGCTGCGGGCCAGTTCAGGGTGATCGACGATCCGCTCAATCCGGGTACCGCACAGGCTCGGGTGCAGTACGACACGCCGCAATACGCCGGCCCCACGGCCCTGATCGGCGACCTGGCCAACGCCCAGGTGCCCCGATCGGCCACCGTCAAAGTGGGGCTGCCCAGTGCCCAGGGGTTTGCCAGCCTGGGCCTGGTCAAGGCCGGGACCCAGGATTTGGTGCTCACCCTCAACAGCCCCAACGCCACCCAGAACCTGCAAGTGTTCACGCGCGACGGTCGGCACCTGCTGGGCAGCGACCTGACGGCCAGTACCGACGGCAACAAGATCGTCGACCGCATGCTCAAATCCGCCAACGGCATGGAAGAAGGCGCCCAGTACAGCGAGGCCATGCTCAATGCGGGCAAGAGCACCACCAACGGCCAGACGGTGGACAGCCGCTACCTGGATATGGACCTGTTCATGGGCGTGAAAGCCTCGGTTCAATACATCCAGCAATTCAACCCCAGCACGGGCGCCGTGCTCGACCCCAAAGCCACGCCCGCCCTGATGCAGGGCCGAGCGGTCAGCGGCAACGGCTGGCTGACGGCCATCGGGCAAAGCGGCAGGTTCACGCTCGATGGCGTCACACTCACACCGCCCAACCCGGCGCTGACCAGCAACGATCCGCAAGGCCTGGCCAACTGGATCAACGTCCAAGGCATCGCCGGTGTCAAGGCCAGCATCGTCAATGGCGGGCTGCAGCTCAGCCGCACAGACACGCTCCAGGACATCCGGCTCGGGCTCGGGCCCAACGGCACCCCAGCCGACCTGTCAGCGCTGGGTTTTGACACCTCGGTGTATGCGTCGGGCACGGCGCAGGACGACCTGCTGGTGTTCGTGACCGACACCGCGGCCACGGCCACGCTGGACCAGGCCACCGTCACGGCCGAATTCAAGGACATCGACGGAGACATCAAGCAGATGCTGCGCGCACAGTCCTTGCAGGTCACCTTCACGGCCAACAACCGCTATGAAATCCGTGACACCCGCAGCGACACGCTGCTGGCCGAGCGCTTGCTGGACACCCAGGCGGCGCCGGTCATCCACTACAGGGGCCTGACGCTGGAGTTCACCACGCAACCCAGCCAGGGCGACAAGTTCCGGATTGACGGCAACCAGGACGGCATTGGCAACAACGAGGCCATGCTCAAGCTGGTGGCCCTGGAGGAGAAAAAGGTCATGCCTGGCGGCCTGACCATGACCGAGGCCTACATTGAGCGCGTCAATCTGGTCGGCAACGTGGCCCGACAGGCCGCGATCTCCAAGCAGGCCCTGACCGTGGTCTATGAACAGGCCCAGGAAGCACGCGACGGCACCTCGGGCGTGAGTCTGGACGAAGAAGCCTCGGCGCTGGTGCGCTTCCAGCAGGCCTACCAGGCCAATGCGAAGGTCATGCAGATCGCCAGCCAGCTGTTCGACGCCATCTTGCAGGTGCGCTGAAGGAGCCCTGAATGAAAATTTCTACCGCCTTCCTGTTTGACCGCGCCACCGAGCGCATGAGTACCATCCAGAACAAGCTCGCCACCACGCAGGCCCAGTTGTCGGTGTCCAAACAGGTGCTCTCGCCCAGTGACGCCCCTGACCAGGCCGCGGCCATCCAGCGGCTCAAGGGCGAAGTGGAACGCCAGAGCAGCCACAGTGCGCTGCTCAAATCGGCACTCAACCGCTACCAGGCCGAAGAAACCGCCCTGTCCTCGGCCAACGACATCCTGATCCGGCTCAAGGAATTGGGCATTCAGGCCAGCAACGACACCCTCGGGCTCGATGACCGAAAAACCATTTCGGTGGAAATGAAAGCCCTGCGTGACCAGCTGCTGAGCCTGGGCAATTCGCGCGACGACAACGGCAATTACCTTTTTTCAGGCACCCGGGTCAAGACCGCCGCCTTTTCCGAAAGCGGCAACGGGCAAGTGGTCTACAACGGCGACCAGACCCAGACCCGCATTCCGGCAGGCGTGGAGCGCACCGTGCAGTACACCCGTGCCGGCACCGATGTCTTCCAGCGCGTGGTCCGCGCTGACGGCCAGGCCGTTGGCTTTTTCGATGCGCTCGACCAGATGATTGCTGCCGTGGACAACAGCCAGACTGGCGCCATCCAGCAAGGCAACTCGGACCTGGCGCAGATGCACAACGCGCTGAGCCTGTCGCTCGCTCAAACCGGCTCGGACCAGAAAGTGGTGCAGTCCCAGCTCGATGTGCTCGATGAAACGGCGTTGCGGCTCAAGAGCACTTTGTCGGACATCGAAGACCTGGATTACGCGGAAGCGGTTACCCGCATGAACAAGGAAATGATGGCCCTGGAAGCCGCCATGGGCAGCTTCTCGAAAATTTCTGGGCTCTCCCTGTTCGACTACATCCGCAGCTGACTCAAGTTGTCCCAGCCCGTGCCGAGATAAGCTCTGATGGCCACCTCCACCAACATCGTCAACACGCTGGGTGCCGGCTCGGGCATCGACATCAAGACCCTGGCCCAGAACCTGGCCGATGCCGAAATCAACCCGCGCAAGGACGCGGTCAACGCCAAGCTCAGCAAGACCGAGGCCAAAATTTCGGGCCTGGGTTACCTCAAGACGGCACTGGCCGACCTCAAGACCGCCTTTGCCCAGCTGGACGACGCCACAGACTTCGCCTCCATCAAAGCCAGCAACAGCCAGCCAGCCGCCATCGGCATCAGCACCACCTCGTCGGCGCAAACGGGCAGCTATGCGGTCGAGGTCAACCAGCTCGCCCGCGCCCAGCGCAGCGCCAGCAACGGCTTTGCCGCACGCGACACCCGGCTCAATGCAGGCAGCGCGTTCACGCTCAACCTCTCGGTCAACAACGGGGTGGCCAAACCCATCACGGTCAGCACCGACACCCCTGCAGGCGTGGTCAGCGCCATCAACAGCGCCAACCTGGGCGTCCAGGCGCAGCTCTTGATGACGGGTGACGCCCTCAAACCCTACACGGTCGTGGTCAGCGGCGAGTCGGGTGCCCTCAAGAACTTCACCCTCACACCAGCCAGCCAGGCGCTGGTCAGCACCACCACCCAAAACCACCAGGCGGGGCTGGCCATCAATGCCGCCGCCAACGCTACCGAAGTGAAGGTCACTTACGGTGACCCCGCCACGGATGTGAAGCTGGTTCGCCAGGTGGAAAGCGGCCTGTGGACCTGGCCCGCCGGCACCACCGAGCCCGCGGCAGGCACACCCCTGACCGTGCAGACCTATGCCGGTGCCCGTTTGCAGCCCGCTTTTTCCAGTACGCTGCAAACCGCGGCAGATGCCCAGCTCAAGGTCAACGGCTTGAGCGTGACCCGCAGCAGCAACCAGGTGAGTGACCTGATCGAAGGCGTGACGCTTGACCTCACCACCACCACCAGCAGCCCCGTACGCATTGACCTGAGCCGAGAGACCGCCAGCATCAAGGACAAATTCAGGGGTCTGGTGAGCGCCTACAACGACCTGGAAGTGACCCTCAAGGAGCTGGGCAACGCCAAAAGCACCATCAAGGACGGCGGCGGCTCGCTGGTGGGCGACAGCATTTTGCAAAGCGTCCGCAACCAGGTTCGAAGCCTGATCACCAACGAATCCTCGACACCCGGAAATACGGTGAAGACCGCCCGGCAGGCCGGCCTGAGCTTTGACCGCAACGGCCAACTCACCCTGGACGAAGCCAAGCTGGAAAAGGCGCTGCAAGATCATTTCGACGAAGTCAACCAGGTGTTCAGCGCAGGCAGCAGCGGCAAAAGCCTCTACAGCAGCGACTCGGCCGGGGTGGCAGGCGATGCGGTCGTCAAGCTCGACCAGATGCTGCGCTCGTCGGGCCTGATTGCCAATCAGACCGAGAGCGCCAACAAAAAAATCGACGCCTACAAAGCCGACCTGAGCAAACTCGACGAACGCCTGAGCCAGACCCTGCAGCGCTATATCCAGCAGTTCAGCGTCATGGAATCCATCGTGGGCAGCAACAACAGCCTCAAAACCAGTCTGAAAAGCAGCTTCGAAGGCATGATGTCCATGTACACCAACAAATGATTCTTTGATTTTTTTGGGTACTTAATAATTGATCGGCAATTTATTGCCGTTTTTGTGCTTTGACCCCCTCAAGTTGGGCAGCCAAGGGTCGATACCTTTACCGACAGCCCCCGTTTCCCGTTCTGCCCCAAAGACAGAACCCGCGGGATGGTTCAAACCAGCAGGCCCCGGTAAAGGACACACCATGAGCACAGAGATCACCCTAGCCACGCGCATGCCGCAGGCCGCTGACCGTGTCACGCCCAGCAGCGCACAGAACATCCCCAAGGCGGACACTCCCGCACCCGAGCTGAAAGCCCCCCCCAAAGCCGAAATCCGCTACGACCCGGCGGAGATGCGACGCAACCTCGAAGAAGCCATCCAGCGGCTTAACGAGCAAATGAAGCAAAACGCGCGCAACCTGAATTTCAGTATCGACGAGTTGGCCAACCGCACCGTCATCACCGTCAAAAGCACCGAAACCGGCGAGGTGATCCGCCAGATTCCCAATGAAACAGTGCTCAAGGTGGCACATAACATCGAGCAACTCAAGGGCATGCTGCACAACGCGACCACCTGAGCCGAATTATTTTGCAATCCCTCTAAAGATCGACTCAGAAGTTCCGATTCACTACTCAACAGGAAATCAGAAAACGACTTTCTGTGAACAGGCAGGTCCTACTCCCTTCGGGTTCCTGCCAACCTTTTGAAATTCTCTTTAAAGGAGTAAGACCATGTCAGTCATCAACACAAACGTCAAGTCGCTGGTTGCTCAGAATTCTCTGACGGTCAACAACCGCAGCCTGAGCAAGACCATGGAGCAGCTGTCCACCGGCAAACGCATCAACAGTGCAGCCGACGATGCTGCAGGTCTGGCCATCAGCAACAAAATGACCGCCCAGATCCGCGGTCTTAACCAGGCGGTTCGTAACGCCAACGACGGCATTTCGATGCTGCAGACCGCCGAAGGCGCAACCAACGAGATCACCAACATGCTGCAGCGCATGCGTGAACTGGCCGTTCAATCTCGCAACGACACCAACACCGATAAGGAACGCAGCTCGCTGAACCAAGAGTTCCAGGCACTGCAAAAAGAAATCACCCGCATCGGTGCCAACACCCAGTGGAACGGCATGAACATCATGGACGCCTCGTTTGCAGATGAAGGCACCGCGGGTAAGTTCAAATTCCAGGTGGGCGCTAACGCCAACCAGACCCTGGACGTGACGATCGGCAACTTCACCGCCATTCCCGGACTTGGTGTGGCACCTTTGGCCGATGTGAGCCTGCAAGCCACAGTCAGCGCCGCGGGTGCCAACGCCGTGGACGCCCGGACCATCGACTTCACCGGCACGGAGCCTGTTGAAAACCAGGTCTTCATGATCAAGCTGGGCAGCGGCGACGACGCCCAGGTGGTGTCCTACACCGCTGCAGCCGACGACGAGCTGGGCGACGTGTTGACTGGCCTGAAAACCAGCCTGGAAGCGGCCACCGGCCAAGCCGATGGCGCCAACCCGCTGGACCTTGAAGTTTCGGTGGTCGGCAACACCCTGGTCTTGAACGACACTGACGACGATGACGGTGGCGCAGGTACCCTCGACATTGAGGTCACCAGCTACAACCAGCTGGCCACGGGCACCGACACCAACGACGCTGGCGACACCATTTTGACGGTCAGTGACAACCAGCTGACCGTGAACATGGAAGGCATCACCGTGGCCAGCGGGCAGAAATTTCAGCTGACTGTCGGCAACCAGACGTTCGAATACGAAGCTGCAGGGGGAGACACCATCAAGGAAGTGGCCGCAGGGCTGGCTGCCGCCATCGACGGTGCAGGCGGTTATGCAGACACCCTGATCAGCAATTCTGCAGGCTCAACGCTGACGATCCAGATGGGCAGCGATCCTACAGCCACCTTTGAAATGGCGGACGCAGACGATACCGACATCACCGATGCCAACGTCTTCCTGACAACGGGCAGCACCGATCAGGGTTCGGCAGGCGCAGCGATCGACACCATCACCGGGGCGCAACAGGCCATCAATTCGATCGACACAGCCATCGCTTTTGTGGACAGCCAGCGCTCGGACATGGGGGCCATGATCAACCGCCTGACCTACGCTGCGGACAACCTGACCAACATCGCCACCAACACGGCCGCCTCACGCAGCCGCATCATGGACACGGACTACGCCTCGGCCACCACCGAGCTGGCCCGCAGCCAGATCATCCAGCAGGCCGCCACCGCCATGCTGGCCCAGGCGAACCAGCAACCGCAGTCGGTGCTCTCGCTGCTCAAGTGATCCAGCACCACGCCCGCCTGTAGTTCAGGCGGGCCTTCAGGCCCGGGCTTGCCCGGGCTTTTTCATTGGGTGCGAAAAAAACGGTACAGGGTTTCGAGCCGGGCCAGGCCCACCTCGGACAGGGCCTCAATAACATGGCCCGAGAAACTGCTGTCGTGCTGGTATTGCCTGCAAAAGAACTGGACCGCGCTGGACATGTCGCGCGGGGTAGGCAAGGTCTGTCCATTGGCGCACGACGCATCCAGCATCAGTCGCACCACGCCGTAGCGGCTGACGAGCATGAGGTAATGCGCAAACGAGTCCTTGTCACCCAGCGGAAACATATCCGTAAAGACCTCGTTGAGCAGGTAATTCTCCAGAAAGATTGGCGTGGTGGCCAGCACCTCGTCCAGATTGAGCAAGCCCTGGCGGTAGTTCTCGGTCACGGTTTCTAGGGGGTCATCGCTGTCTAGCACAGGAGGCCACAACGCGCTAGCCCCCTGAGCTGTATCGCATTGTGCAAGACAAAATGCGGAAACCAAAGCAGGCTTGTGCGCGAAGGTATGTAAGACGGCCAAACACCTGCTGAGCAACTCGGTACCCCCCCGACCGATACGGTCTCGGCCGTCACAGGCATCAACAGCGAGCGACGCAATCGTGACCAGCGGCAATGCCTTCGAC
>Ga0255294_1000230_pt1 | contig 7994 bp, 8 predicted proteins | sample MistaT_31_FD_183691 | JGI IMG/M metagenome (GOLD analysis project Ga0255294, IMG submission 183691) | Metatranscriptome of freshwater microbial communities from Mississippi River, Louisiana, United States - Miss_Yuk_RepA_8h (Metagenome... | ecosystem: Environmental > Aquatic > Freshwater > River ...
AACAAGGTCGACAAGGTGGTGGTCAAAGTCACCAATCTGGAGACAGGGGATGTGGTGCGCCAAATCCCCAATGAAACCGCGCTGCGCATCGCCCACAACATTGAGGACATGCGTGGCCTGCTGCAGGACCAAAAGATCTGATCATAAAAAAAGTGATCCAGGCCTAAAGCTCCGCCAACAGGCGCCGATTCACCAAGCAACAGGCAATCGAAATTCGAATCCTGTGAAAGACCCGGCAGGTCCTACTCCCTAAAAGGTTCCTGCCAAACCAAAGTGAAATTTCTCTCTTGAAGGAGTAAGACCATGTCCGTGATCAACACCAACGTCAAGTCGCTGATGGCGCAAAACGCCCTGACGGTGAACAACCGCAGCCTCAGCAAAGCCATGGAACAGCTGTCCACCGGCAAGCGCATCAACAGCGCCGCCGACGACGCCGCTGGCCTGGCCATCAGCAACAAAATGACCTCACAAGTGCGCGGCCTGAACCAGGCGGTGCGCAACGCCAACGACGGCATCTCGATGATCCAGACCGCAGAAGGCGCGACCCAGGAAATCACCAACATGCTGCAACGCATGCGTGAACTGTCGGTCCAGTCGGCCAACGACACCAACACCGACACCGACCGCGGTTCGCTGGACGCCGAATTCAAGCAGCTGTCCGAAGAGATCAACCGCATCGCCGAAAACACCCAGTTCAATACGAAAGACGTGCTCAAAGGCGGTTCGGGTGGCTCTGATCAGACCATGAAGTTCCACGTCGGTGCCAACGCCAGCCAGACGATTGAAGTCACCTTCAAGAACATGACCACCGGCACGGGCGCCACCCTCTCCAGCGTGGCATGGGCCAGCGGCTCTTCGGGCTTCAACATTTCGAGCCAGGCCAGCGCCAACTCGGCCATCGCCACCATTGACAGCGCCATTGCCAAGGTGGATGAGTTCCGCGCCGATCTGGGTGCCAAGGTCAACCGCCTGACCTACGCCATCGACAACCTGACCAATGTGTCGCAGAACACCTCGGCTTCGCGCAGCCGGATTCTGGACGCCGACTACGCCCAGGCCACCACCGAGCTGGCGCGCACGCAGATCATCTCGCAGGCCGCCACCGCCATGTTGGCCCAAGCCAACCAGCAGCCTCAGTCGGTGCTGTCTCTGCTGCGCTGATCGTAAGAACCGCCGGTGGCTGAGGCCACCGGTTTCTTTAAGGGGAACCCACCATGACCGCCCAAGCCCAACGCACTGTGTTGACCTACGGCACTTTTGACCTGTTTCATCCCGGTCATGTGCAGTTGCTCAAGCGCGCGCGCGAGCTGGGCACCCGGTTGGTGGTGGGTTTGTCGACCGACGAGTTCAACGCTCTCAAGGGCAAGAAATCGGTCATGAGCTTCGAAGACCGCAAGGCGGTGCTTGAAGCGTGTCGTTACGTCGACGAGGTGTTTGCGGAGGACGACTGGGACCAAAAGGTGCCCGATGCCATTCGCCTGGGCGCCGATGTGTTTGTGATGGGCGACGACTGGGCAGGCAAGTTTGACTTCATGGCCGATCATTGTCAGGTTGTTTACCTGGCCCGCACGCCCGATGTGTCCAGCACCGAGATCAAGCGGCGCATGCGCGCTGAGCGTCCGGCGGTGATGCACGCCTGATCCGCCTTTCCCCACCGACAAGCCCGCTCTCAGCGGGTTTTTTTGCTGGTCCGAACCTTGCTTGCCAAGGGGGTGTCGAGACTCCGACGTCGAGTCGCACCCCATCAGGACCACCACCATGAACCGGTCAAGCCCTGTGTCACCCGTGCCGTCTACCCCGGCCGGCGCGGCGCCCATCACCGTCACGCAGCCGCACCTGCCGCCGCTGGAGGAGTTTTTGCCCTACCTTGAACAGATCTGGGCGTCCAAGATCTTGACCAACGGGGGCCCATTTCACCGGCAGCTGGAGGCGGCTTTGGCGGCGTTTTTGGGGGTGCCTTATGTGTGCTTGTTTGCCAACGCCACCGTGGCGCTGGTGACGGCGCTGCAGGCCCTGCGCATCGCTGGCGAGGTGATCACCACCCCATACTCGTTTGTGGCCACCGCCCACTCGCTGCTGTGGAACGGCATCAAACCGGTGTTTGTGGACATCGATCCGCACACCTACAACCTCGACCCAGACAAGATAGAAGAGGCCATCACGCCTCACACCACCGCCATCATGCCGGTGCATTGTTACGGGCGACCGTGCGACATCGAAGCCATTCAGCGCATCGCCGACAACTACAACCTCAAGGTGATTTACGACGCCGCCCATGCCTTTGGGGTGCAGCGCCAAGGCAGCAGCGTGTTAAACGCAGGTGATTTGTCGATTTTGAGTTTTCACGCCACCAAGGTGTTCAACACCTTTGAGGGGGGGGCCATCATTTGCCAAGACCTGCGCACCAAGCAGCACATCGACCACTTGAAGAACTTCGGCTTTGTCAATGAAGTGACGGTGGTGGCCGCTGGCATCAATGGCAAGATGAGCGAATTTAATGCCGCACTGGGCTTACTGCAGCTCAAACACATGCCGGCGGTATTGGAGCGCCGCGCGCACATCGATGCCTTGTATCGTGAGCGTTTAGCCGGTATTGAAGGCATTGAGACGCCCAGCTGGCCCGAGCACGATCGGGTGAACTGGTCTTATTTCCCGATTCGCGTCAAACCCCAATTCGGTGTGAGCCGCGACGCCGTGTATGAGGCGCTCAAGCAGCAAGGCATTTCAGGGCGCCGGTACTTCTACCCTCTGATCAGTGAGTTTCCGATGTACAGGGGCCTGCCATCGGCGCAGTCGGTTTTGCTGCCTCACGCCACCGAGGCCTCTCGCGAGGTGATTTGTTTGCCCCAGTACCCCGGTTTGACCGATGCCGACGTGCATCGTGTGTGCGACCTCATCGAGTCGGCCGCCATTCAGAGCAAGGTGCTGCCGCTGGCGGCCTGATGTGTTGATCTCATCCGGAGTGTTCATGCCACGCCACGCCATCGTCACTGGATCGGCAGGAGCCATTGGCTCGGCCCTGGTCGAGACGTTTCAACAAGCGGGCTACGTGGTCTGCGGCCTGGATCGCACCGAACCCTCTCATGTGCGCCCAGACCAGCACATCACGGTCGATCTGTATCACTTGGTGCACGACATGCCCACGCAGCAAGCGGTGCTGCGCGACATCGGCGCCTGGTTGGGGCAGCATGCGTTGGACGTGCTGGTGAACAACGCCGCCTACCAATACGTGAGCCACACCCACCCGATCCCGGTGGACGAGTGGACCCGCTCTCACAGCGTCAACGTGTTGGCGCCTTATGTTCTGACCACCGCATTGGCCAATCGCATGACACCCGGTGTGGGCAGCGTGGTCAACATAGGCAGCGTACACAGTCGGTTGACCAAACCGGGCTTTGTGGCTTACGCCACCACCAAGGCCGCACTGGCGGCGCTGACCCGGGGCTTGGCCCTGGATTATCAGGATCGGTTGCGCATCAACTGCATTGAGCCGGCGTCGGTGGAGACGCCGATGTTGCTCGATGGTTTCAAGGCCTTTCCCGAGAAAAAAGCCGCGCTGGACGCGCACCACCCGCAAAAACGCATTGGCACGCCGCGCGAAATCGCGGAGCTGGCGTTGGCGCTGTCGTCCGGTGCGGTGCGTTTTTTGCATGGCGCGTGCATCGACATGAGCGGTGGCATCGCCAGCCGCCTGCACGATCCGGCTTGACCCCATCTGCGCACCGCCTGCCCCACCGCCATGACCCCATCCACCCTTGATGAGCTGAACACCACGCTGCCGTGCGAGCCGCTGTGTGGTGTGAACGCCGATTTGGGCGAAGGCTTGCTGTGGGACGCCGCCCGGCAGCGTTTGCTGATGACGGACATCATGCAGGGGCAGTTGCTTGACATCGACATCGCGTCATCGGTGATTCAGCGCTGGACGTTTGATGAGCCGCTGGCTTGGGTGTTGAAGACCCGACGTGTGGGTGTGTATGCGCTGGGTCTGCGTTCTGGTGTGGCACTGTTTGATCTGTCTCGACCGTCGTCTGTGCATTGGGTGAATCGGGGGTTTCCGGGCCAGCCACCGCTGCGGCTCAACGACGCGTGTGCCGATGCCCGTGGTCGGGTCTGGTACGGCAGCATGAACAGCGCCGATCCAGGCGCCAGCGATGGTCGCTTGGCCAGCTTGTTGCCCTCGGAGGGCCTGCGCATTCACGACGACGGGTTCACCGTCACCAATGGCCCGCTTGTGTCGGCCGACGGTCGCTGCCTTTTTTTCAACGACACCTTGCGCGGCACGGTCTACCGCTATCGCTTGTCGAGCGACGGTGCGTCGGTGATGGATCGCGAGGTGTTCGTCCAGTTTGAGGCGGGGCACGGTTACCCGGACGGCATGTGCTTGGACAGTCAAGGCCATTTGTGGGTCGCCTTGTGGGGTGCCGCTGCCGTGGTCGAACTCGACTCCGAAGGACAGGTGTTGCGCCGCGTGGCGGTGCCCGCGAAGAACGTGACCAATGTGTGTTTTGGCGGCCCTGCCTTGGACCGCTTGATCGTCTCAAGCGCCGCCATCGACATGAGCCCAGACGAACACCGGCGCTACCCCCACGCCGGCGATCTGTTTGAGGTGATGCACCACGGACGCACCGGCCTTCCCCCCCATTGTGCAAGCTTGGACGGATCATGGATCTGATTTCGGTCGTTGTGCCCATTTACAACCTCGACGCCTACCTCTACCAGTGCGTCAGCAGCATCGTGGGCCAGTCCTATCGCCATCTGGAGATTGTTCTGGTGGACGATGGCTCCACCGACAACGCCTTGGAAATTTGCGAATATTTCCGCAAATCCGACGCCCGGATCAAGGTAATTGCCCAGCCCAATGGGGGTCTGGTGTCGGCCCGAAAAGCGGGATTAAACGCCTCGACCGGCGACTACGTGTTTTACGTCGATGGCGACGATTGGATTGAGCCCGGCTGCCTGGCCCAATACCACCGCTTGGCACAGGCGCACCAGGCCGATATGGTGATCGGCGACTACAAGCGCGAGTTTCTGGGCAACTTCGTGACCATTCGCAACCCCGTGCCACCGGGTGTGTACGACCGCAGCCGCATCGAGCGGGAGCTGCTGCCCAGCATGATCAGCCGTGGGCCCTTCTTCAGCCACGGGCTCAGAACCTATTCCTGGGGCAAGCTGTACAAGCGGGCTTTGATCGCCGATTTGCAAAACCAGGTGCCCGAGCCGGTGATGGTGGCGGAAGACGCCGCCTTGGTGTACCCCGCCATCGACCGCAGCCAGACCGTCGTGGTGAGCGATCTGGCCTTGTGCAACTACCGCCAGCGGCCCAATTCGATTCTCAAGTCGACCCAGTTTGATCACCGTGAAACCGACCGCATCGCGGCGGCGTTTCGGTACATGGCCACGGCGCTGGACAGCGCAGCGTCGCCGCACGGCTATGCGCAACAGTTGCAGGCCTATTTCGCGGCCATTGTCACCATTCGCTCGGGCGGGTTTTTGCGCAGCAAAGACCTGTACGACCGCTTTGAGGTGTTTGGTCCTTTGACCGAGGGGGCACGTCTGGCGGTTTACAACTCGGGCTCGTTTGGCCAGCACTTGTATCGGCACCTGCAGAGCAACCCGGCGTTTGTGTTGGCGGGCTGGTACGACCAAGACCACCGCGAAAACGCCATTCTGCGCATGCCGGTCAGCGACCCCGAGACCTTGCAGCACACGCCGTTCGACCATTTGCTGCTGCCATCCTTCGACCCGGCTCTGCACGCCGAGGTCAACACACTGTTCCACCGACTGGGCCTGGACCCGGGCAAGGTGCGACCCATCTCCATCGACACCCAGCGGCTCGAAGCCTTCATTGAGGATATCGGCTACGACCCGCTGAGCTTCTGCCCTTTGAGTGAAAGCGCGCAGCCATGACATCCGCGGCACCACAGACCATTGGCATCCTCGGCGGCAACCCGGAAACCGGCGCCTTGGTGCAAGTGGCCAACGCCATGGGCCTGCGCACCGTGGTGTTGGACCCTTATCCCCATTCGCCCGCCAAGCGGCACGCCGCGGTCGCGCGCGAGGTCGACGTCATCGATCTCAATGCGGTGGATCGGGTGATTCGCGAAGAGGGCGTACAAGGTGTGCTGGTGGGGGTGGCCGATCCCTTGGTGCCGTTTTACCAGCAGATTTGTGAGCGCAATGGCTTCTTCTGTTACGCCACCGAGCCCATCATTCGAGCGTTGACGTCCAAGTCGAGCTTTGCGGACACCTGTGTGGCGCACGGTGTGTCGGTAACGCCGCATTTTTCGGTCGATCTGTCATCGCCAGAGGCCATCGATGCCTTGGACTACCCGGTGGTGGTGAAGCCGGTGGACGCGGGCGCGGGTGTGGGCATCTCGCTGTGTCGCAACCCACAAGAGTGCCGCGAAGGCATAGCCAAGGCCTTGTCGGTGTCCATTCGCAAAGAGCTTCGGATCGAGAAGTACATGCAGTGCGACGACATGTTCGCGTACTACACCTTTGTGGATGGGGTGGCACACCTGTCGGCACTGGCCGACCGGCACAAGACCGACAAGCAGGGCCAATTCAGCTCGGTGTGCATCGCGGCCGAATACCCCAGCCGACACGCCAGCCGGTTTGAGCAAGAGGTGCATCCCAAGCTGGTGAAGATGTTCCAGGCCTTGGGCATTCGCAATGGCGTGCTGTTGATCCAGTTTTTTGTCGACGACACCACTTTCTACGCCTACGACCCGGGTTTTCGCCTGCAGGGCGAGGCACCGCATCTGTACCTCAAACACTTCAACCACTTTGACCACCGCGAGATGCTGCTGCGCTTTGCCATGACCGGCAGCATGTGGCCAGGCGATTTCCATCAGGTCAACGACACGGCTTTCAAGGGCCAATACGCCACCACCCTGTGGGTGCTGCTCAAGGCGGGCCGCGTGGGCAGCATCGCTGGCATGGACGCTGTGCGCGCCCACCCGCAGGTGATCGAGGTGTTGCAGCGCTTCCAGCCCGGAGATGTGGTCGGTGCCGACATGGTGGGCACCGAGCGTCAGGTGTTTGCGCGCATCTACACCACCGCCACCAGTCTGGAGGACTCGCAGGCAGTGCTGCGCTTTATCCACCAGACGGTGATGGTGCAAGACGAGACCGGGGCCGACATGGTGCTCGACCGCTATCAGAAAGGGCGTGTGTGATGGGCCGAGATGTGTTCACTTACGGCCACCGAACAGCGGTGGTGACCGGTGGTTCCAAAAATATTGGCTTGGCGATTGCCGAGCGGTTTTTGCAAGCCGGATTGCAGGTGGCCATTGTCAGCTCCCACGCTGAACACCTGCAGGCCGCTCATCGGCACCTCAGCGCGCAGGGATACAGCCCATCCACCTGGCACGGTGATGTGTCGGATGTGGACGCACTGCCAACCGTGCTGGAGCGCATCCATGCACACCACGGATCCATCGACATCTTGGTCAATTGCGCCGGCGTTCTGGATTTGAGCGAGGTGGAAGACACCACCGAAGAGATGTGGGACAGGGTGCTGGACGTCAACCTCAAAGGCACTTTTTTCATCACCCAGAAGTGCATCCCCTATCTCAAGCGAGGGACAGCGCCGCGCATCATCAACATCGCATCCAACGCCGGTCGCATGGGCGGTTACGCCAACGCCATGTCCTACACCGCGTCCAAGGGCGGCATGATTTCCTTGACCTATGGCCTGGCGAGGCGGCTGGCGCCTTTTGGCATCACCGTCAACTGTGTGGCACCCGGCACCATCGAATCGGACATGTCGCGCATGCGAGATGCGCAGGCCCAGCAAAAGTTGTTGGAGAAATTTCCGTTGGGCCGCATTGGCACCGCCGATGAAGTGGCCTGTGCCGTTTGTTACTTCGCCAGCCAGGAGTCGGGTTTTTCCACCGGCGCCGTGCTCGATGTCAATGGCGGCATGTTCATGGGCTGAACCGAAAGCACAGCATGACACTCTTTGATTTGACGGGCCTGCGTGCCCTGGTGGT
>Ga0255294_1000232_pt1 | contig 7921 bp, 7 predicted proteins | sample MistaT_31_FD_183691 | JGI IMG/M metagenome (GOLD analysis project Ga0255294, IMG submission 183691) | Metatranscriptome of freshwater microbial communities from Mississippi River, Louisiana, United States - Miss_Yuk_RepA_8h (Metagenome... | ecosystem: Environmental > Aquatic > Freshwater > River ...
GCCCCATGTTTTTGAACTTGATTTCCATGTTGCTGGATATCGCAGCCAGTCTGGTGGCGGGGGCCTGCCTGTTGCGTTTGCTGATGCAGTGGCAACGGGTGTCCTTTCGTCAGCCCTTGGGACAATTTGTCTGCGCTGTGACCGATTGGCTGGTGCTGCCCTTGCGTCGGTATATTCCGGCCTGGGGTAAGCTGGATACGGCCAGCGTAGCAGGGGCCTGGCTGGTCAAGGTTGTGCAATACGGCATGCTGTGGGCTTTTTCGGGCGCCAAGGGGGCGTTGGCCTTGCTGCCTTTGGTCAGTGTGGTGGGCTTGGTGCAGTTGGTGGTGTCGGCCCTGAGTGCACTGGTGTTTTTGTATGTGCTGATGTCCTGGTTACAGCCGGGTTCTGCGGCCTATCATTTGCTGAACCTGTTGACACAGCCATTTCTGGACTTCCTGCGCAGACGAATGCCACGCCTGGGGGGCGTGGACATTTCGGCTTGGGTATTTCTGATTTTGATGCAGGTTCTGGGCGTGGTCCTCACAGGCCTGCAAACCAGCTGGATGCGCTGATCAGCTGACGGCGTCCGCACTCTGGCGCTGGAGCATGGCCAGGGTGCTGGCGATGGTCTTGCGCAGCTCGCGGCGGTCGCAAATAAAGTCCACAGCGCCTTTTTCCTGCAAAAATTCTGCTCGCTGAAAGCCTTCGGGCAGCTTGACGCGCACGGTGGTCTCAATCACGCGCGGACCGGCAAAGCCGATCAGTGCCTTGGGCTCGGCAATCACCACATCGCCCACAAAGGCAAAGCCAGCGGACACACCGCCCATGGTCGGATCGGTCAGCACGCTGATGTAGGGCAGGCCCTTCTTGGCCAGGCGCGTCAGGGCCGCATTGGTCTTGGCCATTTGCATGAGCGAGAGCAGGCCTTCCTGCATGCGGGCGCCACCGGTGGCGGTAAAGCAGACAAAAGGCACTTTTTGCTCGATGGCGGTCTCGACACCGCGCACAAAACGCTCGCCCACCACCGAACCCATGGAGCCGCCCATGAAATCGAACTCGAAGCAGGCTACGACCAGCTCGATGCTGTGCACGGCGCCGCCCATGACCACCAGCGCATCGGTCTCGCCGGTGTTGTCCATGGCTTCTTTCAGGCGCTCGGGGTACTTGCGGCTGTCCTTGAACTTGAGGGCGTCAACCGGCACCACTTCCTGACCGATCTCGTAGCGGCCCTCACCGTCCAGAAAAGCGTTCAGGCGTGCACGTGCGCCAATGCGGTGGTGATGTCCACAGCTGGGGCAGACGTTGACGTTTTCTTCCAGATCGTGCTTGTAGAGCACCGTCTCGCAGCTCGGGCACTTGATCCAAAGACCCTCTGGTACCGAGCGGCGATCTGCCGGGTCAGTGTGGGCGATCTTTGGGGGTAACAGTTTTTCAAGCCAACTCATGGGGGTCTCCTTGGGGAGGGATTATCGCTGCTCAAGCGTCCAAAGCCTGGCGGATACCAGACAGGAAGTCAGCGGCCACTGCGTTGACCTGGTCGGCGCTTTCGTTTTCGATCAGCTGGATCAGGCGCGAGCCGATCACCACCGCATCGGCGACGCGGCTGATGGCCTTGGCCGAGGCGGCGTCGCGGATGCCAAAGCCCACGCCAACGGGCACGCTCACGTGCTGGCGGATGCGGGGCAGCATGGCTTCCACGGCGTCGATGTCCAGCGCGCCAGACCCCGTCACGCCCTTGAGCGAGACGTAGTACACATAGCCGCTGGCCACTTGCGCGACTTGCTGCATGCGCTCGTCCGTGCTGGTCGGAGCCAGCAAAAAGATCAGGTCCATGCTGTGGGCGCGCAGCTTGGCGGCGAACTCTACGCACTCTTCGGGCGGGTAATCCACGATCAGCACGCCGTCCACACCGGCAGCAGCGGCATTCTTGATGAAACTGTCCGCGCCGTGCTTCTGGTCGTAGCGCTCGACCGGGTTGGCGTAACCCATCAGCACCACAGGGGTGGTGGTGTTGGTCTGGCGGAACGCGCGCACCATGTCCAGCACCTGCACCAGGCCAATGCCGAAGGCCAGCGCGCGGTCACCGGCCTTCTGGATCACCGGGCCGTCAGCTGACGGGTCAGAGAAAGGCACGCCCAGCTCGATGATGTCGGCTCCGGCCGCGGCCATGGCGTGCATCAGCGAGGGGGTGCTGTCCGCGAACGGAAAGCCTGCGGTCACGAAAGGAATCAGCGCCTTGCGGCCCTGGGCTTTGAGCTGGGAGAGGGTGGTGTCAATGCGGCTCATCTCTTGGCTCACTTCACAAGATTCACGGGCTGTTCGCCGCCCTTGACCGACTGGCCACGGCAGCTGGGACGGCAGTAAAAGTCGGCCTGGCTCAGGTCTGCCACGGTACCAATGTCCTTGTCGCCACGGCCGGACAGGTTGACCAGAATCGACTGGTCCGGGCGCATGGTTTTGGCCAGTTTCATGGCGTAGGCCACGGCGTGGCTCGATTCGAGCGCCGGGATGATGCCTTAGGTACGGCACAGGTAGTGGAAGGCGTCAAGCGCTTCCTTGTCGGTGATGCCCACGTACTCGGCGCGGCCGATGTCCTTGAGGAAGGCGTGCTCGGGGCCGACGCCCGGGTAGTCCAGACCTGCACTCACGCTGTGCGTTTCGGTGATCTGGCCGTTGTCGTCCTGCAGCACATAGGTGCGGTTGCCGTGCAGCACGCCGGGGCTGCCGCATTGCAGCGAGCACGAATGCTTGCCCGAATCCATGCCTTCACCGGCGGCCTCGACGCCGATCAGGCGCGTCTTCTCGTGCGCGATGTAGGGGTAGAAGATGCCCATCGCGTTGCTGCCGCCGCCCACGCAGGCGATCACGGCGTCGGGCTGCTGCTCGGCCATCTTCAGGCTCTTGAGCATTTCGGGCATCTGCGTCAGGCACTCTTCGCCGATCACGCTCTGGAAGTCGCGCACCATCATGGGGTAGGGGTGCGGGCCCGCCACCGTGCCGATGATGTAGAAGGTGTTGTCCACATTGGCGACCCAGTCGCGCATGGCTTCGTTCAGCGCGTCCTTGAGCGTCTTGCTGCCCGACTCCACCGGCACGACGGTTGCGCCCAGCAGCTTCATGCGGTAGACGTTGGGGCTCTGGCGCTTGACGTCTTCACTGCCCATGTAGACCACGCATTCCAGGCCGTAGCGGGCGCAGATGGTGGCCGTGGCCACGCCGTGCTGGCCGGCGCCAGTCTCGGCAATGATGCGGGTCTTGCTCATGCGTTTGGCCAGCATGGCCTGACCAATGGTGTTGTTGATCTTGTGGGCGCCGGTGTGGTTGAGGTCTTCGCGCTTGAGGAAGATCTGCGCGCCACCCACTTCACGGCTCATGCGGGCCGCGTGGTACACGGGCGAGGGGCGGCCCACAAAGTGCGCCAGTTCGGACTTGAATTCGGCGATGAATTCCGGGTCTTTCTGGTACCTGGCGTAAGCGTCCTTGAGTTCGTTGATGGCGTGTGTCAGCGTCTCGCTGACAAAACTGCCGCCGTAAATGCCGAAGTGGCCCTTGGCATCGGGCTGGTGGTAGTCGTACATGGAACAATTTTTCAATCAATGCCGATCGCCCTGAGCTTGTCGAAGGGCGTCTTGCCAGGCTTCGACAGGCTCAGCCCGAACGGGCGGTTGTCTTCAGAGGGATTCCTTGTCGGCAGTGCGAACTGCATCGACAAACTGCCGGATCTTGTCGGCATCTTTCAGGCCCTTGCCTGATTCGATGCCCGAGCTCACGTCAACGGCCAGTGACCGTGCACGCGGGCGCAGCGTACGAATGCCATCGGCCACGTTTGCAGGTGTGAGTCCACCAGACAAAACGAGGTGAGCGTTGACGCTTGGTGGCAGGAGTGACCAATTGAAAGCCTTGCCGCCGCCGCCAAAACCCTCGACATGGGCGTCGAGCAGGATGGCCTGGGCGTTGTGGTGAAGTTGGGCAAATTTTAGCAAGTCGAAGCTGCCGGCCGCTTTCAGGGGGATGCGAGCCGCTTTCAGGTGTGGCCGGCCGGTCTGGCGGCTCACTTCGGCACAGTACTCGGGCGTTTCATCGCCGTGGAACTGCAGCAGCGCGCCGGGCACGGCGGCGCAGGCGGCCTGCACCCGTTCGGGCGCTTCGTTGACGAAGAGCAGCACCGGCGTGACAAACGCGGGCAGCAATGCCGCCAGCTCTGCAGTGCGTTCGATGCTCACGGCGCGCGGGCTGGGGGGGTAAAGCACGAAACCGATCGCATCGGCTCCTGCCTGCACGGCGGCCTGAACATCGGCTTCGCGGGTGAAGCCGCACATCTTGATGCGGGTACGGATCTGAACGCTCATGGCAGCCAGTCGAAGGCGGGGGTGGTGGTGGGGAGGCCCCATTCTGGCGCATAGACCGGGCCGGCAAAGTACAGACCATCGGGTGCGAAGGTGGGGGCGGCTGCGTCGCGGCTTCGGGCCTGCAGCACCTCGCGCATCCAGCCGCTGGGGTGCACACCCGAGCCCACATAGACCAGGCAGCCCATGATGTTGCGGATCATGTGGTGCAGGAAGGCGTTGCCCTCGAACTCGAAGCGCCAGTATGGGCCGCGACGGTGGATGTCGATGCGGTGCAGCGTCTTGACCGGGCTCAGGGCCTGGCAGGCGCTGGCGCGAAACGAGGTGAAATCGTGTTCGCCCAGCAGGTGCTGCGCCGCCTCCCGCATGGCGGTTTCATCGAGTGGACGGAAAGCCCAGCCTGCCCGGCCCGATTCGAGCGCTGGGCGCACGGGCGATTCGAGCAGCACGTACACATAGCGGCGTGCGACGGCACTGGCGCGGGCATGAAAACTGTCGGGCACGGGCTGCGCCCACTGCACCGCGATGTCGGGTGGCAAAAACCGGTTGGTGCCACGTACCCAGGAAAAGGGTTCGCGTTGCAGCTCGGTGTCGAGGTGCACCACTTGCATCAAGCCATGCACACCCGCATCGGTGCGGCCGGCGCACAAGGTGGTGACAGGCTGGGCGCAAAACTCGGACAGCGCTTTTTCCAGCTGGTCCTGGATGGTCTGGCCCGAGGGCTGGCTTTGCCAGCCCAGGTAGGGCTGGCCGTTGTAGCTGACGCCGAGAGCCAGTCTCACCGGATCTGGCCGAGCATCTGCAGCGCTCTTGCCTTGTATTCGCCAATGCCGTTGGCCGCCACAGACTGAACCAGGGCGCGGGCAATGTCTGTGTCGCCCTTGGACAACAGCAGTTGGGCCAGCTCCAGCTTGGCTGGATCTGTGTCTTGGCGCACCTGGGGCTGGGTGGTCGCTGCGGCAGGTGCGGGTATGGGGTTGGCCGGAAGATTCAGATCAATGCTGGCCATTTCAGGCGGAATGCTCGGCGCATCTGCAGAATCATTCGATGAGGCGGCGGGGACATCGTCGTAGGACGGTGCAAAGGTGCTGCTGGATGTGTTGCTGCGGCTGCGTTTCCACAGCAGCAGTCCCAGCAAGGCGGCAAGACCGGCGCCCCACATCCACAGCGGTTTTCCAGCCAACCCTTCAGGTACGGCAGTTGTGGCTGCAGCAACGGGGGTGGCAGTCGATTCCTTGGCCGCCGATGCGGCAGCCAGCAAGCTGTTGAGGTCTTCGATGTTCTTGTTCAGCTCTGCTGTTTGGTCGGACGCCTCTCGGGCTTCGCGTTCGGCGGCCAGCTTGACTTCAGCGCTGTTCTTGCCCACCTGGGACTTTGACAGCGTCAGCGTGTCTTCGCTGGCCTGCGCATCGGGTGCCGCCTGAACTTCGGCGGCGACTTTGCCGGAGGCCTCGCGCCCCGGTCCATTGACGATTTTCAGTGGCGATTCGGCCAGGCGACGTGCGTAGGCCGCGAAGTCACGGGTTTGTGCGATGACGATCTGGCGGGCTTGTTGGGCTGAGGTCTGTTGCGCTTGCTCGGGCGAGGGCATCTGCAGCACAGCGCCAGCACGAACCAGATTCACGTTGTCTTCAATGAAAGCGTGGGGGTTATTGCGCAGCATGGCCACCAGCATCTGATCCAGAGACACAGAGGCAGGCATGTGGGCCAGCGCCAGGTGCGATGCAGTCTGTCCGGCTGCGACGGTGACCGTCTGGCCTTGTGTGGTCGGCGATGCAGCTTGTACGGCGGGCATGGCTGGCGCACCTGTTGCTGCTGTGGGGGATGCTGCTTTGGCCGTATCAACAGGGTCGAAGCGGTAAACCGGGACGTTCTGTGCGTTGTATTCGACGCGTGGTTGATCCGGATTGACGGCTGCTTTGGGCTGGGGTGTTTGCGTTGCGGGCAAGGCCACGGACGCTTGAGGTGCAGCCTGTTGCGGCTTGGGGCTGGCCGAGTTGAGCAACAGGGCGTAGTTGCGAACCAGGCGACCAGTGGACCACTGGGTTTCCAGGATCAGGTCAACAAAAGTGTCTTGCACGGGCTTGCGTCCCTGCAAAACGATGAAAGAGCGCCCTCCGCGGATGTCGATGCTGGTCGACATGCCTTCCAGTGCCGGGTTGTATTCCATACCGGCTTGCTGAAAGTTTCTGGGGGGGGCGATCTGTGCTCTCAGCCCTTGGGCTTCTTCAGCCGAGGCAGCATTGACTTCCACTTCTGCACGCAGCGGCTCGCCCATGCTGGAGAGCACCTGAAGGCGCCCCAGAGTCAAGGCGTGGGCAGACAGCGAACCGGTTGCGATGGCCAATGCCGTCAGCATGGGGCGAGCAGAGAGCGGGCGAGTGACAGACAACCGGTTGCGATGGGGCATGGTCAAATCCTGATGTAGGTTTTTTGACTATTTTGCCAGCTTTCAGGCATCCAAGAGGATACGCAGCATGCGGCGCAGAGGCTCGGCCGCACCCCACAGCAGCTGGTCGCCCACGGTGAAAGCACCCAGGTAGTCGTTGCCCATGGCCAGCTTGTGCAGGCGGCCCACGGGCACTGTCAGGGTGCCGGTCACGGCAGCAGGTGTCAGCTCGCGCTCGGTGATTTCACGCTCGTTGGGCACCACTTTGACCCAAGCATTGGCCTTGGCGATGATGTCGCTGACTTCGTCCAGCGGCACATCTTTTTTGAGCTTGATGGTCAGGCCCTGGCTGTGGCAGCGCATGGCGCCGATGCGCACGCACAGGCCGTCGATCGGGATGGAGCCTGCGCTGCGGAAAGCGGGGTTGCCCAGGATCTTGTTGCACTCGGCGCCGCCCTTCCATTCTTCCTTGCTCTGGCCGTGCTCGACGGGCACGTCAATCCAGGGGATCAGGCTGCCTGCAAGCGCGGCGCCGCGGAAGTTCTTGGTCGGGAAAGACGCATCGCGCATGGTGGCGGCCACCTTGCGGTCGATGTCGAGGATGGCCGAGGCCGGGTCGGCCAGCTCGGCCTTGACGGCGTCGTGCAGGGCACCCATTTGCGAGAGCAGCTCGCGCATGTTCTGCGCACCGGCACCCGAGGCGGCCTGGTAGGTCATGGCCGAGACCCACTCGACCAGCTTGTGCTGGAACAGGCCACCCAGGCCCATGAGCATCAGGCTCACAGTGCAGTTGCCGCCGATCCAGTTCCTGCCGCCCTTGGCCAGTGCCTGGTCGATCACGTGGCGGTTGACCGGGTCCAGAATGATGACGGCGTCGTCGGCCATGCGCAGGCTCGAGGCCGCGTCGATCCAGTGGCCGTTCCAGCCGGCGGCCCGCAGCTTGGGGTAGACCTCTTTGGTGTAGTCACCGCCCTGGCAGGTGATGATGATGTCGCATTTTTTGAGGGCGTCGATGTTGTTGGCGTCCTGCAGCGTGGTCTCGTTTTTGGCCATCGCGGGGGCTTTGCCGCCCGTGTTGGACGTGGAGAAGAACACCGGCTCGATCAGGTCAAAGTCTTTTTCCTGAATCATGCGGTCCATCAGAACCGAGCCGACCATGCCGCGCCAGCCGACCAAACCTACCAACTTGCTCATTTCAACGCCC
>Ga0255294_1000237_pt1 | contig 7873 bp, 12 predicted proteins | sample MistaT_31_FD_183691 | JGI IMG/M metagenome (GOLD analysis project Ga0255294, IMG submission 183691) | Metatranscriptome of freshwater microbial communities from Mississippi River, Louisiana, United States - Miss_Yuk_RepA_8h (Metagenome... | ecosystem: Environmental > Aquatic > Freshwater > River ...
CAAGGAGATTCCGGTGAAGGTGTTCGCAACACCCGAGGCAAGACAAACCCTGATCGACGCAGCGCAGGACGCGGTCGACTACGCCATTGACCGGGAAGAGGGAATCGTCGAATGAATTGGACGGTTTGCTGATGGATGCCTGGCGTGCAACAGAGGAGTTCGGGCGTGCGATGGGTTTGCCCAGCCTGTCGCTCGATTCCGGCCAGGCATCGCTCGAGCTCGACACCGGCGTCACCGTTGGCTTGCTTTTGTGCGGTCGTGATCTCCTGGTTCACGTCGTGCAGCCAGTTCCCTACCCGGACGATCCGCTTGTGCGCAAAATTCTTCAAAGCGCCGAGGCGCGAGACCTGCCCGGCATCGCGCTTCAGGTGGGAAGCCGAGGTTCGGGGTCGGAGTTTTGCATCGTTGGCGCGGCCCGGTTGACCGAATCGCAACTTTCGCCGGATTCGCTCATGAAGACGGCCGAGCGGCTCCTCGCCTGGGCTGAACGCCTGGCTCAACCTGCCTGAGTGTCATGGCCACGACAATTGATTCCAGCTATGCGCTGAACTTTGGTCTCGCCGGCCTGCCGGTGGAGGCCGAGTTCCCCACGGCGGCACTTCCTGATTCGCGCGCCATTCCGCCAACCGGCATGCCTTATGTGGGCGAGGTCGATCGACTGTTGGCGGCGGGCGGCACCAGCGCCTTGATCCGGCAGTGGGGGCATCCAAAGACCGTATCGCCGGAGGTCCTGAGCAGCAGCGGCTTTACCGATGCGCTCGAGCAGGTCAGGCAACGGCTCGATGCCCGGCCGCGCGCCGCGGGCGAGCGCAGCGACGCGCCGGAGGTCGATCTGGCGCTGCGCCGATTGAACGCCGAGGTGCGGCAGATGCTGTCCCTGCGCGACCTGGTTCGTCAGAACCAGAGCCTGCTGCTTCAGGGGTGAGCACATGGGCCTGCCGCTTCCCGATGCCGAACGAGACGCGCTGGCGCTGCTGGGCGGGTTTTTTCTTCAGCAGGGACAGGCCGAGCGGGCGCTCACCGTGTTTGCAGGGCTCGAGGCGCTGGAGCCTGATGTGATGTCGCATGCGCGCCTGGTGGCGGTGGCCGCGCTCGCTGCGGGACGACCGGAGCGGGCCCTGATCGCGCTCGACCGAATCGCACTCGGCGGTCAGATCGACGCGGTGTTTCATCTCGCACGCGCGGAAGCGCTTTCGGCGGTGGGCCGGGCCACCGAAGCCTCGGCGGCGATGCGGGCGTGGCTGTCGCTTCGCGACGCGGCGCAATCCCCATTGGACCTCGCAGCATGAACCGACTTCAAGCAGCGCTCCAGGGTCTCGCCTTGAAGGCAGCGAGCCGGAACGACATCGTGCTTGCGGTGATGATCGTGGCGATCATCTTCATGATGATCCTGCCGTTGCCCACGCTCCTGGTCGACGTCCTGATCGGTATGAACATGACGCTGTCGGCTGTTTTGCTGATGGTGGCGATGTATCTCCCGACGCCGCTCGCGTTTTCGTCATTTCCGTCGGTTCTTCTGGTCACCACGCTCTTTCGGCTGGGGATTTCTATTGCCACCACCCGGCTGATTCTGCTCCAGGGCGATGCCGGCAGCATCATCGATACCTTCGGCAATTTTGTCGTGGGTGGCAATCTGGTGGTTGGCCTGGTGGTGTTCCTGATCCTCACCATCGTGCAGTTCGTGGTAATCACCAAAGGCGCCGAGCGCGTGGCCGAGGTGGCCGCGCGTTTCTCGCTCGATGCCATGCCCGGCAAACAGATGGCGATCGATGGCGACATGCGCGCCGGCACCATCGACATGGACGAGGCCAAGCGCCGGCGGCGGGCAGTCGAGAAGGAAAGCCAGTTGTACGGCGCCATGGACGGCGCCATGAAATTCGTCAAGGGCGATGCCATCGCCGGCCTGATCATTGTGGCGGTCAATCTGCTGGGCGGCATCCTGATCGGCATGCTGCAACGGGGAATGACCGCCGGCAAGGCAATGCAGACCTACTCCATTCTGTCGATCGGTGACGGCCTGATTTCCCAGATCCCGGCGCTCTTCATCTCGATCTGCGCGGGCATCATCGTGACCCGGGTGCAATCCGACGAGGGGCCGTCCAACGTCGGCAAGGACATCGGTTCGCAGATCATGGCGCAGCCCCGCGCCCTCATCATAGGGGGCTGCATTGCGCTCGGCATGGGGTTCATTCCCGGAATGCCTTCCTTCGTGTTCCTGTTGCTTGGCATTCCGCTGATTGCGATGGGCATTGCCATGCGGCCGCGGCGACAGATTGACGAGAAAACCGGTGAAATCACCGAGGTGCCAGCGCTGGCCGCAAGCGATTCAGCAGCGAGAAAACCCACGCGCGGTGACGGCACCGATGAGTTTGTTCCCACCGTTCCGCTGATTCTGGATGTGGCGGACAACCTCCGTACGGCACTGAAGGCCGATGAACTGAACGATGAACTGATCAAGATCCGGCGGGCGCTCTATTTCGATCTCGGCGTGCCGTTTCCCGGAATCCAACTGCGCTTCAACGACCGGCTGGACGCGAACACTTATCACATCGTGCTGACCGAGGTGCCGGTCGCGCAGGGAATGTTGCGAATCGATCAGGTGCTGGTCCGGGAGTCTGCCGACAAACTTTCTGCGCTTGGCGTTGACTTCGAAAAGGACCGGGCCTTTTTGCCAGGCGTGGAGTCGATCTGGGTGGCCACCGAAACGGCCGAGCTGTTGTCCAGGGCCGGGATGTCGTTTATGAACCCCACCCAGATCCTCACCTTTCATCTTGCGACGGTGTTGAGGAAATACTCCGCAGAATTTATTGGCGTTCAGGAGACGCGGTTTTTGCTTGGCGCCATGGAGCAGCGCTTCCCCGACCTGGTGAAGGAGGCAACGCGGGTGATGCCTACGCAGAAATCGGCGAGATTTTGCAGCGCCTGGTGTCGGAAGATATTTCGATTCGCAACCTGAGGACCATCCTCGAGTCGCTGGTCGAGTGGGGCCAAAAGGAAAAGGACTCGGTGCTTCTCACTGAATATGTTCGTGGCTCGCTCAAGCGGCAGATCAGTTTCAAGTATTCCTCGGGGCAGAACATGCTGCCCGCCTACCTGTTGGCACCCAAGGTGGAGGAAACCGTGCGGAGCGCGATTCGGCAGACCTCGGCAGGAAGTTATCTTGCGCTTGACCCGGCGGCCTCGCGCAAGCTTGTCGACAACCTGAAGAAGGCCGTTGGCAAGCTTCCCACCAGCGGCGCCCGTCCCGTACTGCTCGCTTCAATGGATATTCGGCGCTACATGCGAAAGCTGATCGAAGCCGATCTCTACGATCTTCAGGTGCTGTCCTATCAGGAATTGGTGCCTGAGGTGAACATTCAGCCGCTTGCCAGGGTGGACCTGTGAACGACGCCCGCAAGGTCCAGGGCGAGGTGGACACCACACCGCTTGAATTGCGGTTGTTGTCGGGGGTGCACGCCGGCGCGTCATTGTCGTTGTCGCCGGGCGAGAGCCTCACGATTGGTCGCTCGCGCAATTGCGATGTGGTGTTGCATGACGCGCCGTTCGAACAGGCACGTCTTGAGGCCAGTGCCGAGGGGTGGATCTGGCTGGAGCCGGATGGGACCCGACAGACCATTCCCAGAGGGCAGGGCCTGAGTGCAGGTCCGCTCGTCCTCACCGTGCAGCCAACAGGGGAGTCTTGGTCGGGCGCAACCGATCTGCCGATTGCCTGGGTTCGGCCTGAAGCAGGTGACGGCAAATCGAGCGGTGCGTTCCCGCCCAGCACCAGTGCAGCCGACATCAGCACGGACGGGGAGGGGCTGGGCCCGAATTCAGAGGGCGCTCCACCGGCCAGTCCCGGCGATTTGCCAGAGGCCATCCCTCCGGTCGCTGACAACACTGCCGGGTCGCTCGAACCCGTTGCCGTCGCGGCTTCGCAGGCGGGTCGATCCCCGGGCGGAAACAGGGTCTGGTTGCTCGCCCCGGGCGCGATACTGGTTGGCCTGGCGTGGTATGCAGCGGGCCTCACAGATCCGTTCCTCCGGATGTTTCGCGCGACGCCCGTCGAGCTGCCGGTGGCGGCTGCGCCCGCGCCTGCCACCGGCGCTGATGCGCAGGACCTCGCGCGCGTTGTGGAGCGTATCGCCGCCGCCGGTTTCAATGATGTGGTTCGAGTGGCGCTTCGGCCCGACGGTCGGATCGAGGTGACCGGCGTTCTTGAAAGTGTGGATGAACAGGACCAGGTGATTCAGCTGCTGTCGCCCGAGCGGCGCTGGCTTGCGCTCGCGCTTCTCACCCAGGCCGAGTTTGGCGAGCGTGTGCGGGACGCGGCCAGACTGCTGCCCGAGGGGTTCGGCGCCGAGGCGCTGCCCGGAGGCCGGATTCGCATGACCGGTCTTGTACTTCGCCCGGAGGACGGCTCGCGCGCGCGTTCGATTCTCGAAGAGCGGCTTCCTCAGACCGTTGCAATGGTGAGCGGTCTTACCACGCCTGAGGACGCAGCCGCGCAGCTGGGGGGCGAGTTGCAGGGGCTGGGCTTCGGGTCGGTCAAGGTTGCCTGGGCCGATGCCCGGATCAGCATTGACGGCATGATTCCCCGAGAGCGTTCCGCGATGTGGGAGCAGATTCTGCTCAGATTCAACCAGCGGTTCAGTGATCGACTGCCTGCCCGTGTGGCGCTCACCCTGTCCGATCCGGCAGCGGCTCCGATTGCAGCCGCAGCCACTCAGGCTGTGCTGCCCCCGCCCAAGCTGCCTCGTATCGTTGCCATTCAGAGCGGGCCCCTTTCTTATCTGCTGTTTGCGGACGGTCACCGGGTGCTGCCGGGCGGAATCGTGAACGGCTACCGGCTGGCCGCCATCAGCGACACCGAACTCGTGTTTGAAGATGCGAATGGCATTCAGCATCGGGTGGCAAGGTGAGCGACCAGGTCATTACCTTCAGCAAACTCGAGGAGCGGCTTGCAAGCCCCGAGGCGGCTCAGGCGCTGGGAGAATGCCGGCAGCTGCTCTCTTCGCTCTCCGAACGCCTGCGCAGCCTGTCGTCGGGTCACCTGCCAGTGGCGCAGTATCGGCGCATCGAGGCCGCACAACTTGCGATCGAAGCCGCATCCGAGGTACTGTCTGCGGCCGGGACCGCGCACACGGTTGCAGCGCCCAATCCTTTCCAAACAGGGCCCGATCAGATACGCGGTTCAGCCACACGGAAGCCAACACCATGAATGTCTTACCCGGTAACGGACTCAGTCTCGACTACGTGTCGCAGACCATGCTCACTGCGGTCAGCAATGCCGAGACCACCTTGCGCGCGACCATCCAGGCGCAGGCTGCCTCGCAAACCCAGACCCCGTCGGATCTACTCGTGCTCCAGAAGCAGATTCAGGAGTGGGCCATGATCACGCAGCTGCAGAGCACGGTGGTCAAGGAACTCGCCGACGCAGCGAAGTCGGTGATTCAGAAATCGGCCTGAGCGTGCAAGCGCCGCGCGCAGCGGCCACTGCAGACACCGCCCCGGGCAATGCGGGCGAGAGTCCAGACGATTCGTTTTTCATGCGGGCCGCGCTTGAGCAGGCCCGGCTCGCCCTCGCAAGCGGCGAGGTCCCGGTGGGCGCCGTGGTGGTGCAGGCGGGCAGGATCATCGGTCGCGGTCACAACCATCCCATCAACCGTCACGACCCCAGCGCGCATGCGGAGGTGCTGGCCCTCCGTGATGCCGGCGCAGCGCTGGGCAATTACCGTCTGCCTGGCTGTGATCTCTACGTCACACTCGAACCGTGCGTGATGTGCGCCGGCGCGATTCAACACGCGCGTATCCGGCGGGTGGTGTTCGGTGCGCAAGACCCCAAGACCGGCGCATGCGGAAGCGTGGTGAACCTGTTTGAAGATCGCCGGCTGGCACCGCACACGGCTGTCGCCGCTGGCGTGCTGGCTGACGAGTCGGCCAGCCTGCTTCGGGGGTTTTTCGCCGATCGCCGTCGTGCGGCGAGTCAACGCGATCCGGGTTCAGCAGGTTGAGGGCGAACCCTGTTCGCAGCAGCTGACGCGGGTCTGCACTACTGGACTTTGGCTTTGGCGCGCAGCGCCTGCTGAAGCCGATCCACGCGTGCCCGCTCCAGATCCTGGCGAATCTGTGGCGCGACCTGCGCAATGGGCGGCGGTGTTGTGGTGCGTATGTCGTCCAGCCGTATGACGTGAAAGCCGAACTGCGTACGTACCGGCTTCTCGGTAAATCGCCCCTTCTGGAGCGCAACCATCGCCTCGGAAAATTCCTTGACGTAGGTGTCGGGCGTTGCCCAGTCGAGGTCGCCACCCTGCTGCGCAGAGCCAATGTCGCGTGACCGGCGCGCCAGCGTTTCAAACTTCTCGCCCTTGCGAAGCTGGGCGATGATCTGGCGGGCCTCTTCTTCCTTGTCAACCAGAATGTGCCGGGCGCGATATTCCCTGTCGCCGCCGGCGTCCCCGTGCAGGCGCTGGTACTCGCGATTGACGTCGTCCTCGGTGACCGGATCGACGTTCGAAAGATGGTCCTGGATCAGCGCCCGGATCAGCAGGTCTTCGCGCATCTGTTCCAGCTGGCGGGTGAGGTCGGGATTGCGGCCGAATCCCTTGGCCTCGGCCTCCTGCGCGAAGATTTCCCGAATGATCAACTGATCGCGAATGGCCGCCCGGAGTTCGGGCGTGTCGGCACGCCCCTGGGACGAGAGCTGGTTGACAACGTCGTCAAGCCGCTGCGCCGAAATGGGCTTGCCATTTACGGTCGCGACAGCTGCCGGAACGGCAGGCGTGGCGGGCTTCTGTGCCTGAGCAGATGCGTTGAACGGTGCGGCCACCGCCAGCCCGAGGGCCAGTTGTACGACCAGAAACCGAAAACAGGCTGGCCGCGACACAGTCGTGCGGCAGGTTTGGGTAGAAATCATTCGGAGTTCCTGAATGGCCTGCGCACGGTTGCTGCGCGGCAAGCGAAGATGGGGGCCAGCTAGCAGACGGGGTCGCTCACGCTACGCAACCGCGTGAATGGAAAGCGCGTGAATGCGCTCGGGCATCCAGTCTTGCAGGGCATCATACACGAGCCGATGGCGGGCAACCGGCGGCTTGCCCGCGAAGCCTGCCCAGGTGATGCGGACGGTGTAATGGCCCGCTCCGCCGCTCGCGCCAGCATGACCGGCATGGAGGTGGCTGTCGTCGATCACCTCGGTTTTCGCGTCTGGAAAACGTTCAGACAGACGGGCCAGAATTTCCGACGGTTCGGGTCTCATGGGGTGTTGTCCTGGGCGAATCGGCTCATGTAGAGCGCCTGAGCGATCACAAACGCGATCGTGAGCCCCATGGTGCCAAACAGCTTGAAATTGACCCAGACGTCGGTGCTGAACGAATAGGCAACCCACAGATTGAGCGCGCCCATGCAGGCAAAAAATACAACCCAGGCGAGGTTGATCCGGTTCCAGATGGCAGGGGGGAGTTGAATCTGCGCGCCCATCAGTTTCTCGATCAGGTTGCGGCCAAACACCCACCGGCTCACCGCCAGCGCTGCCGCAAGGGATACGTAAAGCACCGTGGGCTTCCACTTGATGAAGGTCTCATCGCGCAGGATGAGGGTGAGACCGCCGAACACGACGATGATGACCAGGCCTGCCCACTGCATCGGCTCGACCGGGCGACGGGCAATCTTGAGCCAACCGATCTGGGCGATGCTTGCCAGAATCGCAATGCCGGTGGCCAGATAGATGTCGCCGAGCTTGAAGGCGGCGAAAAACAGAATGACGGGAAACAGGTCAAAGAGAAGCTTCATCAGGGGGCAGCTCTCGAAATGGTGACGTCAGACGCTATAATCTCAGGTTTGGCAAATTCATTTCGGAGCATCACATGGCTGACCGAACCCGCACCCGCCGCAACAC
>Ga0255294_1000258_pt1 | contig 7656 bp, 8 predicted proteins | sample MistaT_31_FD_183691 | JGI IMG/M metagenome (GOLD analysis project Ga0255294, IMG submission 183691) | Metatranscriptome of freshwater microbial communities from Mississippi River, Louisiana, United States - Miss_Yuk_RepA_8h (Metagenome... | ecosystem: Environmental > Aquatic > Freshwater > River ...
CTGGCTTTGGTGCAGCAAGCCTTGCAACTGGTCAGCGCCTACGAGCTGCAAGGCGCCAGTGTCGCCTTCGTCTGGCTGGTGCGCACCCGTGCGGCGCGCGCGCTGAGATCGCCCAGGTGGCCGATTGGTGTGGCGACTACATATAATGCGCCGGGCTCAACCGCTGAGGTGGTGTCGTGTCCGCTCATTGGCCAACAGGTCGGGTTTCAGGGATGAAAGGCAGCGTCCGCACAATGTGGCAGCGCTCGCACTGCCCCGATTTTGCGCTGTTTCGGCCGCGAACGTCCGAGCCCTGGCTGAGCAGGGCCCTGCGTCCGGCACAAACCCACATCCACTGCGTCATGCCTGCCGCTGAACCCGGCCACGGGCCCTCGCCGTGACACGCTCGCCCACGCAACGCCTGGGCGATGCAGGCGAAGACCTCGCACTTGCTTACCTGGAGCGTGCCGGCCTCTCGCTGGTGGCGCGGCAGGTGGCGGGACGCTTTGGTGAAATCGATCTGATCATGCGCGAGCGCGACGAACTGGTGTTCGTGGAAGTACGCCGCCGCAGCCGAAGTGATTATGGATCGGCGGCTGACAGCATCGGAGCGGCCAAGCAGGGGAGGCTGCGCCGCAGTGCCGAACTGTGGTTGCAGAGGCGGCACGGTGATCGATGGCCCGCCTGCCGGTTTGACGTCTGTGCCATCGACGGCGAGCGCATCGATTGGATACGCAATGCCTTCTGACGATAGAATCCCGATTGCTGCCAACGGGTGAAAACATGAAGCGACTGATGATTCTGATCGGGGCCGCGTCCATCGCGGGCTCGGCACTGCTCCTATCTGGCTGCCTGCCGCTTGCCGCGACCGGGATTGTGGCCGGCGCGCTCGCCGCCAGCGACCGCCGCACGCTCGGTGCGCAAACCGAGGACACCAGCATCGAATTCAAGGCAGGCGCCCGCCTGCGGGATGCAATGCGCTTTCCTGGCGGCATTTCGGTCACGAGCTACAACCGCAGGGTGTTGCTCACCGGTCAGGTGGGTAGCGCTGAAGACCGCCGCATGGCCGAGCAGATCGTCTCCAAGATCGACAACGTCCGCTCGGTGGAAAATGCGCTTCAGGTTGCCGGGCAGCCTGCGCTCACCGCCTCGGCCTCCGACGCCACGGTGAGTGCGGGCGTGAAGGCCGCACTTCTCGAGAATTCCGATACCCATGCCACCGCAGTCAAGGTGGTCACCGAGTCGGGGGTGGTTTACCTGATGGGAATTGCGTCGCGCAAGGAAGCCGACCGCGTGGCGCAGGTCGCCAGCCGCGTGCGCGGGGTGCAGAAGGTGGTCGCCGTCTTCGAGATTGTGAGTGACGAGGAGCTCGCCCGAATCCTCAAAGGCCAGAGCGAATCGCGCTAGCGTCATGGCGCTCCCGCCCATTCTGAGCGAGCGTCTCCGGCTGCCGGTGGTGGCCTCGCCGATGTTCATCATCTCCACCCCCGACCTGGTAATCGCCCAGTGCAAGGCGGGCGTGGTGGGGTCTTTTCCGGCGCTCAATGCGCGGCCCAAAGAGCAGCTCGATGACTGGCTCAGCCAGATCCGCGAGGCGCTCGATGCGCACGACCGTGAGCATCCCGATCGGCCCAGCGCACCGTTTGCCGTCAACCAGATCGTGCACCGATCGAACGATCGTCTCGAGCACGATCTCGAGATGTGTGTGCGGCACCGCGTGCCCATCGTCATCACGTCGCTTGGCGCGCGTCCCGAGGTCAATGATGCGGTCCACAGCTACGGCGGCGTGGTGTTGCATGACATCATCAATAACCGCTTCGCGCGCAAGGCAATCGAGAAAGGCGCCGATGGCCTGATCGCGGTGGCGGCGGGCGCGGGCGGTCATGCCGGAACGCTGTCGGCATTCGCACTCATCCAGGAAATTCGCGAGTGGTTTGAGGGACCGGTGCTGCTCTCGGGTGCCATCGCCAACGGCGCGGCGGTGCTTGCCGCGCAGGCGATGGGCGCCGACCTCGCCTATGTGGGATCGGCCTTCATCGCTACCCGCGAGGCCCGGGCCACCGATGCCTACAAGCAGGCGATCGTCGAGGGCAGTGCCGAGGACATCATCTACACCAATCTGTTTACCGGCGTGCACGGCAATTACCTGCGTGCTTCGGTGGTGGCGGCGGGGCTCGATCCCGAGAATCTGCCGCAGAGCGATCCCAGCGCCATGAACTTCGGTTCCGACCGGCCGGTCAAGGCCTGGAAAGATATCTGGGGAAGCGGTCAGGGCATCGGTGCGGTCAAGTCGGTGCTGAGCACAGGCGAACTGGTAGACCGGCTGGAGCGTGAATATCGCGCGGCGTTCAGCAGGCTGGACGGGCTGGCCAGACCCGTGGTGGCCCGCGGTCAGGCATCCGGCTGGGCCCGCAGCTAGAGCGGAGGCCGGGTCGGCGGTCGGGCGTGCGGCCGAAGCTTGTGCGGGCGGTCGGTCCGCTCAGACGCGACGACCGCGCCACCGCGCCACCGAAGGCGCAATCTCGGTCAGTTCGCGAAACACCTGAATGCCGGGCGGTGCCCGACGCGCAAGTGCCGGGCTTTGTCCGCCCGCCCAGAGCTCGGTTGCGCGCGGGAGTTTTGCGCGGAGCTCGGCCAGGCCGTCAGAGACCGCATTGACGCCCAGCGATGCGGTAAACGACAAGGCGACGATGTCGGCGTTGTGCGCCGTAGCGGCGAGCACGATGTCCCATACCGGTGTCTGCACGCCGAGCGACAGACAGCCACAGCCCTCGAGCGACAGGATCGCCTCGACCATGAGCAGGCCAAGGCCGTGACTCTCGTTGGGAAAGGTGGTGAGCAGAACGCGCGGCCGATTGCCGGTTCGCGGGATGGTGCTGATTGCGTTGCGAAGCACAATCTGCATCGATTCGGTGTAGAGATGCTCTTCGAATACCTCGAAGTAGCCGCGCGCCCAGGCCTCGCCCACCATGCGGTTGAGGGGTGGCCACCTCCACCACAAAGCGGTCGACCCCCATGCGGACGGTTGCCTGCGACAGCGCACCGCGCAGTCCGTCGACGTCGTGGGCTTTGGTGAGTTCGATGAAGCGTTGCAGATCATCGCGGTCGACGCGCAGATCGCTCGCGCTGCGTGGCGCCTCCGTCGATTGCGCGGCGAGCGCGTGCAATTCTTCAAGCGAAAGCGAAATGATCCGGCCGGGCCGGTGACCGCTGTCCATCAGACGGCGGATCACCCGGAGCTTGTCAACCTGTTCGATCGGGTAGCTGCGTTCGCCGAAGGCATCGCGACCCGGGCTGGGAAACCCGTAGCGGCGCTCCCACACGCGCAGGGTGTCCTTCGCGAGACCTGTGTCGCGCTCGACCGCGGCAATGCTGAGCGCAATGCCAGAAGTAACTGAACGGTCATTCATGGTCGCCGGCCTTGCGTGCCTGTCCGGTTCTTCGACCGGTTGAAGTGGGGAACAACGGAGCCGGACGGTGGCTTTGTCTTGGACAAAATACCTCGTCCTCGCAGTGTGGCACGCATCTTACGCCTGTCGGCCGGCCCTGCATAGCCTGTGGGAAATCCCATGGGGCCCGGTTGACAACTTCTGTACTGGACACCGTTTGGTCATATCATGACCGGGCAGTCACAAAAACAGATTCCTCCTCAACCTTCTTCGAACCCGGCGCCCGGCCGCCGTGGTTGCGCCAAGGACACCACACGATGCGCATCGCGGTCATCGGATCAGGCATTTCCGGGCTGTCGGCAGCGCTGCGCCTGCAGGCGCAGCACGAGGTCACGCTCTACGAAAGCGACGCGCGTCCGGGGGGTCATGCCCACACCGTCGATGTGACGCTCGACGGTTTGTGCGCACCGGTCGATACCGGGTTCCTGGTCTACAACGAACGCACCTATCCGCTCCTGATCGCGCTCTTCAAGGAGCTGGGGGTGCGCGAGGCGCCGACCGACATGTCGTTTGCCGCATCCATCGGGCCCCACCGATTGGAGTGGTGCGGATCCAACATCCGTGCGGTGTTCGCCCAGCCGTCCAATCTGTTGCGCCCCGGGTTCTGGCGGATGTTGCGTGACATCCTGCGCTTCAATCGCGAGGCGACCGCGCTTGCGACCGACGAGCAGGCGCAGGCACGGCTTGATGAGCCGCTTGAGCGGTATCTGGAGCGCGAGGGCTACAGCGCCGAATTCCGCGATGCCTACCTGCTCCCCATGGCGGCGGCGATCTGGTCGTGTTCGACTGCGACCATGACCCGTTTTCCGCTTGGCAGCTTCGTGCGCTTCTTCCACAACCACGGCCTGCTGCAGATCGAGGGTCGCCCGCGCTGGATGACGGTGGAGGGCGGCTCGCGCGAATATGTTTCGCGCATCATCGCGCAGCTTCGCGATGTCCGGCTGTCCGAGCCGGTGGAAGCGGTGAGCCGTCGCGCCGGAGGCGGCGCCCATCCGGTGACCGTCCGTTCGGCTCACGCCACCGAACATTTCGATCAGGTGGTGTTTGCCTGCCATAGCGATCAGGCGCTCGCGCTGCTCGCCGATCCCTAGGACGAGCGTGCGGTGCTCGCCGCGATCCGCTATCAGCCCAACCGTGCGCTGCTCCATACCGATCCCGCGCTCATGCCCGCACGCCGCCGTGCCTGGGCGGCCTGGAACTACCTGAGCGATGGCCGACCGGGCGCGCCTTCGGTGTCGGTCACCTACTGGTTGAATCGGCTGCAGCCACTCCCGTTTCGCTCGCCCGTTTTTGTCAGCCTCAACCCGTTGAGCGAACCCGAACCATCAAGGCTGATTCGCGAGATCAGCTACGCCCACCCGATCTTCGATCTGGCGGCAGGGCGCGCGCAGCGACGGTTGCGCGCCCTCCAGGGCCGGCAGCAGACCTGGTACGCGGGCGCCTGGACCGGCTACGGTTTTCATGAAGACGGCCTGCGCTCGGGGCTCGAGGTCGCGCAGGCGATCAACCGGCTCACCGAGCCGCTGTCGCGCGCAGCCTGAGCGGGGCGCCATGACCGATGCCTTCGAGCGGGTTCAGTTTGCTTTTGGCGAGGTTCGCCACCGCCGGCTGCGGCCGCGTGAGCATGCGTTCCGGTACCGTGCCTGGTTCGTCCGCGCGCCTCTGGCGGCCTTGGAACAGCGCTGCGGCAACTGGCTGTTCGGGATCAACCGGCGATCGCTTCTGTCACTTCATGGCGCCGATCACGGCGATGGCGGCTCGCCGCGCGCCTGGATCACCCGCCTGCTCGACTCTGCGGGGCTGCGCGCCGATGGCGAGATCTGGCTGCACGCATTCGCGCGGGTATGCGGCTACGCGTTCAAGCCGGTGAGCTTCTGGTTCTGTCACCGGGCTGATGGCGCGCTGATCGCAGTGGTGGCTGAAGTACACAACACCTTCGGCGAGCGCCATGTCTACCTGCTTGCCGATGAACGGGCGCATCCGCTCAAATCTGGCGCCGAGCTTCACGCGCTGAAGGCCTTCCATGTGTCGCCATTCTGTGCGGTGCAGGGCGGCTACCGGTTCCGCTTCATCAACCGGCCCGACCGGGCCGTGGCCCGAATCGACTATGACGATGGCGACGGTCCGTTGCTTCTCACCAGTCTCAGCGGCGTACTCGAAGAAGCGGGCCGCGCGCAAAGACTTCGCGCGCTGCTCGGATTTCCGCTCTTCAGCGCCGGGGTGATTGCCCGCATTCACTGGCATGCGCTTCGGCTGTGGTTGGCGCGCGTGCCGTTTCACCGAAAACCCGCCGCGCCCGACACCATCCTCACCCGGGGTTCGCCATGACCAGCACCGCCACCACGCATTCATCGAATCCTTCCGAGCCGATCGATCGCGCAACGCCTGCCGCTGTACCGCGCCAGGCGGCGATGGTCCTGCGTCTCCTCGAGCGCATCGAGACCGGCTCGCTCACCCTCGATCTGCCCGACGGGAGCCGCCGCAATGTCGGTCGCGGCGAACCCGCGGCGTCGATCAGCGTGCGCGACTGGACGGTGTTCGAGGACGCGCTGCGCCGCGGCGACGTGGGCTTTGCCGAAGGCTGGATCGATGGCCGGTGGTCAACCGACTCGCTGTCCCGGCTGCTGTCGCTGCTGGTGATCAACCGGCGCGCGATTGAGTCTGCGGTCTACGGCACCTGGTGGGGGCAACTCTTTGATCGCCTGCGGCACCTGCTGCGCGCAAACACCCGCGCCGGATCACGTCGCAACATTCACGCGCACTATGACCTTGGGAACGCTTTCTATCGGTTGTGGCTGGACCCTGGCATGACCTATTCGAGCGCACTCTTCGAGGGCGACTTCAGCCGCTCGCTCGAAGACGCGCAACACGCGAAGAACCGGCGACTGCTCGATGAGCTGGCGCTTGCTTCGGGCGCGGCAGTGCTCGAGATCGGCTGTGGGTGGGGCGGGTTTGCCGAGGCAGCCGCTTCGCGCGGGCTTCATGTCACCGGACTCACACTGTCCACCGAGCAGCTTGCCTATGCGCGCGAACGACTCGCGCTCACCGCGCACGGACAGGCGCGCTTTGTGCTCCGCGACTACCGTGACGAGACCGGGGTCTACGATGGCATTGCCTCGGTGGAAATGTTCGAGGCAGTGGGCGAGCGCTACTGGCAGTCGTGGTTTCAGACCGTTGCGCGTTGCCTTCGCCCCGGCGGGCGGGCGGCGATCCAGACCATCACGATTGATGAAGCGCTCTTCGAGCGTTATCGGCGCGGCACCGACTTCATTCAGCAGTATGTGTTTCCGGGTGGCATGCTGCCCACCCGGAGCGGATTTGCCGCACTGGCCCGCGAGGCCGGACTTCAGGTGCTCGCGCAGCACTCGTTCGGACCTGACTATGCGCTCACGCTCAAACGCTGGCGCGAGCGTTTCATGTCGGTGCTCGATGAGGTGCGGGCGCTGGGCTTCGATGACCGCTTCATCCGCACCTGGGAGTTTTATCTCGCCTATTGCGAGGCGGCATTCGAGCATGGCAACACCGATGTCGTTCAGTTCACGCTCGTGCGGCCGTGATGGGAACTCGACTTGACCGTGATGAGCGACGGGCGCTGCGTTCCGTAGCGGTCCTCGTTGTCGTGCTCGGAATCGGCATCGGGTCTGGCCTCGCAACCGGGCCAGCAAGCCGTGACCCACGCATAGTCATCATCTCGCCAGCGCAGCTGGCTGATGTCGTCTTCAACGTGGGCGTCGAACCCTGCAGAGATGAACAGCATCTGCGGCTGGAAATCGTTCAGTGCCGGGAGCCAGCGCTCGAGCACCGCTGCGCGCAGCGCCGATCCATCGCTGTAAGGCGGGAGCGCCACGTTCACCAGATTGTCGGCGCTGGGCACTTCGCCGCTGTAGGGGTAGAGCGGTGACTGGAAGGTGGACAGCATCAGGATGCGATCGTCGCCCGCGACGATGTCTTCGCTGCCGTTGCCGTGATGCACATCGAAATCGATCAGTGCAACGCGTGCGACCGCGAGCGCATCGAGTGCATGCCGCATGCCGACCACGATGTTGTTGAAAAAGCAGAAGCCCATGGCGGCTGATCGGGTGGCATGGTGACCGGGCGGGCGCACATTGCAGAACACGCGCGTGGCGCTGCCCGAATGCAACAGTTCGGTGGCGAGCACGGCCGCACCCGCGGCGCGCCGTGCCGCGTTCCAGGTGTGCGGATTCATGCTGGTGTCGGGATCGATGGC
>Ga0255294_1000259_pt1 | contig 7653 bp, 6 predicted proteins | sample MistaT_31_FD_183691 | JGI IMG/M metagenome (GOLD analysis project Ga0255294, IMG submission 183691) | Metatranscriptome of freshwater microbial communities from Mississippi River, Louisiana, United States - Miss_Yuk_RepA_8h (Metagenome... | ecosystem: Environmental > Aquatic > Freshwater > River ...
GTCAGCGCCACCGGCTCACCCAGACGCGCCGGGTGCTGCGACACCGCATTCACCACCGTGGCGGCCGTCAGCCCACCAAACGGCCCCACCATATTGGCGTAAGCCGCCGAAGTCGCGCCTTGAAAAACGCCCTCAGCGCAAGGGGTGAGGGCGATGGCTTGGTCAAAGGGATGAGTGGTCATGCGGGCAGTGTGCAGAGAGCCAAGCGGGAGCGCAGTCCTGCGAGCGACGCAGCGCAGCGCGGTGCGAGCCGGCAAGGGCACCGCGGAACCGGCTTCGCCGGGCCGCCGGTGCCGCCCCCCTCCGGGGGGGGACGCGAAGCGGCGCGGGGGGAGTCGTCAGACTCTTTCAAACACTCCAGCCGCCCCTTGCCCCATGCCCACACACATCGTCACCATGCCGTACTTTTTGTTGTGGCGCTTGAGCGCATGCACCACCGTGGCCGAGCGGATGGCGCCGGTGGCGCCCAGCGGGTGGCCAAGCGCAATGGCGCCGCCCATGGGGTTGACCTTGGCCGGGTCCAGACCCAGGGTGTTCATGACCGCCAGCGACTGCGCGGCAAAGGCCTCGTTGAGTTCAAACCAGTCGATGTCGTCTTGCTTGAGGCCAGCGTTCTTCAACGCGGCGGGGATCGCCTCGACCGGGCCAATGCCCATGATGTGTGGCGGCACGCCACGGCTGGCGTAGCTCACAAAACGCGCCAGCGGCGTCAGGTTGTAGCGCTTGAGCGCGGCTTCGCTGACCATAATCAGCGCACCCGCGCCGTCGCTGGTCTGCGAGCTGTTGCCCGCCGTCACCGAACCGCGCGCGGCAAACACGGTGCGCAGCTTGGCCAGACCTTCGAGGGTGGTGTCGGGGCGCGCGCCTTCGTCCAGGCTCACGGTGCGCTCGGTCATGGTCACCTGCGCGCTGCCCAAGTCCACGCTGCGTTCCTGCACCGTCACCGGCGTGATCTCGTCGCTGAACTCACCGTTTTTCATGGCGATCACGGCGCGCTGGTGCGACTGCACGGCAAACGCGTCTTGAGCGTCTCGGCTCACCTTCCACTGCTGCGCCACTTTTTCGGCAGTCAGGCCCATGCCATAGGCGATGCCGTAGCTCTCCACATCGTCGGTGTTGCGAAAGATGGTGGGCGACAGGCTGGGGCTGTTGCCCATCATCGGCACCATGCTCATGCTCTCGGTGCCGGCGGCGATCATCACATCGGCCTCGCCCACGCGGATGCGGTCGGCCGCCATGGCCAAGGCCGACAGGCCCGAGGCGCAGAAGCGGTTGACGGTGATGCCGCCCACGCTGTTGGGCAATCCGGCCAGGATGGCGCCGATGCGCGCCACGTTCAGGCCCTGTTGGGCTTCGGGGATGGCGCAGCCGGCGATCACGTCTTCCACACTGGCGGGGTCCAGGCCAGGCACCTGGGCCATGGCCGAGCGCAGCGCGTGCGCCAGCAAGTCGTCGGGCCGCAGGTGCTTGAACGAGCCCTTGTGCGAACGGCCAATCGGCGTGCGGGTGGCGGCAACGATGTAAGCGTCTTGAACTTGTTTCATGGCGTTGGGCTTTCGGTGTTCGGTATTACCCCCTCTCCCGCGTGCGGGAGAGGGCAGGGGTGAGGGTTTGCAACGTCTGCCAGATGTTTTCCAGCACCGCTGCGGTGTCGTTCATCACTTCGTGGTTCCAGAATCGAATCACAGTGAGTTGGTGGCTTTCTATCAGCGCAGTCCGCGCTTGGTCATACGCTAGTTGTTCGGCATGCTGGCCGCCATCAATTTCGATGACCAGTCCAGCCTCCAAGCACACAAAATCCAAGATGTACGGTCCCAGCGGGCGCTGCCGGCGGAACTTGAAACCCTGGAAACGGCGACCTCGCAGTTGCTGCCACATCAAGGTTTCAGCGTCGGTCATCTGAGCGCGCAGTGCGCGCGCTTTGTCCTTGGCGTCCGCCCTCACCCCAACCCTCTCCCGCAGGCGGGAGAGGGGGTAAGACACGTTGGCCTCGGTCTGTGTCATGGGCTCAGTTCCGCACGGGTTTTCCGGTGTTCAACATGCCCAGGATGCGTTCCTGCGTCTTGGGGTGCACGATCAGCGCGCAGAAGGCTTGGCGCTCCAGCGTCATCAGGTATTCCTCGCTCACCAGTGTGCCGGACTCGACGTCGCCGCCGGTGACCACGTTGGCGATCAGGCTGGCGATGTGGAAGTCGTGTTGGCTGATGAAGCCACCGTCGCGCATGTTCACCAGGCTGCCCAAAATGGTGGCCTTGCCGTCGCGGCCGGCCACCGGGAACAGGCGCTTGTGCGGCGCGCGGTAGCCGCTGGCGAACATGGCCTTGGCTTCGTTGATGGCCACACACAGCAGCTCGTCTTTGTGCGGCACGATGACGTCGCTCTCGAGCAGATAGCCCAGGCTGCGCGACTCGATCGCGCTGGTGCCCACCTTGGCCATGGCGGCGGCGGTGAAGCCTTCGGTCAGGAAAGGCAGCAGGTCTTTGCCGGTGGATGCCTTGGCGTTCTCAGCCGCCCGGCGGGCGATATAGGTCAGGCCGCCCGCGCCCGGGATCAGGCCCACGCCCACCTCCACCAAGCCGACGTAGCTTTCCATGTGGGCCACACGGCGAGCGCTGTGCACCGCCAGTTCGCAGCCACCGCCCAGCGCCAAGCCGCGCATGGCGCTGACCACCGGCACATTGGCGTAGCGCAGGCGCAGCATCATCTGCTGCATAAAGCCTTCGGCGTCCTCGACCGCGGCCACACCGACCGCCATGAAGGCGGGCAGCAGGGCCTGCAGGTCGGCGCCGGCGCTGAAGGGCTCGTCGCCCGACCAGATCACCAGGCCCTGGTACTCGCGCTCGGCCAGGTCCACCGCCGCCATCAGGCCTTCGCACACCTCAGGACTGATGGTGTGCATCTTGGTCTTGATGCTGGCGATCAGCACCTCACCGTCGAGGGTCCAGGTGCGCAGGTTGGCGTCTTCGCTGACGGTGGTGCCGGCGGTGCGGAAATTGGCCCCCGCTTCGCCCAGCAGCAGCTCGGGGAAATGCTGGCGCTGGTACACCGGCAGGCTGCGGCGCGGCTCAAACACGCCTTTGCTCGGGTTCCACGAACCTTGGGCGGTGTGCACCCCACCGGCATCCGCCACCGGGCCGCTGAACACCCAGGCGGGCAGAGGCGTCTTGCACAGCGCCTTGCCGGCGTCGATGTCTTCCTGCACCATCTTCGCCACTTCCAACCAGCCGGCTTCTTGCCACAGCTCAAACGGGCCTTGCTTCATGCCAAAGCCCCAACGCATGGCCAGGTCCACGTCGCGCGCGGTGTCGGCAATGTTCGCCAGATGCACCGCAGCGTAATGAAAGCCGTTGCGCAAAATCGCCCACAGGAACTGGCCTTGCGGGCCTTCGCTGTTGCGCAGCAGTTTCAGGCGCTCGGCGGCGGGTTTCTTGAGCATGCGGCCGTACACCTCGTCGGCCTTCTGGCCGGCGGGCACATAGTCTTTGCTGGCCAGGTCAAAACGCAGGATGTCGCGCCCGACCTTTTTGAAGAAACCGGCTTTGGCCTTCTGGCCCAGGTGGCCCATCTCGATCAGGGTCTTGAGCACCTCGGGCGTGCCGAAGTGGCCGTAGAACGGGTCGGTGTCGGCGCTCACGTTGTCTTGCAGCGTCTTGATGACGTGGGCCATGGTGTCCAGACCCACCACATCGGCGGTGCGGAATGTGCCGCTGCTGGCGCGGCCCAGGCGCTTGCCGGTCAAGTCGTCCACCACGTCGTAGGTGAGGCCGAAGTTCTCGACCTCTTTCATGGTGGCCAGCATGCCGGCAATGCCGATGCGGTTGACCACAAAGTTGGGTGTGTCCTTGGCGCGCACCACACCCTTGCCGAGCGCGCTGGTGGCAAACGCTTCCAAGTGGTCAAGGATGGCGGGCTCGGTGGCCGGGGTGGCGATCAGTTCCACCAGCGTCATGTAACGCGGCGGGTTGAAGAAATGGATGCCGCAGAAGCGCGGCCGCAGCTGCTCGGGCAGCGCGTCGGACAGCGCAGTGATCGATAGGCCCGAGGTGTTGGACGCGAGGATGGCGTGCGGCGCCACAAACGGCGCGATCTTGGCGTAGAGGTCGCGCTTCCAGTCCATGCGCTCAGCGATGGCTTCGATGATCAGGTCGCAATCGCGCAATTGTTCGAGGTGTTCTTCGTAATTGGCCTGACCGATCAGGTCGGCGTCCGACGCCACGCCCAGCGGCGAGGGCTTGAGCTTTTTGAGGTTGTCGATGGCGCGCTGGACGATGCCGTTTTTGTTCGGGGTTTTGCTGTCGGGCAAATCGAACAGCACCACCGGCACCTTCACATTGACCAGATGGGCCGCGATCTGCGCCCCCATCACACCCGCGCCCAGCACGGCCACTTTTTTCACAAGGAATCGGTTCATAGGAATTCTTTCAAAGCGAGCGCTGCAAAGGCACCAACGTGGCGTCCTTGCCCAAGGGCATCACAAACCCAGCACAAGGCGAGGCCCCGGTGGAGCGAAGTGCCTGAGGTCCAGGCTCCCGTGGGTCCGGCTCCGCCGGCCCACTGGGAGCGCCCCCTAGAGGGGGTCGCGCGAAGCGCGGCGGGGGTGGGTCAAATCACTCCACCCGTTGCCACACCTGAGTGCGATAGAACGGGCCAAGGTAGCCGCGGACTTGCAATGTCTTGCCACCGTCTTGGGGCGCAATGCGCACCTTGTACACCTTGCCGTTGTTCGGGTCCATGATGTCGCCACCTTCCCAAGTGCCGGCGTCCGAGCTGGGCTTCACACCGCGCAGGATGGTCATGCCGAGCACCGGTTTGTCTTTGCGCTCATCGGTACACTTTTCGCAGTTGGCGTTGGCCTTGGCCGGGTCCGAGATCTTTTCCACCTTGCCCGTCAGCACGCCACCGGCTTCGGTGATGCGCACCAGCGACTTTTCGGTCTTGGTTTCGTCGTCGATGGTGCGCCACAGGCCCACCGGTGACATTTGGGCGAACGCCAGGGACGAAGCCAGTCCCAGCAGGGCGGCAAAAACGGTCTTTTTCATCACAGTCTCCTTGGGTGGGTAAAGGGATCAGGCCAGGGCCAGGTCGGTGTCCATCAGCACCCGGCTGCCGGCGCGGGCGCGCCGCATCAGCGTCGCGGTCTCGGGGAACACTTTGGCGAAGTAGAAACGTGCGGTCTGCAGCTTGGCCTGATAGAAGGGATCGGTGCTGCCGGCGGCGATTTGGCGCAGCGCCGTCTGTGCCATGCGGGCCCAGAAGTAGCCGAACACCAAGTGACCCGCCACGCGCAGGTAGTCGACGGCTGCAGCGCCGACCTCGTCGGGGTTTTGCAGGCCCTTGAAGCCGATTTCCATGGTGAACTTGGTGATCTGCTCGCCCAACACCGCCAGCGGGTTGATGAACTCGGCCATCTTCTCGTTGACGCCTTCTTCTTCCACCAGCGCGCCGATCATCTTGCCGAATTTCTTCAGGGTGGCGCCGTTGTTGCCCAGGATCTTGCGGCCCAGCAGGTCCAGGCTCTGGATGGTGTTGGTGCCTTCGTAGATCATGTTGATGCGCGCGTCGCGCACATACTGCTCCATGCCCCATTCCTTGATGAAGCCGTGGCCGCCAAACACTTGCAGGCAGTGGTTGGTGGCTTCAAAACCGTTGTCGGTGATGAAGGCTTTGACGATGGGGGTGAGCAGGGCCACCATTTCGGCGCTGTCTTTGCGCACCTTTTCGTCGGGGTGGTGCAGCTCTTTGTCGAGCAGCAGTGCGCAGTAAATCGCCATGGCGCGGCCACCTTCGGCGTAGGCCTTGGCGGTCAGCAGCATCTTGCGCACATCGGGGTGCACGATGATCGGGTCGGCCGCTTTGTCCTTGGCCTTGGTGCCCGAGAGGCTGCGCATCTGAATGCGGTCTTTGGCGTAAGCCAGCGCGTTCTGGTAAGCCACTTCGGTCAGGCCCAGCGACTGGTTGCCCACGCCCAGGCGCGCGGCGTTCATCATCACAAACATGGCGGCCAGGCCTTTGTGTGGCTGGCCCACCAGGGTGCCGACCGCACCGTCCAACACCATCTGGCAGGTGGCGTTGCCGTGGATGCCCATCTTGTGTTCCAGGCCACCGCAGTAGATGCCATTGCGCTCGCCGATGCCGCCGTCGGCGTTGACGTTGAATTTGGGCACCACAAACAGGCTGATGCCTTTGCTGCCAGCGGGTGCGTCGGGCAGGCGGGCCAGCACTAGGTGCACGATGTTGTCGGTGAAGTCGTGTTCACCCGCGCTGATGAAGATCTTCTGGCCGGTCAGGCGGTAAGTGCCATCGGCTTGGGGTTCGGCCTTGGTGCGCAGCAGGCCGAGGTCGGTGCCGCAGTGCGGCTCGGTCAGGCACATGGTGCCGGTCCATTCGCCGCTGGTGAGCTTGGGCAGGTACAGCCGCTTCTGTTCGTCGGTGCCGTGGGCGTGCAGGCATTCGTAGGCGCCGTGGCTCAAACCCGGGTACATGGTCCAGGCCTGGTTGGCCGAGTTCATCATCTCGTAGAAGCACTGGTTGACCACAAAGGGCAGGCCCTGGCCGCCGAACTCGGGGTCGCACGACAGCGCGGCCCAGCCGCCCGCCACGTACTGGGCGTAGGCTTCCTTGAAGCCCTTGGGCGTGGTCACCGCGTGGGTGGTTTTGTCCAGTGTGCAGCCCTCTTCGTCGCCGCTGATGTTGAGCGGGAAGGCCACCTCGGCCGCAAACTTGCCGCCTTCTTCGAGCACCGCGTTGATGGTGTCGGCGTCGGTTTCGGCGTGGGCCGGCAAGGCCTTGAACTCGTCTTCCACGCGCAGCACCTCGTGCATCACGAACTGCATGTCGCGCAAGGGCGGGGTGTAGCTAGGCATGGTGGTCTCCTGAAAAAGTGTGGAAAAACGATGGATCAGGCGCTGCTGCGCGGGCTGGCTTTGCGGGTATCTGAGCGAACATTCGGGCGTGCGCTGTGGCCCGGCAGGGCCTGGTAGCGCTGCACAATGCCTTCAAACGCCAGCTGGGCGCGTTGCAGCGCGGCGGGGTTGCGCAGGAATCGGGCTTCGTAGTGCAAAGCCAAAATCAGCGCGTGAATCTCGAAGCCCATTTGTGCCGAATCGGTGTCGGGGCGCAGATGGCCTTCTTCGATGGCGATGTCAATGGCGCGCTGCATGGCGCCCAGCCAGGTGTGGACCGATTGCGAGAGTTCGTCGCGCACTGGGCCGGGGCGGTCGTCGAACTCAACCGCGCCGCCAATGTAGATGCAGCCCGAATCGATTTCGATCGTGCTGCGCTTCATCCAGTTGTCGAACAGGGCGCGCACCCGGGGCAGACCGCGCTCGGCTTGCAAGGCGGTGAAAAACACCTCTTGCTCAAAGCGGCTGTGGTATTCGCGCACCACCGAAATCTGCAGCTCTTCGCGCGAGCCGAAATGGGCGAACACGCCGGACTTGCTCATCTTCAGGCTCTCGGCGATGAGTCCGATCGACAGCCCCTCCAGCCCGATCTGGGCGGCGAGTTGCAGCGCCGCGTCCACGATGGCCGCCTTGGTCTGCTGGCCTTTGGCTCGGCCGGCCGACGCCGCACGGGAAGAAGGCAGAGAGGACACATTGCTCATGGCATCACACAAACCGCAAAGGGGTGAAACAGTGGTGCGCGATGATAAAC
>Ga0255294_1000275_pt1 | contig 7453 bp, 9 predicted proteins | sample MistaT_31_FD_183691 | JGI IMG/M metagenome (GOLD analysis project Ga0255294, IMG submission 183691) | Metatranscriptome of freshwater microbial communities from Mississippi River, Louisiana, United States - Miss_Yuk_RepA_8h (Metagenome... | ecosystem: Environmental > Aquatic > Freshwater > River ...
CAGGCCGGTGGCGAGGCTTTGGCGCAGGCCCTGGCGGGCTCCATCACGTTCGGCTGTGGCCAGTTCTGCACCAACCCGGGCCTGCTGGTGTTCCAGCGCAGCGAGGCCAGCAGTGCATTTGTGCAGCTGCTGCTGCAGGCCCTGAAAGCGCAGCAGCCCCATGCCATGCTGACCCAGGGCATGCGCAAGGCGCTGGATGCGGGCACGCGCGCGCAGCTGGCCGCGGGTGCCCGCGCGCTGCTGCATGAACCGGTGGACAGCCTGAATCCACGGCCCTTCCTGGCCGAGGTCGATGCCGCGACCTTCGTGGCCAACGAGCAGCTGCATGAAGAAGTGTTTGGCCCGGCCAGCCTGATCGTCTGGACCGAGTCAGTGGCCCAGACGGTGCAGGTGCTGCAGGCCGTGGGCGGCAGCCTCACGGTGACCTTGTGGGGTGCGGACCAGGACACGCCTGAAACGCGCGCCCTGGTGCGTGGTGCGATGGCCATGTGTGGCCGTGTGCTGTTTGCTGGCGTGCCCCCGGCGTGGCCGTCACGGCCGCGCAGCAGCACGGCGGGCCGTGGCCGTCTTCCACCGAACCCATGAGCACTTCGGTGGGCGATGCCGCCCTCGACCGTTTCCTGCGCCCGGTCGCGCTGCAGGACACGCCAGCCTGGCTGGTGCAGCGCCAGGGCCGTCCTTGCTGATGCCCGATTTCTCGATTTACACCATGACCCATTCTTCTACCCCCATCGTCACCGGCATGCGCGTGATCCCCGTCGCGGGGCGCGACAGCATGCTGCTCAACCTGAGTGGCGCACACGCGCCGTACTTCACCCGCAACCTGCTGCTGCTCACCGACAGCCTGGGCCACACCGGCATCGGCGAAGTGCCCGGCGGCGAAGCCATCCGCAAGACGCTGGAAGACGCCCGTGAACTGGTGGTGGGCCAACCACTGGGCCAGCACCTGACCGTGCTGCAGCGCATGCAGCAGACCTTTGCCGACCGCGACGCCGGTGGCCGTGGCCTGCAGACTTTTGACCTGCGCACCACGGTGCATGCCGTCACCGCTGTCGAATCGGCCCTCCTGGACCTGCTGGGCCAGTTCCTGGGCGTGCCAGTGGCGGCCCTGCTGGGTGAAGGCCAGCAGCGCGACGCGGTCGAGATGCTGGGTTACCTCTTCTACGTGGGCGACCGCCAAAAAAACCGATTTGCCCTACCACAGCGAGCCCGAGGCCGACAACGCCTGGTTCCGCGTGCGCCACAACGAGGCCATGACGCCCGAGGCCATCGTGCGCCTGGCCGAAGCCGCCTATGAGCGCTACGGCTTCAACGACTTCAAGCTCAAGGGCGGTGTGCTGCGTGGCGACGAAGAAGTCGACGCCATCCGCGCCTTGCACGAGCGCTTTCCGCAGGCGCGCATCACACTCGATCCCAACGGGGGCTGGCTGCTGAAAGACGCGATTCGCCTGATGCGCGACATGCACGGCGTGGTCGCCTATGCCGAAGACCCGTGTGGCGCAGAGCAGGGTTTCAGCGGCCGCGAGGTCATGGCCGAGTTCCGCCGGGCCACCGGCCTGCCCACGGCCACCAACATGGTGGCCACCGACTGGCGCCAGATGACGCATGCGCTCGCCCTGCAAAGCGTGGACATCCCCTTGGCCGACCCGCACTTCTGGACCATGGCCGGTAGCGTGCGCGTGGCGCAGACCTGCCGCGACTGGGGCCTGACCTGGGGCTCGCACTCCAACAACCACTTCGACGTGTCACTTGCCATGTTCACCCATGTGGCTGCCGCTGCACCGGGCAAGGTCACAGCGATCGACACCCACTGGATCTGGCAAGACGGTCAGGGCCTGACGAAAGAGCCGCTCACGATTGTGGGCGGCATGGTCGAGGTGCCGAAAAAGCCCGGTCTGGGCATTGAGCTGGACATGGCCAAGGTGGAAGCCGCGCACCAGCTGTACATGCAGCACGGCCTGGGTGCACGCAACGACGCGCAGGCCATGCAGTACCTGATCCCGGGCTGGACATTCGACAACAAGCGGCCGTGCATGGTGCGTTGATCGCATGACCCTGGAGACAAACATGCACAAACGGTTTTTCACTGCCGCGCTGGCGGCATCGCTGGCACTGCTGGCCTGGCCGGCCGTCGCCCAGTCGTACCCGGCCAAGCCGATCAAGATCGTGGTGCCGTTCCCGGCCGGCGGCACCTCGGACGTGCTGGCCCGCCTGATTGGCCAGAAGATGACCGAGAGCTGGGGCCAGCCGGTGGTCGTCGAGAACAAGCCTGGCTCCAGCGGCAACCTGGGCGCCGATGCCGTGGCCAAGTCTGCTGCGGACGGCTATACCCTGGTGCTCATGGATGTGGGCAACCTCGCGATCAGCCCGGCACTCTACAGACTGCCGTTCAGTGTCGAAAAAGACTTTGCGCCGGTGGCCATGGTGGGGTATTCGCCGCACTTGCTGGTGGTGAGCAACCACATCCCGGTCAACACCACCGCCGAACTGATCGCCTATGCCAAAACGCAAAAAGGCAAACTCAACTTTGCGGCGGCCGCTGGCACCGGCAGCGCCACACACCTGGCAGGCGTGGTCTTTGCCCAGCGCAGCGGCATCGAATGGGGTTATGTCCCTTACAAGGGGGGTGCGCAGGCCATGACCGATCTGATCGGTGGCCAGGTGGACGTCACCTTCAACGGCATGGTGGCGACCTACCCGCATGTCAAGGGCGGCAAGATCAAGCTGATCGCCTTGTCGAGCGCCAAACGCCATGACGAATTGTCCAATGTACCCACGGTGGCGGAAACGCTGCCTGGTTTTCTCACCGGCAGCTGGCAGGGCCTGCTGGCTCCGGCCGGCACACCCAAGGCCGTGGTGGACAAGCTCAACGCCGAGGTGCTGCGCATCACGGCTTTGCCCGATGTCCGGGAGCGTCTGACCACCCTGGGGGCTGAGCCCTCACGCATGTCGCCGACCGATTTCGCGCATTGGCTCAGGGCGGAAATTCCGGCGATGGCCAAGATCGTGAAGGACGAAAAGATCACGCTGGAATGATGGGTGAGGTCTGGACCGGGCATGCCATGTGCTGACAGCCAGGCCCCAAGAGGGTTGGCGTCAGCTTGTATAAGCATGGCGTTTGGTTAAATTTAGAAAATTGACCATCAAATCTGCAACAATATTCGGGTTCATCAACAAGGAGATATCGAATGAACAAGGCTGAACTGATTGAAGCAATCGCCAAGGAAACCGAACTGTCCAAGGCCGGTGCTGCCCGCGCCCTGAACGCTGTGCTCGACACCATCGTCAAGACCGTGGCCAAGAAGCAGGACGTGCAACTGATTGGCTTTGGCACCTTCAAGGCTGCCAAGCGCGCTGCCCGTACCGGCAAGAACCCCCGCACCGGCGAGAAGCTGAAGATCGCAGCGGCCACCGTGCCCAAGTTCACCGCGGGCGCTGCCTTCAAGGCCGCTGTGAACAAGAAGAAGTGATCGTCTGACGCTTTTTGAAACGGCCCCTCCTGAGGGGCCGTTTCTTTTCTGGATCGACAATCCACCGATGCAAGCACCCCATACACGGCCCGCGCAGGCCGGTTTTCGGCAAGCCCTGGGCTTTTGGCTGCGGCTGGGCTTCATCGGCTTTGGCGGGCCCGCCGGGCAGATCGCCATCATGCACACCGAGCTGGTCGAGCGGCGCCGCTGGATATCGGAAAAGCGTTTCCTGCATGCCCTGAACTACTGCATGGTGTTGCCGGGGCCAGAGGCGCAGCAGCTGGCCACCTACATCGGCTGGCTGATGCACCGCACCTGGGGCGGGGTGGTGGCCGGTGCGCTGTTCGTGCTGCCCTCGCTGTTCATCCTGATCGCCCTGTCCTGGCTGTACATTGCCTTTGGCGATGTGCCGGTGGTGGCGGGGCTGTTTTACGGCATCAAACCGGCGGTAACGGCCATTGTGGTGCAGGCGGCGCACCGCATTGGGGCGCGCGCGCTGCGAAACCGCTGGCTCTGGGCGATTGCCGCAGCATCTTTCGTGGCCATCTTTGCGCTGGCGCTGCCGTTTCCGCTGATCGTCCTGCTGGCGGCTCTGGTGGGGCATGTGGGTGGCCGCATGGCACCCGATGCCTTTCGCAGTGGCGGTGGGCATGGCGGCAGGGCCCACCACTGGGGGCCTGCGTTGATCGACGACGACACGCCCACGCCCGAACATGCACGCTTTTCTGTGGCTCGCCTGTTGCGGGTGGCGCTGGCCGGGGCGGTGCTGTGGTGTGTGCCCATGGGCCTGCTGTCCGCCGTGTACGGCTGGGACCACACGCTCACGCAGATGGGCTGGTTCTTCACCAAGACCGCGCTGCTGACCTTTGGGGGGGCCTATGCGGTCCTGCCCTATGTGTACCAGGGGGCGGTCGGCCATTACGGCTGGCTCAGCCCGACGCAGATGATCGATGGACTGGCGCTGGGTGAGACCACGCCGGGACCGCTCATCATGGTGGTGGCCTTTGTGGGGTTTGTGGGTGGGTATGTGAAGCAGCTGTTCGGACCGGATGCGCTCTTTCTGGCCGGTGCGGTGGCGGCCAGCCTCGTGACCTGGTTCACCTTTCTGCCCTCGTTCCTGTTCATTCTGGCCGGTGGGCCGCTGGTCGAGTCCACCCACAACGCGCTCAAGTTCACGGCACCCCTGACCGCCATCACGGCTGCGGTGGTGGGCGTGATCCTGAACCTGGCGCTGTTCTTCGGCTACCACGTGCTGTGGCCCGCAGGTTTTGCCGGACACTTTGATGCGGTCTCCGCGCTGATCGCACTGGGGGCCACCATCGCTTTGTTCCGTTTCAAGCGCAACGTGATCCAGGTGATCGTTGCTTGCGCGCTGGTGGGTCTGATGGTGCGGTGACTCGGCCTGTAGCCGCCTTTGCGGCCGAAGGCTGTTCGCGCAAGGGGCGTGCTCCTACAGCAGCTGTTGCGCCAGTTCGGCGCCTCCGCTCAGGCTCAGCGCCAAGGTGATGCGCCCGCAAAGTGGTGCGTTTGCCTCAAGGGTCAGGGGCTGTCCGGCCTCGTCATGGATCAGCAGGTCCATGTCCCAGTGGTGGCCCTCATCAATGGGGCCGGCGGGGCCCAGCTGTTGCGTCAGGTGCTGCACCAAGGCGGCTGTTTCTGCCAGAAGGGCGGTGGTGTGCACCGCTGCAGGATTGGCGAGTGCGTCCCAGGTGCGCAAACCGTCGCTGTCTTCGCTCTGGTCGAACTCAAGAAATTGCAGATACATGACCAAGAAATGGGTGGCAGACACATGGATTTTCGCATCTGCGTCTTGAAGGCAAACGAAGGCATGGCCGCGATGTTGACGGGCGTTGCGCATGTGCAGGGACTTGGTGTTTTGCCGCAGCAGGCGCGCAAATGATCGAATGTTCTCGGGTATCGCGCTTTGCGATAACTGCCAGAACGTTTCGACCAATGTGGCCGTTGCCCTGTGACCGACAATGGGGGGATGGATTCCGCCATCGACATTCTGGGCATCACTGGCCCGATCTACCTGGCCATTGCGCTGGGCTATTTCTTGACGCAGCGCGGGCTGTTTACCCGTGCGGACATGCAGGTGTTCGGCAAGTTCACCATCGAGCTGGCTTTGCCGGCACTGCTGTTCAATGCCCTCTCGCGTCGCAGCGTGGCGGAAATCCTGAACTGGCAATACCTGACGGCCTATGCGCTGGTGACTTTGGTGGTGGTGCTGGGCGGTTTGTTCTGGACGTGGCGTGTGCAGGGCAAGCCCTTGGCGCTGAGCAGCATCGTGACCATGGGCATGGCCTGTGCCAACAGTGGTTTCGTGGGCTACCCGGTGCTGATGCTGACCTTGGGCAGCACAGTCGCCGGTGTGTCACTGGCGCTGAACATGGTGGTCGAGAACCTGCTGATCATTCCCTTGCTCCTGGCGGTGGCGGGCAGTGAAGGGGCGCCGGGCCAATGGCGGCAGGCTTTCATTCAGACCCTCAAGGGCTTGCTGGGCAACCCGATGATCTGGGGCATTGTGGGGGGCTTTCTGGTGTCGCTGTCTGGTCTGCACATGCCTGAGCCGGTGTCGCGCACGGTCGATCTGTTTTCAGCGGCCAGCGGCGCCTTGTCGCTGTTTGTCATCGGTGGTTCATTGGTTGGTCTCAAACCCGATGGTCTCAAGGGCACGATCGCGCAGATCGCCTTTGGCAAACTGATCGTGCATCCGCTGGTGATGTTGGTGGTGCTGTCGTGGCTGATTCCAGTCACCGACCCGGCGCTGCGCATGGCGGCCTTGCTGACCTGTGCCATGCCCATGATGGGCATCTACACCATCCTGGCCCAGCGCTTTGGGCACGGTGCCATCAGCGCGGCGGCGCTGCTGGTCACCACGGTGGTGTCGTTCTTCACCCTCAGCGGTTTGTTGTGGGGGCTCAAGCACTGGCCGATCTGACGGAAAAACCATCAGCTTGGGCTGCCGAGCCATTCCTGGGCGACCTGGTGCAGCAGCTCCAGGGTGTCCTGTTGCGTGAGGGTGGTGGGGCGCAATGCACTGATGGCCGTGCACAGGGCAATGCGCAGCTCAGGCTTGCACAAAGGGCGCACGGCATAAGCCGAAGGGTTGTTCGAGCGCATGACCGCGTTGCGCGAGAGGATGGCGCAGCCTGCGCCATCGGCCACCAGATCCAGGATGGCGCTCACCCCGTCGATTTCGAGGGCGATGTTCGGGCGGCAGCCAATCGCGGCCATTTCGGCCTCCACATGCATGCGGATCGCGTTCGGCCGACTCGGGATCACCAGCGGCAATGCGACGATGTCCTGCAACGGCAGGGGAGGTGGAGGCGGGTCCTCCTGCAGCCCGGGCGGACGCGGCTGCACCAGCAGCAATTCCTCTTCGACCAATGGACGGTGTTCAATACCGGGCAAGGGGCTCGGGTTGTAGAGCACGGCGATGTCCAGGCGGCCGTTGTGCAGGTTTTCCTGCATGGCGGTGGACAGGCCCTCGCTGATGGACAGTTGCGCCTCGGGCAGGCGCTGGCGGAAGGCGCGGGTGAGCGGTACCGTCAGCACGCGGGCCACGCTGGGCGGCAGGCCAAGGGCCACCCGCCCGGCCAGACCGCTGCGCACCCGACCCAGTTCCTCGCGTGCCCGCTCGACCTGATGCAGGATGCCTCGCCCGTGTTCAAGCAGCAGCTGACCTGCTTCGGTGGGCGTGGCGCCACGGCCGTTGCGCACCAGCAGGTTCTGGCGCAGCTCGACTTCGAGCAGGCGCACCTGACGGCTCAGGGCCGGCTGGGCGATCCCGAGCACCTGGGCGGCGCGGGTGAAGCTGCCGAGTTCGGCCACGCGCACAAAGTATTCGAGCTGTCTGAGGTCCATGGGCAGGTCTCCGTTGGCCGGATTTTGTCATACCAAGAGGTTGGATATGCAAATCTGTTCTAGCTGGTAGATGGTCACTTGGCTTGGAAGATGGGGGAGGGGACCGCACAATCGGG
>Ga0255294_1000278_pt1 | contig 7425 bp, 5 predicted proteins | sample MistaT_31_FD_183691 | JGI IMG/M metagenome (GOLD analysis project Ga0255294, IMG submission 183691) | Metatranscriptome of freshwater microbial communities from Mississippi River, Louisiana, United States - Miss_Yuk_RepA_8h (Metagenome... | ecosystem: Environmental > Aquatic > Freshwater > River ...
CTCGCCATTCCCGCAGTCGTGCCGCGCCTGTCAGCCACGCCGGGTGGAACGAAATGGCTGGGCCCGGCGCTGGGCGAGCATACTCACGACGTGCTCGCCGATCTCGGCTACGACGAACCGACGATTCAGCGTCTTCGGGATCAGGGGGTCATCTAGGGCGCGGGTTCCTTTCGTTCGCGCACTCACGCGTCGGCAAGGGGAGGCAGGATGTCGTCTGATGGACTCGTGGATGTCATTGTCGTCGGGGCAGGTGGCGCCGGCTTGTCGGCTGCGATCGAAGCCGCGCGCGCCGGGGGACGGGTTCTCGTCCTCGAAAAAGGCGAACAGGTGCGCGGCAGCACCGGCTGGTCGGTGGGTTCGGTGAGCGCCGCCGGCACGGCCCTGCAACGCCGGGCCGGCATCTCGGATCATCCTGATCATCATTTCGAGGACCTCGGACGTTTCAACGCCGGCAAGGGCGATGGCGACAACCTGGCGCTGAGGCGGATCCTGGTCGATGAAGTACCCGACGCGCTGGCCTGGCTCGAGCGGCTGGGCGTATCGTTTGTCGGGCCCAGTCCGGAGCCGCCGCACCGCGTGCCGCGCATGCACAACGTGGTGCCGAGTTCGGCGGCATTCGTGGCCTGCCTGGTTCGCGAGTGTGAGCGGCTGGGGGTTGAGATCCGTTGCGGCTGGCGCATGTCGGGCTGGCTGACTGAGTCAGGCCGCATCGGCGGTGTACAGGCGGTGGGCCCCGACGGGCGTACCCATTCGCTTGCCGCGACCCGCGGGGTTGTACTGGCGGCCGGCGACTTCTCCGCTTCGCGCGAGTTGAAGGCGCGCTACTTCGGGCCCGAAGTGGTGGCGGCGGATCCGGTCAACCCGCTCTCTACCGGTGACGCGCTGTTGCTCGCCGAATCGATCGGTGCACGGGTTCTGAACGGACGCATGGGTAACCCGCCCAAGCTCCGGTTCGTTCCGGCGCCTCCTGGCTGGTTGCAGCGGCTGCCGACCCAGCCCTGGGTGGGGCGTGCGCTGGCGTTTGCCTGGCGGACCGCGCCTCAGTGGCTCATTCGCCCCTTTGTGGTCCGCTTCCTCACAACAGCCATGGGGCCCGAACCTACACTGTTCCGTTGCGGCGCGGTGCTGGTCGATCCCGATGGACGCACGGTACCGGTCGATTTCAGCAACACCGCTCGAAACCTGCCGCTGACTTCAACCCGGTTGGGCTACATCGTGTTTGATTCCCAGTGCGCCGAGCAACTCCGCAGCTGGCCGAATTTTGTCTCCACCGCGCCTGGGGTTGCCTACGCATACCTCGACGACTATCGGCGAGGTCGCCCCGATATCTATCGCAGTGCCGAGACTGTCGAGGCGCTGGCCGCGATGATCGGTGCAAGCCCGGAACTTCTCGCCGGGTCGCTGGGTGGGCACCGGCGTGGCCCCTGGTTTGCGCTGGGGCCGCTGCGCGGCGTGGTGACGCTCACCGATGGCGGGCTCGCCGTCGACACACAACATCGCGTGCTGGGGCAGGACGACCGACCCATACCGGGTCTGTATGCCGCGGGCTCAACCGGCCAGGGGGGTGTGCTGCTCGAGGGGCATGGGCACCATCTTGGCTGGGCCTTCGTGTCGGGCCGGCGTGCCGGCCGCAGCATCATGGGTTCTCTGGAGGCTTGAATGCGTTATCCCGCAATTGAATTCGTTGCCCTGCATGGCCGGAAGCTCGCAGTCGCGGTCGGCGCGCTGGCTGCGCTTCTGGCGGCGCTCCACGTGACGCTGTCGGGCTTTGGGCCGATCGCAACCGTGATCGCCGGCGTGGCTGCCGGGGCTGCAGGCTGGGCCCTCGCCAGGGTGGGGGCCGAGATCGTCGAGCTGATCGCTGAAACGCTGATGCCTCACTAGCTCTGCCTTGCCGGTCCGCGCTCCCCGCAGTGCTATACTCCAAAAGTTTTACCTTCTCTCGGGAGCCCGGCCTTGGTTTTGACTTCGTCCTCCGATCGCGACCCTTCCCGCACCTCGGCATTTGGGCAGACAGATAGAGGGCAGGCAGACAAAGGGCCGACAGATAAAGCGTCGACAGATAAAGCGTCGACAGACAGGGTGCCATCGGAAACGCGACCTGCGGCAGGGTTTGCCCGGCTTCTTCCCGAAACAGTTCCAGCGCTCCTTGTGCTGGCTGAGGGTAGCGTTTTTCGAGGTGTGTCGGTGGGTGCGGCTGGCCAGTCGGTGGGCGAGGTGGTGTTCAACACCGCCATGACCGGCTATCAGGAAATTCTCACTGACCCCAGCTACAGCCGGCAGCTCGTCACGCTCACCTATCCGCACATCGGCAACACCGGCATCAACGATGAAGATGTGGAGGCCGGTCAGGTGCATGCTGCGGGACTTATCATCCGCGATCTTCCCTCCCGGCTTTCCAACTGGCGCTCGGCGGCCAGCCTTGGCGACTACCTCAAGCGCGAGCAGATTGTGGCGATCGCCGGCATTGATACGCGTCGTCTCACGCGGGTGCTGCGCGATCAGGGGGCGCAGAGCGGCTGCCTGATCGCTGGTTCAAGACCCGGTGATCTGCTTGACGAATCGGCGGCTCTGGCTGCGGCGCGTGCGTTCCCCGGTCTGGCGGGTATGGATCTGGCCAAGGTGGTGAGCACCGGACAGGCCTATGCCTGGAGCGAGGGTTCATGGCGCCTGGGCGAGGGCTTCCGCAAGCCGCAATCCACGGGGTTTCGCGTGGTGGCCTACGACTTCGGCGTCAAGCGAAACATCCTTCGCCTGCTGGCCGATCGGGGTTGCGAGCTCACGGTGGTGCCGGCCCAGACGCCCGCCGCCGAGGTGCTGGCCAGGCAGCCCGATGGCGTGTTTCTATCCAACGGCCCAGGGGATCCAGAGCCCTGTGATTACGCGATCGCCGCGGCGCGTGAAATCATCGATGCGGGCATTCCCACTTTCGGCATCTGTCTGGGGCACCAGATCATGGGCCTCGCATCCGGGGCGCGCACGCTCAAGATGAAGTTCGGCCACCATGGCGCCAATCACCCGGTCAAGGATCTCGACACCGGTTCGGTGATGATCACCAGCCAGAACCACGGCTTCGCTGTCGATCCGCTTTCACTTCCCTCCACGCTGCGCGTGACGCATGTTTCGCTGTTCGACGGTTCGATTCAGGGACTTGCACGCGTCGATCGGCCCGCTTTCTGTTTTCAGGGGCACCCTGAAGCCAGCCCGGGACCCCATGACATTCGCCCGCTGTTTGACCGCTTCATCGGCCTGATGCAGGGCCGTGCGGACCACACGCTCGCGAGCCGCTGAAGTCTCCAACATGCCAAAGCGAACCGACCTTAAAAGCATTCTCATCATTGGTGCAGGCCCGATTGTCATCGGCCAGGCCTGCGAATTCGACTACTCCGGCGCCCAGGCCTGCAAGGCGCTCCGCCAGGAGGGGTTCCGCGTCGTTCTGGTCAACAGCAATCCGGCCACCATCATGACCGACCCGGAGACGGCCGATGTGACCTATGTCGAGCCCATCACCTGGCAGGTGGTCGAACGCATCATCGCCAAGGAAAAGCCCGACGCGATCCTGCCGACCATGGGCGGTCAAACCGCACTCAACTGCGCGCTCGATCTCCATCGCCACGGCGTTCTCGAGCGGCACGGTGTCGAGCTGATCGGGGCTTCGCCCGAGGCCATCGACAAAGCCGAGGACCGGCAGAAGTTCAAGGAAGCCATGACCCGCATCGGGCTGGGCTCGGCGCGTTCGGCCATCGCCCACTCGCTTGAGGAAGCCTGGGCGGGCCAGAAGTCGGTCGGTTTTCCCGTCATCATCCGGCCGAGTTTTACGCTCGGGGGAACGGGCGGCGGCATCGCCTATAACGCGGAAGAGTTCGAGACCATCTGTCGCCGGGGCCTGGAAGCCTCGCCCACCCGCGAACTGCTGATCGAGGAATCGCTGATCGGCTGGAAAGAGTTCGAGATGGAGGTGGTGCGCGACCGCAAAGACAACTGCATCATCGTCTGCTCGATCGAAAACCTCGATCCCATGGGCGTGCACACGGGCGACTCCATCACCGTGGCACCGGCGCAAACCCTCACCGACAAGGAATACCAATTGATGCGTGACGCATCGATTGCCATCCTGAGGGAAATCGGCGTTGACACCGGCGGCTCGAATGTGCAGTTTGCGATCAACCCGCGCGACGGTCGCATGATCGTGATCGAGATGAATCCGCGCGTCAGTCGCTCGTCGGCGCTGGCCTCGAAGGCTACCGGCTTTCCCATCGCCAAGATCGCAGCCAAGCTGGCGGTGGGCTACACGCTGGATGAATTGCGTAACGACATCACCGGCGGCGCCACGCCTGCGTCGTTCGAGCCCACGATCGACTACGTCGTCACCAAGATCCCCCGTTTTGCATTCGAAAAATTCCCCCAGGCCGACTCCCGGCTCACCACGCAAATGAAGTCGGTGGGCGAAGTCATGGCCATTGGCAGAACCTTCCAGGAAAGCTTTCAGAAGGCGCTGCGCGGCCTCGAAACCGGCATCGATGGACTCGACGAACGGAGCACCGATCGCGACGAGATCTGTACCGAACTGGGCGAGCCCGGCCCTGAGCGCATCCTCTACGTTGGCGATGCGTTCCGCGTCGGCATGAGCGTCGAGGAGGTGTTTGAAGAGTCGGGGATCGATCCCTGGTTTTTGTCCCAGATCCAGGAAATCGTCCATATCGAACAGACTTTGCGCGCGCGTGATGCGGCGGGTCTTTCGCGTGACGAATGGCAGTTCGTCAAGTCGCGTGGTTTTTCGGATCGTCGCATCGCCAGACTTACTGGCGCAAGCGCCGACGCGGTGCGGGCCCACCGTCACGGTCACGGTGTACGGCCGGTGTACAAGCGGGTCGATACCTGCGCGGCAGAATTCGCCACCGGCACCGCCTACATGTACTCCACCTATGACGACGAAGACGAATCGCAGCCCACGGATCGTCGCAAGGTGATCGTGCTGGGCGGCGGGCCGAATCGGATCGGGCAGGGCATCGAGTTCGATTACTGCTGCGTGCATGCTGCCTTTGCGCTGCGCGAAGACGGTTTCGAGACCATCATGGTCAACTGCAATCCCGAAACCGTTTCCACCGACTATGACACGTCGGATCGGCTCTATTTCGAGCCGGTCACGCTGGAAGACGTGCTGGAAATCGTCGCGGTTGAAAAACCGTTTGGCGTGATCGTTCAATACGGTGGGCAGACACCACTCAAGCTTGCGCTGGCCCTGGAAGCCAATGGTGTACCCATTGTGGGCACGTCTCCCGAGTCCATCGATATCGCCGAAGACCGCGAGCGTTTCCAGAAGCTCCTGCAGCAGTTGCAGTTGCGTCAGCCACCCAACCGCACCGCCCGTACCGAACCCGAGGCGCTCGCACTCGCGGCCGAGATCGGATACCCCCTGGTTGTGCGGCCCAGTTATGTGCTGGGCGGACGGGCGATGGAGATCGTGCACGAGCAGCGGGATCTTGAGCGCTACATGCGCGAGGCGGTCAAGGTTTCGGAAGACAGCCCGGTGCTGCTGGACCGCTTCCTCAATGATGCGATCGAAGTCGACGTCGACTGCCTGTCTGATGGCGCCGAGGTGTTCATCGGTGGCGTGATGGAGCATATCGAGCAGGCGGGCGTTCACTCTGGCGACTCCGCATGTTCCTTGCCGCCCTATTCGCTGTCGCCCGCGCTGGTCGCCGAACTCAAGCGACAGACTGCAGTCATGGCGCGCGCGCTCGGCGTGTGCGGGCTCATGAATGTGCAGTTCGCCATTCAGCGTGGCGATGGATCAGGCGACGGGACAGTGTTTGTGCTTGAGGTCAATCCGCGCGCTTCACGCACGGTGCCTTACGTCTCCAAGGCCACCGGCATGCAGCTTGCCAAGATTGCTGCGCGCTGCATGGTGGGGCGCAGCCTCGCGGCCCAGGATGTGCGCGATGAAGTGACCCCGAGCTATTACGCTGTGAAGGAAGCTGTATTCCCGTTTGTGAAGTTCCCCGGCGTCGACACCATCCTTGGTCCGGAGATGAAATCCACAGGCGAAGTGATGGGAGTGGGGCACACCTTCGGCGAAGCGTTCGTCAAATCCCAACTGGGTGCGGGTGTGAAGCTTCCTGACAGCGGAACCGCTTTTGTGTCGGTACGCGGTTCCGACAAGCCGCGCGCGGTGGAGGTGGCGCGCGGTCTGCACGAATTGGGGTTCTCGCTGGTGGCGACCCGCGGTACGGCAGCGGCGATTGCGGCGGCGGGCATTCCTGTGTCCGCGGTGAACAAGGTGCAGGAAGGCCGGCCTCATGTGGTCGACATGTTGAAAAACGGCGAGATTGCGCTGGTCATCAATACGGTGGAGGAAAAGCGTGGAGCGATCGCCGATTCACGGTCGATCCGAACCACTGCGCTTGCACAGCGTGTGAGCTACTACACCACCATTGCCGGCGCCAGTGCGGCAGTCGAGGGCATGCGCCATCTGCATGATCTCGACGTCTACAGCCTGCAGTCGCTCCACGCAGCGCTGGCAAGTTAGTTGCACACCCGCGCCGTCGATGGCGCGCGCAGAGTGAGATACTGTTACAACCGAACACGGACCGCGCGTTGCCCGCCCGGTCCGTGATGTTTTCTGAGAAGGTGTTTCCATGCCCACGATTCCACTGACTGTACGCGGCGCTGAACTGCTGCGCGAAGAACTGCAACGACTCAAGCATGTTGAGCGGCCAGCCGTGATCACGGCGATTGCCGAGGCGCGTGCCCAGGGCGACTTGTCCGAGAACGCCGAATACGATGCGGCGCGCGAGCGCCAGGCCTTTGTTGAAGGACGGATTGCGGAGATCGAATCCAAGCTCTCGAACGCCCAGATCATCGATCCGCGGCTGGTCGACGCCGACGGCCGCGTGGTGTTCGGCGCAACGGTTGACCTGGAAGATGTCGAGTCGGGCGACAAGGTCACCTATCAGATCGTGGGCGATGATGAGGCCGACATCCGGTCCGGAAAAATTTCGGTATCGAGCCCGATTGCCCGTGCGCTGATCAGCCGCAGTTCGGGCGATATGGCCCGTGTGGCAGCGCCTGGCGGCACGCGCGAATACGAGATCCTCGACGTACGGTACGAGTAGAAGGGTTTGCCCGGGTCGGCTGCGTCGCGCTGGGCGGCAACCGCGCGGCGGATCGAGCGGCGGATCGAGCGGCCAGGCCGGTGCATTGGCGCCGGTGTCCTCGGCGAGCAGACGCTGGCTGCCAGCGTTTACGATGCCTCGCGGCGCATTCGCATGCGCCGGACACGTGGGCGTGGACTACCCGACTCGCCGTCGCAACGGTTGCCGACGGACCTGCCTAGCGCTTGCGCGCCGGGGCACGTCGGCCAGGCGTTTTGGTCGCGGCGGTGCGCGCAGGACCGGACCGAGCGGGACCGGACCGAGCGGGACC